>OJRW01000591.1_pt1 | contig 34043 bp, 24 predicted proteins | sample 1599231 | NCBI WGS metagenome assembly OJRW01 (sample SAMN04168656, study PRJEB22393) | human gut metagenome | biome: human gut microbiome; feature: stool | host: Homo sapiens | collected 2014-03-17
ACATAGTGTGCAGGACTGCCTGTAGCTTATATTTGTCGTCCGTTCGTCATCAACTAATATTCAATTAAACACCAATATTTCTATGCTGCATATTCAGAATCACCAAAGAAATCGTTATACCATACAAGGAACATATATACTGTCCATATCTTTCTTGAATTATCGGCTTTTCCCTCTTTGTGATCATCAAGGTACTTAACAAGCTCCTTAGTGTTAAAGTATTTTTCTGCAGCTTCGCTTGTGAAGGCTTTCTTTATCATATTGTAATACTTGTCATCCTTGAGCCAGATTCTTATAGGTACAGGGAATCCAAGCTTCTTCTTTTCAGCTACCATATCTGGAAGATACTTATGAGCAGCCATACGCATAGCATATTTTGTGTTGGACTTGTTTACTTTATACTTAGTAGGTATAGTCCTTGCTACATCGAATACCTCTTTGTCAAGGAAAGGAACACGTACTTCAAGGCTGTGTGCCATGCTCATCTTGTCGGCCTTAAGCAGAATATCACCAATAAGCCAGAAGTTGATATCAATGTACTGCATTTTCGTAACATCATCCTTATCCTTAACCTTATCATAGAAAGGCTTTGTAAGCTCTTTATGGTCGTACTTTCCAGTAGGATTCTTTAATATCTTTGCGCGTTCTTTTTCATTAAACATAAATGCGTTACCGATGAAACGCTCCTCAATATCCTTGCTGCCTCTTATAAGGAAATTCTTACCTTTAAATTTAAATGGAATAGCCTGTGCTACATTAGCAAGTCCCTTACGAAGACCCTTTGGAAGCTTTCTATAACCTGCAGTATCAAGAGGTTCCTTGTAAATGTTGTATCCACCGAAGAATTCATCAGCACCTTCGCCAGACATAGAAACCTTGACGTGCTTTGCAGCAGTCTGGCTTACAAAGTAAAGTGCGATGGCAGCAGGGTCTGCTAAAGGTTCATCCATGTGATACTGGATTTTAGGGATAGCAGCCCAGTATTCTTCACTTGATACAAGCTTTGAATAGTTGTCTATCTGAATCTTTTCAGATAAAGCCTTTGCATAATCTATTTCGTTATATTTTTCGTAGTCGAAACCAACTGTAAATGTTTTATCACCATTGAAGGTGGCAGCGACATAGCTTGAGTCAACACCGCTGGAAAGAAATGAGCCAACCTCAACATCACTAATCTTGTGATGTTCTACGGAATCATGCATGGCATCATCAATCTCCTGTACAAAATCATCCAGGGACTTGTTTTCATCAGCCTCAAAAGTAGGTTCCCAGTATCTTTTTATATTAATCTGTCCGTTATGGAAAGTGAAGCAGTGTCCAGGCATAAGCTTGTATACACCCTTAAAGAATGTCTCAGGGAGTACTGAGTACTGGAAAGTAAGATAATTCTCAAGAGCCACATCGTTAACTTCCTTCTTATAAGCAGGATGTGCCAGTATGCTCTTAATCTCTGAACCATATATTATATTTCCATCAACTATTGTGTAGTAAAAAGGCTTAATACCAAAGAAATCTCTTGCACCAAACAGAGTTTCTTTTTCACTGTCCCAGATAACGAAAGCGAACATACCGCGAAGTTTATTAAGCATATCTTCACCATATTCTTCATAAGCATGAATAAGAACCTCTGTATCGGAGTTGTTTGCAAAAGTGTGTCCCTTTTCAATAAGCTCTTTTCTTAAATCCTGGTAATTATATATTTCACCATTAAAAGTGATGACAATTTTTTTATTTTCGTTAAACATAGGCTGGCTTCCGTTATCAAGGTCGATGATTGAAAGTCTTCTAAAGCCCATATATGCCTTGTTATCTATATACTGACCGGCACTGTCGGGACCTCTGTGGATAATTTTATTCATCATATCAGTAAGAACATCTTTACCATTCTCAAGGTATCCTGTAAATCCAGCAAAACCGCACATATTACAAAACCGTCCTTTCCTAAACTAAATGTTGTTTGTGAGATAAAGATATGGGGGTCAAAAGAAAATTCTGACACATATATCTTATAAATCAATTATGTAATTATAACAAACCAGAGTATTTAATACAAGAAAATGTAATAATTATTACGCGTTATTACGTGTTCTATAAATAATAAAAAAACAATACTTACGATATTGACAATTAAGTATATATATGATATATTTAGTTTAAATAATAAAGTTATGGCGCGGTAACAAAAAGACAGGAGATGATTGATTGGAAGAATATATATGACATTCCTGATATAAACACAAGATGACAAAATCAGGATAATAACTCTATAGATATTATTGACAGCATAAAGAATATTTAATCTGGTAATCTTAATAAAAACTATTCATCTGATGTGAATATATAACGTAATGTCACATTGATTCATATTAATTTCCACAAGACACTTAATATTATATTAACAATATCAATCCGCTTATATAAGACATGTTGTGCATGTCATGCTTAGATATAACAGGATTATGTATATATTATTTTATAAACTCCCCCATATTCGCACATCGTGGGATTATCATCCCACTTTTATGCTCATATTGGGGCGGGTCCTAAGGTCTTTCACCCACCTATGGGCAAGCTCATGTGGGTTTAGACCTTTTGACCCTGGTATCATAAGATTAAAATTAAAGAAGGGAAGAAGTGAGAAAGTGAGAATGAAACGAAATATTTTATTGAAGATAATATTAATAACAGTGACGATTGGAGTATTATTAGCAGTTGCAGCCGTTGTTAAGAAGAATACGGATGATAAAATCAAAGTGCCAGAAAAAAATAGTGCTGCAGTTGAAACGATTCAGACAAAAAAAGCAACAGAATTAAATCTTGCAGAGCTAAAAGAATCCAAGGAACAGAAAGAATCAGAATTGGATTTTGCAGAACAAAAAGAATCTAAGGAACAAGAAGAATCAGACCTTGCAGAGCCAGAAGAATCAAATGAACAGGCAGATTCAGTAGCAGATATAGATATAAAAGAACAGGAAGAATATGGGAAGCCAGATTCAGAAGGAAAGCCAGATTCAGAAGGAAAGTCAGAGGCAGAAGAAAAATCAGAGGCAGAAGAGAAGCCAGAGCCCGAAAAGAAACCAGAGCCTGAAGTGAAGCCAGAACTAGAAGAAAAGCAGGAGCCAGCCATAACAGATAGTCCTTATGACCATGAAATATATCTGGCTAATGGTGTGCTGCAATATGGCGAAAACGCAGAACGGGCACAGAGGGGAAAGGATGTTAATACAGGAAGTACGGTGGAATGTCACTATCCTATGGAGGTTATGACAACAAGGGTTATGTTTGATGAGCAATATGGTTATCAGACATATAAAGGATATTATAAAGCTTCAGATAAAACTGACATTATTGAATGTATGCTTGATGCAGCTGCGAGTCCGTTGTTTAACATAGATACGGTTATGTTTCAGGGTGTTATGGGTATATATAGATGTGGTTCTGTGGTGTTTACATGTCTTGGAATAGTGGAATAAAGGGGGAGTATATATGGCAGTATGTCCTGTTAAGGACAAAAAAAGAATAACTTTATTACATGTATTATCGGTGTTAGTGTTATTGCTATTGTGTGGAGGCCTGGCATATGCGTATCCAGCGGGCAGTTATTCAGATGATGATTTCAGAAGACAGATAACTGTGGATTTTGCCGGTGGTACAGCTGATTTAAAATGGGTATATATGAATGATGATAATAAACAGATATATTTTGATGATATACCTTTTTATAGTGATAATGAAGCACCGCATGAAGGAACATTTACAGAGCATGCGAACTGTCGTGGATATACGCCGTATCTTCTTGTATACAATGTTTCAAAAGAAGGCTGTATATTCAGTATGGATGCAACTGGCTATAAAAACTATAACAACTGGGACAATCCAGACAATAATGTTAAGGAAGGATTTGACGGTTACCTGTTTGAAGCCGGCTGTAACATCAATTTTGATGGAGATGCGAATGATGGTGGAAGAAATTCTGATGGAACCTACTGGGGTTCGAAATATTTCGGCACAAGAAAACCACTAACTATCAGATTAGGGTGGATGTGCAGCTTTAACATCAATTGGGATTCTGGAGTCAGTGATGTTATAGGACACAGCACGAGTGGTCTTGATATGCGGTATTCAGATGGACAGACTATTACATATAAAGAAGGTACATTGGTTCCTACATGGATATATCTTAAAGATGGATATGAACTTGATTATATACAGGAAGGTGACAAAAAATGGTATGATTCCACATGGAATGAAGCATGTAAAAGATGGGATAACTACTGGACTATGAATAGGAGCCGGAGCATTTATATTCATACTAAGAAGAAAGAGGTTGTAAAATCATATAAGCAGACTGTATATATAAGATATCAGAATCAGAATGGTACGTGGGAAAGATGGGATGACACGTCAGCAATAACTGAAAATGCATTATATGGTTCAACATATACATTTGATACTAAGAATATAACTGGAAATTCAAAATGGAATTCAAACCTATACAGGATGCCAGAGCAGTTCGATGATGGAACATCCTTTGACTATAAAGTAAGTGGTGCAAAAACTAGTTATATAAGTGTAGCCAGATTAAAAATACAGAATGACCAGGAGATATATGTGAGGTATCAGAATGAGGATGGTTCATGGGGTGAATATTCAAGCACATACTGGCATACACCAACAAAGAAAGCACCTGATGGCTATTGGGAGAACTTTCTGTGGCATGTAGATAATGGTACATCGTTTGGTTTTGGAGTTGAAGATATTAAACAGGATTCAAGGTGGGATGCCATGTTATATGAGTTTCCAGATACATATGCAGATGGTTCGTCGTTACGATATACAGTGACAAAGGCTTGTAAAAAATATGTTGATATATCAAGAAAATTCATACTGACATTATCACAGGAGGATGCAACAACAAGGGGAACACAATCAGTTATGGTATCTTACAGGAAAGGACTGCCTGATATAACGGTTCCTGAACAGAAATATAAAGCTTCTTTTTATGATGATGATAACTATAATGACAGACTGTTATTATCTGATATAGTCCAGATTAATAAGTTTAAAGGATATATGTTGAAAGAAAAAAGAAATGAAGTCAGTCTGGGAAGTATATTAAATGAAAGTTATAATTATTCAGATGCTAATGCTGATAATTCTATTATTTCAACAGTAACATTATCAAGACCATATACTGGCAATTTGTATTTTTACTATGATGGTTATAATAGTACAGATGAAGAGGTTTCTGTTAATGTTGAGTGGAGTACTCTTGATGGTGACAGTGATAACGAGGAAATATGGTTTTTACCACATTCAAATGATAATAACTATGTAGATGTCTATGTTAATAAGGTTAACAGTATAAGAATCAGGTACTGGGGACCAGAGTATGGACCAGATAGTTATGGCAGCTGGAAAATCAGTCTTAATATTGAAGAAATGGCTGATGTGAATGATTACTGGTATAACAGTGAAGGTAAAGCTGATATTTACAGTTATCCTTATGCATGTAACGAAACTGTTTATGCGAAGTGGGAAGAAAGTAAAATCACACTTCCAGATAAAGATGAGGTAACGAAGCCTGGTTTTGAGTTAACTGGCTGGTCAGATGGAATAAACACTTATGATCCAGGTGATAAAATATCAATAAAAAAAGATACAAGGTTTTATGCAATATGGGAAGAAGTAATACCTGAAAGCAACTCTGAGAGTAATATAATAAAGGCAGCATCAACAATGTACTTTGATACACTTATACGGCGTACATCAGGAGATGAAGCATGGTATGACACAGTTGGAAGCTATAGTATAAAAAGTCTTAAGGATTATAGCAATAATAGTTGTGTACAGATATGGAAGATAGATATTGCTGGTAATATAACAAGAATGAAATGAGGCATTTACAAAATCATGAAAATATTTTATAATTAGAGGAAATTTTTTATATATTTTGGACATAATTGCCATTATGGAAAGGATTGCGGTATGGAAAAGATAAAAATGACAACACCTCTCGTAGAGATGGATGGAGATGAGATGACAAGAGTGTTATGGGGACTTATTAAGGATGAACTTTTACTTCCTTATGTAGATCTTAACACAGAATATTATGATCTTGGACTTGTTCATCGTAATGATACTAACGACCAGGTTACTATAGATTCAGCAGAGGCTACTAAAAAGTATGGTGTTGCAGTAAAGTGTGCTACAATCACTCCTAATGCAGCAAGAGTAAAAGAATATAACCTTAAGGAGATGTATAAGAGCCCTAATGGAACAATAAGAGCTATTCTTGATGGTACAGTATTTAGGGCACCTATCATTGTTAATGGTATTGAACCTTATGTTAAGACATGGAAGAAACCTATAACTATAGCAAGACATGCATATGGTGATGTATATAAGGCTTCAGAGATGAAGATTCCAGCAGCAGGAAAGGCTGAGCTTGTATACACAGACGAACAGGGTAACGAAACAAGAGAGCTTATACATAACTTCAAGGGTGCTGGTATCATACAGGGTATGCACAATCTTAATGATTCTATAGAGAACTTTGCAAGAAGCTGTTTTAACTTTGCTCTTGAAACTAAGCAGGATCTTTGGTTTGCAACTAAGGATACAATATCTAAGAAGTATGATCATACATTCAAGGATATATTCCAGGAAATATATGATAATGATTATGCTGATAAGTTTAAGGAAGCAGGCATTGAATATTTCTATACATTAATAGATGATGCAGTAGCAAGAGTTATTCGTTCAGAGGGAGGATATATCTGGGCTTGTAAGAATTATGACGGCGATGTTATGTCAGATATGGTTGCTACAGCATTTGGTTCATTATCCATGATGACATCAGTTCTTGTATCACCTAAAGGCTTCTATGAATATGAAGCTGCACATGGTACAGTACAGAGACATTATTATAAGCATCTTAAGGGAGAGGAAACATCTACTAACCCTATAGCTACTATATTTGCATGGACAGGAGCTTTAAGAAAGAGAGGAGAACTTGATTCTATTCCTGAACTTGTAAGATTTGCAGATACACTTGAAAAGGCTTGTATCAAGACAGTAGAAGATGGTAAGATGACAAAGGATCTTGCGCTTATAACAACATTAGAGAATCCTGTAACGCTTAATACACAGGATTTTATTAAAGCAGTACGGGCAACGCTTGATGAACTTATGAATTAATGTATAATTAACTGCTCCATTGATATTATAATATCAATGGAGCAGATTATGTTGTAAGAGGTATGAAACAGAACGTAACTTAAGGAGTGTTATGCGTAATATATTATTAGATTTCAGTTTCAGGGGAATGAATATTAACCAGCTTGCAGTCTGGTTTTTTATATATAGCTTTTTTGGATGGGCAATGGAGTGCATAGTTATAAGAAAGCAGCTTGGCTACTGGGAAAACAGAGGGTTTGCAAAGCTGCCATTTTGTGTAATATACGGTTTTGGAACATATATAGCTTTCAATATATTTGCACCTATACAAAACAACTATATTGCATTATATATATTTGGTGCTGTATGTGCAACAATATTCGAGTATATGACGGCGAAGCTTATGTTAAAGCTGTTCGGCGAAGTATGGTGGAACTATGATCACCTTAGATTTAATTATAAGGGTATAATATGCCTTCAGAGCACAATTGGCTGGGGATTTCTGGCAGTGCTTATATTCGGAGTGTTTAACAGGCTTGTAGAACAGGCGGTATTTTCTATGCGTATGTCAGCGGTTACAGTGATTTCAGTTGTTCTTGTTGTGTCATATGTATGTGATTTTTCATATCATTTTACAAAGCGTTTATTAAACAAAAGAATGGGAGATGCAGTTAAACATGCATCAGGCTGCAGTAATCTTCTTAACAGATTCCATAGGTGATTTCGGGGTGAGATATGTTAGAAAGTCTTAGAAATAACATGAAACTGCTAAAAAGCAGTAAAAGACATGTATTGTTGTTTGAACTTGCATATAAGCTCCTTGCATTAGCAGTGTTTTATCCTGTTATTACGGGCGTTATCCGTTTGTGCATGAGAATAACAGGGATTAATTATCTTACAAATGAATATATAGCGAAAGCGTTTATGAATCCTGTAATAATCATATTCTGCCTCTTAGGGGTTATAGGATTCATAGTTTACTGCTTATATGAAATGGCATATCTTGCAGTATGTTTTGAAACCAAGAGAAAAGGTATACAGGCGTCTATTATTGATAACATATATAATGCCTTTTTGCGGCTTAAAAAGCTGTTGAGGATTCAGAGCATACCGCTTTTTTTATATTTTCTGATATCTATAATAGTTATTAATGTGACAGTTACTGGCAATATTATATTTAGCGAAAGTGTAAAAAATATTATAAAAAGTGCGGCAAAACGAAACAGAACTGTTATATTTATTGTGACAGCAATTATCATAATATGCCTGTTTTACTTTGTTATACGGGATATTTTTTCATTTAACATATACATGATGGAGGGAAAAAACTTCAGACAGTCATGTGCTAAAAGCAGAAGCATTGTTAAAAATAATGTACTGAAGATAGTGGGTGTAGTTGTACTATATAATCTTGCACTTTTAGCGGCTATTTATACATTTTATATAGTTATATCTGTTGTACTGATTGCCGGAGTTAAACTGCTTGATCTTGCTTATATGGGTAGTGCGGTGTATCTTTCTGTGCTTAGTACATTAAGGACGATAGTAAGATTATTTCTTGTATTTTTATCTATACCTTGTTCATTCTCTATGATATCATATATGTATTACAAGTATGAGAATCTTTCGGATATTAATTTTGAGTTTGTTGATATAGATGAAGGAAGCGCAAGGATAAACAGGATTATATATTCATTTGTTCTTGTGATGTCGATAGTCCTGGATGTGTTATATGTGGTGTTAACATTTAACAGCAATCCTTTTGAGAGAGTTGCTATATTCCATGATACTAAGATAACAGCACACAGGGGTGCATCAAGGGAAGCACCGGAGAATACACTGGCAGCTTTCCAGCGTGCCATAGATGATATGGCTGATTATATTGAGCTTGATGTGCAGATGACAAGCGATGGTTATATAGTAGTTATGCACGATGCATCAGCATATAGGACAACAGGTGTAGCCAGGAATATAACAGATATGACATATGAGGAAGTAAAGAAGCTTGATGCCGGGTACTGGTTTTCAGAAAAATATAGGGGTGAAAGGGTTCCATCTTTTGAAGAGGTGTTAAAGCTTGTTAAAAGCAGTCCTGTCAGTATAAAGCTTAATGTTGAGATAAAGTCATCAGCGGATAGCAGCATAGCAGCTGAAAAGGTTATAGAGCTTATAAAGAAATATTCCATGGAACAGAATTGTGTTATAACTTCATTTGATTATGATGCGCTTCTTGCAGTTAAGAGCATGGATGAGGATATACAGACTGGATATATACTGTCTGTTGCATATGGAAGATTTTATGAGAATACCAACGTAGACTTCTTTAGTGTTAACGCTTCATTCCTTACAAAGAGAATAGTGGATGCCATACATAATACTGGTAAACAGGTATATGCATGGACAGCTAATAACGATACATCTATAAAGAATCTTGCTAATAAAGGTATTGATAATATAATAACAGATGAACCTGTTATGGCAAGGGAGGTTGTGTATTCAAGGAATACAAGTGAAACTATTACAAATATGATCAAATATGTATTTAATAAATAACAGTCGCATTTTGCTTCGCAAAACAATGAGGTAAATACCTCTGCTCCTGCAAGGGCAGTCGCATTTTGCTTCGCAAAACAATGAGGTAAATACCTCTGCTCCTGCAGGGGCAGTCGCATTTTGCTTCGCAAAACAAGGAGGTATGTATGCTTAGGGGAATAGGTACATCTAAGGGTATAGGTATAGGAAAGGCACTGGTGTTAAAAAATACAGGGTGCGAGATAAAAAAGTATAAAATAGATGATGTAGATGCAGAACTTCAAAGATACAAGGATGGAGTGGACACATTCATAAAGGAGACAGACGAATTCATAGAGAAGCTGACAGCTAAGTTAAACGGAGATGATAAGAATGCACTTGTTCTTAAGAACCAGGAATATTTAGCTGGTGATATACAGCTTACGTCAGAGGTTTGTAATATTATAAAGAAGAATAATATTAATGCAGAGGCAGCCCTTTATGAGGCCTGCGAATCTTTGAAGCAGCTGTTTCTAAGTATGGATAACGAGGCTATAGCCCAGCGTGTAACAGATATTGAAGATATGAGGGAGAGATTGACAGCAATACTTCTTGGTGTTAAGAGTATTGATCTTACGCAGCTTCCTGATAACACGATTATTATAGCTGATGAGATACATCCGTCTATGACAGCGAATATGGATACTGTGCATATAGCAGGCATTATATCTGAAAAAGGTGGAGACACCTCACATGCATCGATACTTGCAAGAGCTTTGGAGATACCAGCAGTTCTTAGTGTAAAGGGTATATGCAGTGATGTTAAGGATGGAGAAGACATAATAGTTGATGGTGCATATGGTGAAGTGTTTGTATCTCCAAGTGACATAACTAAAAAGATATATGCCAAAAAGAAAAAACAGTACGATGAGAGTGTTATAGAACTTAAGAAATATATCAATAAACAAACAGTTACTAAAGATGGCAGACGTGTGATGCTGGCTGCTAATATAGGCAATGCACTTGATGCTGCAAAGGCAGTCAGGGATGGTGCAGAAGGTGTAGGACTGTTCAGGACTGAATTTCTTTTTATGAATGGAAGCAAGCTTCCAACAGAAGAAGAACAGTTTACAGAATATAAGAAAGCAGCAGTTCTTCTTGATGGAAGGGAACTTACTATAAGAACACTTGATATCGGCGGAGATAAAGATATTCCATATATGGGATTGTCTAAAGAAACTAACCCATTCTTAGGATACAGGGCGATAAGATTCTGCCTTGACAGGGTAGATGTTTTTACGACACAGTTAAGGGCTATATTAAGGGCTAGTGCTTACGGTAATATCAGAATTATGATACCTATGATAACATCGGTTTCAGAGGTCAACGAGGTTAAAAAGATTATAGCAGGAATATGCAGGGATCTTGATAAGAAGGATATTAAGTATGATACTGATATTAAAGTTGGTATTATGGTAGAAACACCAGCAGCGGCTATTATGGCAGATGTTCTTGCAAGGCAGGTCGATTTCTTCTCTATAGGAACTAATGATCTTACGCAGTATACGCTTGCTGTTGACAGAGGTAACGAAAATGTTTCATATCTGTATTCGGCACTTAATCCGGCAGTTCTAAGAAGCATTAAAAGAATAATAGAATGTGCGCATAACGCAGGTATTGATGTAGGTATGTGTGGTGAGGCGGCAGCAGATGAACGTATGATACCACTGCTTTTATCTTTTGGTCTTGATGAGTTTTCAGTCGGTGTAAGCCGTGTGCTTGAGGTAAGAAAAGAGATTGCATCATGGAGTATGAAAGAAGCTGGTGATATAGCAGGGAATATTTTAGGATATTCAGAGGAAAAGGAAGTATCGAATTATCTGAGTGATTATATATCATCAAGAGCTGAAACATCTAAGGAGACAGGTAAAGATAGTAATGACAGTGCATTATAAAATATGTTGTATGTGAAAATACAAAGAATAGATGACATAACGGATAAATAATGCTATGAATAAATGTCATAATGAATAAGTAATGTGATAATAAAAATGATAGAAATGAGGAACATATGGCGATATATGTAACAGATGAAGAGCAGGAAAGAGTTATACTTGTAGGTGTGGAGCTTGACCCAGCAGATGATTGTGAGAAATCACTTGAGGAGCTATCTGAGCTTGCAAAGACAGCAGGGGCAGTTACAGTTGGAAAGATGATACAGCCAAGAGACAGCTTCCATCCTGCAACTTATATAGGAAAAGGAAAGCTTGAAGAGTTAAGAGCTATGATACAGGAGCTTGGAGCAACAGGTATTATATGTGATGATGAGCTGTCTCCTGCACAGTTAAGGAATCTTGAAGATGTTCTTGATACAAAGATTATGGATAGAACTATGGTTATATTAGATATATTTGCAGCAAGAGCGTCATCAAGTGAAGGTAAGATACAGGTTGAGATGGCACAGCTTAAGTACAGGTCAACAAGACTTGCAGGTCTTGGAATAACACTGTCAAGACTTGGTGGTGGTATAGGAACAAGAGGTCCTGGTGAGAAGAAGATAGAAACGGACCGAAGAATAATACGTGACAGAATATCCCACTTATCAGCAGAATTAAAAGAAATAAAAAGCCATCGTGATATACAAAGGCAGAACAGAGAGAACAGTTCAACACCTGTGGCTGCCATAGTAGGTTATACTAATGCAGGAAAGTCAACACTTCTTAACAGGCTTACAGATGCTGGTGTGTTATCAGAAGACAAGCTGTTTGCAACGCTTGATCCTACGACAAGGGCACTTAAACTTGCGAATGGCGAAAAAGTGCTTTTAACAGATACAGTCGGATTCATAAGAAAGCTTCCGCATAATCTTATTGAGGCTTTCAGGAGTACACTTGAAGAAGCTAAATATGCAGATATGATAGTACACGTTGTTGACTGTTCTAATGATGATTATGAGAGACACATGGCAACGGTATACGATACCCTTAAACAGCTGGATGTAGGCGATAAGCCGGTTATCACACTCTTTAACAAATGTGATGAATTCGATGAGATACCTATACTTAAAGATAGTAAAGCCGATTATGTAGAAAACATATCAGCGAAAACTGGTATGGGACTGGATAATTTCCTGACGGATATACAGGATATTATCCTTAAGAGCAGAATCCAGATAGAAAGAGTATTTCCATATAATGAGGCAGGAAAGCTTCAGCTTATAAGAGAGTATGGACAGCTTGAAAGTGAAGAATATACTCAGGAGGGTATTAAAGTTAAAGGTTATGTACCGGCATGGGTTGGCGGAAAGCTGTAATATAGGAAAGAGGATTGATATGAATATAATAGCACTTGCAGATAAGAACTGGGCGATTGGTAATAATGGAAGACTTCTTGTGGATATCCCGGAGGATAAGAAGCTGTTTCGTGGGGAAACATATGGAAAGGTTGTAGTTATGGGAAGAAAGACCTATGAAGGTCTTCCTAACCAGTCAGCACTTGAGGGCAGAAAGAACATAGTACTGACTAATAACCTGAATTATAAAGCTAAGGATGTGCTTATATGCCATAGTGTTCAAGAGGTGCTGGAACAGCTTAAAAGCTATGACAGTAAGGATGTCTATATAATAGGTGGCGGACAGATATATGAACAGTTCCTTCCATATTGTGATACAGCGCATATAACAAGAGTAGATTATAAGTATCAGGCAGATACATATATCACAGATTTTGATAAGCTTGATGGCTGGAGGGTTACGGCCAGAAGTGAAGAACATACTTACTTTGACATATGCTATGAATTCGTCTGCTATCAGAAGGAAAAGTAAGTGATAATTAAGTGATAGGTAAGCGATAAGTAAGCGGAAAGTGAGTGATATGCAGGATAACGCATAGATAGATGCACTGGTGTGCAGAAGCATATCCTTATCTGTGCGATATATGACCGGAAGAGAGGATTAGCATGAATAAAAAAATGTGGAAAATAAGGCGTATAATTACAGTTGTGCTTATGGCTGCCATAATTACCGGGCTGACTGTGTGGTATGGAATTCCACACCTATATGCATCACAAGAGGAGAAGACACTAAGAGTTATTCAACAGTCACAGAAGATACTTGAAAGCATTATAGAGAATTATATCGACAAAATAAGCCAGCTTGATCCTATGGGGAATCATACATATGAAGGTGCGATAACCGTATCGGAGTGTGTTTATGATGGCGTGGATTACAGACCAGATGCATATAATAGAAGTCAGAAATATAGCATAGTTACTACAAATAATAATATAGTACTGGACATGCCTAAGGTCAAAGATGGCACACTGGTAGTAGATAAGAATGATATACTAAAATATGGTCTTGCCAAAATTGACTCTAGCCAGACAAAGCCGATATTAAGGGCAGCTCTGACACACGTTATGGAAGGGTATAAAGTAGCTGTTAAGGATAGTGCAACTATAAGCGATAAAGCATTAATAGCAGGGTTTAATACATTTGTCGAAGAAATGTATAAGGATCCGGTTATTCTTCCATACATTTCCCTGTTTAATGTTCATGGAATAACTGCAGATAATATGAAGAGCAGGTTTAGTGAATATGCTAAGGGTGTGTATACAACATATAATATAAGCCTGGATAGTCAGGACAGACTGACAGGAATAGAGCTTGTGTTCAACAGGATAGGTGCTAATGCCAATACTGCTGGTGATTATCAGGAAAGTGATAATAATAAACAGCAGATAGGTAATATTAATATAAGCTTCACAGGTGAAGACCAGCTATATGATAGTATGCAGATTATGGTAACAACAGCAGTTATAAATAACAATTATGTGAATGTAAACCTACAGTTGGATACGCAGGATATGAATAATATAAAGTATGGCATAGCGGCGGATATAAGTTATAGAAGCCATAGTCTTAAGCTTAAGGCGGATGGTGATATAAGAAAGAACTGATGCTGTAATGCGTTGATAATTATAATATTTTCCCGGACAGATAAGGCTATTAGTAATCTGTCCGGGAATTTTTGTTAGCATTTGCGTTTAGGTTAAAGGTTATATGATGTCGGGGTCAAAAGCCCCCTACTTTGATACCTACGAATTGTTCCGTGCTACGCACTCCCACAATTCTTCCCAATATTCGCATATCGTGGGATTATCATCCCACTTTTATGCTCATATCGGGGCGGGTCCCAAGGTCTTTCACCCACATATGAGCAAGCTCATGTGGGTTTATACCTTTTGACCCTGGTATCATTATATTGATTTATAAATCATAGAAACGGAGCGATTATGGCATTTGACGGAATCACTATATCCAATATAGTACATGACTTAAACAACACAATACTCGGAGGCAGACTTTACAAAATAGCACAGCCTGAAAGTGATGAACTTCTTCTTACAATAAAGACAGGTTCAGGACAGTTCAGGGTAGTTTTATCTTCAAATGCATCACTGCCGCTTGCATATATAACAGATGACAACAAGCCTAGTCCTGCAACTGCACCGAATTTTGTTATGCTTCTAAGAAAGCATATAAATAACGGAAGAATAATCTCCATAACACAGCCCTCTTTTGAAAGAATAATAGACATTGAGATTGAACATCTTGATGAATTAGGCGACCTTTGCAGACGTCATCTCATCACAGAATTCATGGGCAAGCACAGTAACATCATATTATGTGATGATAAAAACAATATTCTTGACAGTATCAAGCATGTATCTGCACAGATGAGTTCTGTTCGTGAAGTACTTCCTGGAAGGACTTATTTCATACCAAATACTGCTGGCAAGCATAATCCTATGGATACCGATTACGAACGTTTTAGTACATCAGTACTCATCTGTCCTAAACCTCTTTCAAAAGCATTATGTCAGACATATACAGGTATAAGCACATGTATTGCGGAAGAAATATGCTTCCGGGCTCATATAGACAGCAGTAAACCTGCAAATTGTCTTGATATTGATGAAAGCAAACGTATTTACAATGCATTTGATAATATTATGAATGATGTTAAAGAAGGCCATTATGCACCTAACATTGTATACGACAACGGAAATCCTGCTGATTTCGCGGCTGTCAGACTTACTATGTATGATAAAAACACTCCTTTTGATTCAATAAGCAAATGTCTTATTGCATATTATCATGAAAAGGATGTCCGCACACGTATACATCAGAAATCAACAGATATAAGACGTATAGTTACTACTCATCTTGAGCGCTCTTACAAAAAACTTGACATACAGGAAAAACAGCTCAAAGATACTGAAAAACGTGATAAATTCCGCATATATGGCGAACTTATAAACACCTACGGATATGGCATAACACCTGGTGCAAAACAGTTTAATGCACTTAACTACTACACCAATGAAGAAATAACCATTCCTCTTGATGAAACACTGGCACCTATTGAAAACGCTAATAAGTACTTTGCAAAATATAATAAGCTGAAAAGGACTTACGAAGCCGGAACACGACTTATTGCTGAGATTAAAGATGAAATCATGTATCTTGAATCAATCATAAATGCTATAGACATAGCAACAACTGAAAATGACCTTAATAACATCAAGGATGAACTTGCAGTAACTGGTTATATCAAAAGAAGTGGAAAGTCAAAAAGCAAAGGAAATACACACAACAAACCTATGCATTATGTATCATCTGATGGCTTTGACATATATGTTGGAAAAAATAATATCCAGAATGATGAACTCACCTTCAAATTCGCCACTGGTGGTGACTGGTGGTTTCATGCAAAGCAGATGCCAGGTTCCCATGTTATAGTCAAAACAGAAGGAAAAGAATTGCCAGATAAGACCTTTGAAGAAGCTGCTGCCCTTGCTGCATACTATTCAAAGGGACGTGACCTTGAAAAGGTAGAGGTTGACTATGTATTAAAAAAAGAGGTTAAAAAACCTGCCGGCGCTAAACCAGGCTTTGTTGTTTACTATACGAACTATTCACTTATAGCCATTGCAGATATATCAGGTATCAGACTTATATCTGGCTAATACAGCATCTTAATATAATATGATGTAAGTGTCAAAAGTATAAAAAGTCGTTTCTGCTTGCAGAAAAAGACTTTTTTACTTGGGACACGCATAACATCAAAAATCAGGAGTTAAGTATAATACGCAATAACATTTTACGTATTATACTTAACTCCTGATTTAGTCATCCTATAGCTTATGCCCTTTAACCCTGGACATTACAGCCAATACTATGACACTTACAATATCTGCCACGACACACGCAGCATACATAATAGAAAATGTTCCTTTTATCTTATAAAACAGAGTAATCATTATTATTCCAGCTGCACATGACATAAGGATAACTATACCTGCCACTCTTATATCAAGTCTGTCATTAACAGTAAGAACGATAAGTACAAATACAAAAATCACTGAAACAACATACCTTATCAGGTACCACGTAAATGCTGCCTCTGTCATATCACATATTGTATTATCAATCGTAAGATATCCAAACAACGCCGGTGGATTCATCCAGTATATGAATGAAGCTATTATAACTATAACTGATGGCACCGCTATTTCAATCATCATCCTGCTTTTCATGCTTAATGTATTTATAGACTTTAGCAAAATCGCAACACATGTAACTATAGTAAACAATATAAGCCATGACCAGGAAAAGAAGAATTTGCTTCCTATATAATAATCATTAATATACGCTGCCACTGTTCTTAAATTTTCATCCATTGATGCAGTCACAAGCCTTGATATTACAAGATTTCTTATAATCTCAAGGACAATAAACCCGCTAAGTGCAGGAAATATATATATAACCGCATTGTTAGTCATATTTTTTTCATTATATATCTTAATATGATTAATTGTACTGCTCTTTACCATTGCAAGCCCAAGCAAAGAAAGAATAATAATCAGAATATACGCTATAGGTATTCTGCTCATAAGATGTATCTTTTCTATCTGGCCAATCTCTGACTTATCCATGTAAAAGCTGTTCACAAATCTGATGATTTTATCTGAGCCTTCACCTATCTTTGCAATCAAAAGATATATGCCGGTTATAAGTGAACATATATTAGCCGCTACTGCAATCCTTCCTGCCATACTTACTTTTTTATACACAGCTACAGATGCAGCTGCCAACAAAAGAATTGTGACTGGGAATATTATTTTATATATATTCCCAAGTCCTGCATAGTAATAATAATTATATATTGATGTATCAAGTGATTGTCCAGCATATACATTACTATTCATTTTATTAAGGATATTCTGAAATACATGTTCTCTTGCAAATACCAGCAAAAGTATAAGATTCAGAACCATAATTCCAATAAGACTCATAAGCCTTATAAAGGTAATTTCACTTTTTTTCATGCCTATCCTCGTTCTTTTAATATCAGGAAGCAGCTAAGTTTTCACTGGCTGCCTCCAAAAATAACATACTATTCTTACGCTTGTACCTTTATGAAAGACTTCTTACCCTTCTTAACAACAACACCATCACCGGCAAAAACTTCCTTATCAAACTTTGCAGCGATATCAGATATTTTCTCACCTGCAACAGAAGCACCACCCTGTGCAACAACTCTTCTTGCCTCTGACTTAGTAGCTGCAAGACCAGCTGCATGAATTAAGGATACAATGTCAATGCTGCCATCTGTAAATGCATCTGCTTCAAGCTTAACTACTGCCATATTAGCAGCATCACCTGATGTAAATATAGCCTTAGCTGTTTCTTCTGCCTTCTTAGCTTCTTCCTCACCATGAACCATCTTTGTAAGCTCATATGCAAGTATTTCCTTAGCCTTATTAAGCTGTGCACCTTCCCACTTATCCATCTCATCAATCTGCTCAAGTGGTAAGAATGTAAGCATACGGATACACTTTAATACATCTGCATCTGCTACATTTCTCCAGTACTGATAGAACTCATATGGTGAAGTCTTTGCTGGATCAAGCCATACAGCACCGCTTACTGTCTTGCCCATCTTCTTACCCTCTGAGTTAAGAAGAAGTGTAATAGTCATAGCAGAAGCATCCTTGCCAAGCTTTCTTCTTATAAGCTCTGTACCACCGAGCATGTTGCTCCACTGGTCATCTCCACCAAACTGAAGATTACATCCATATTTCTGGTATAACATATAGAAATCATAGCTCTGCATGATCATGTAGTTAAACTCAAGGAATGTAAGACCTCTTTCCATTCTCTGCTTATAGCACTCTGCTCTTAACATATTGTTAACTGAGAAGCATGCACCTACTTCTCTTAAAAGGTCAACATAGTTAAGCTTTAAAAGCCAGTCTGCATTGTTTACAAACAATGCCTTGTCATCTGAAAAGTCAATAAACTTGCTCATCTGCTTCTTAAAGCACTCGCAGTTATGTTCAATCTGTTCTGGAGTAAGCATCTTTCTCATATCTGTCTTACCTGATGGGTCACCAATCATACCCGTTCCACCACCAACTAAGGCTATTGGCTTATTACCTGCCATCTGAAGTCTCTTCATAAAACAGAGTGCCATGAAGTGACCTACATGAAGGCTGTCTGCTGTTGGGTCAAATCCAATGTAGAATGTAGCCTTTCCATTATTAATAAGATTCTTGATCAACTCTTCATCTGTCACCTGTGCAATAAGTCCTCTTGCAACTAATTCATCATAAACTGTCATTTCTGCCATTTCTTTTCTCCTGTTCTTATTATGTTATTATTTGATATTTATGATACTACCATTAATCATCAAGCCATTAATGCTTTAAGACAACAAAAAGGAGCATATCTTTCATCCGTGTTAAAGGACGAAAGCCTATGCTCCGTGTTACCACCTTTATTCATAAACAACTCACGCTGCCTACCTTAATGGGTCTGATGATCCTAATACTATAACGTGTATCACTACGTCGCCCCTACTAAACCTTACATGCTTTTCAGTTTGCTGCTCCAGAATGTATTCAGAATAACCATCCACCACGCCTCTCATCAACCGGCTGTTTTCTGTTGCTTAATGTTATACCTACTTGTTTCCATCAATGCATTATATATAATTATGTGCTTATTAAAGCTTATACCATATACTTAGTAATTTTGCAAGTATTAATTTTACAACTCACATATATTACTCATATATTGCTTATATATTACTCACATATTTTCAGCTACATTAAGCTTCCTTTGATTGCATATATTTATTTTCTTTATGTTTACACATATTTTTATATATAACATATGCTATCATAAGTCCTATTATACTCCCTGCAGCATCTATAAGCACATCCCTTAAGCATCCATATCTCCCTGGCACAAACCTTTGATGAAACTCATCTGTAGCTGCAAATACTGTTGCTATAATCGCTGATATCACTGGAAGTCTGGTACCTTTTAAGCCGTCAACTATAAGTGCAAGCATGATAAGAACTGAAAGTACAGCATACTCTGTCATGTGAGCTGCTTTCCTTATTGGAAACTGTACAGACTCTATCATGCTATCCCTGTTGTTATCATTATAATCAACTATCCCAGCCTTATCACATACTGTAAGTATTATATCTGCTGCCTTATAACTAAGTCCCGTAGATTCTTCACCATCCTGCTTTGAAAAGCCGAATATAAGCATTGCCATGATAATAGCAGGAATCCATATCAGTATCTTCTTTATATCCATATCCTTACTCCCTATATGTACAACCCCGTACCCACTTACAAACCTATGCTTTACACACCTATAAACATAAACAAATTAATGCCAGAGCTAAATAACGATGATTCAACCCTGGCATCTATATTAACTATAATAATTCATATATACTAGATAGTAACAACTCTCATAGTATTAGTAAGTCCTCTCTTAGCAGACGGATCTGATGATGTAGCAATACCAGCAGACACAATAACTGTATCACCTTCTTCTACAAAACCAGCCTGCTCAGATACTACTAATGCATGCTCAATAATCTTATCAGTAGAAACCTCTGTTGCAGTCTTTAAAGGTCTTACTCCCCAATATATCTGCATTTTTCTAAGAACGTTATCATATGGTGAACAACCGATAATCTCAGCATTTGGCTTAAGCTTAGATGTAAGTCTTGCTGTAAAACCAGAAATAGTTGGGCATACAATAGCCTTAGCGTTAAGGTTCTCTGCTGTCTGGACAGTAGCGTTACATACTGCACTTGATATGCTTCTCTTGCTATGAACCTTAGATATATCAGAAGCTCTGCCCTTGATATCCTTTTCTGTTCTTTCTGCAATCTTAGCCATCATCTTTAAGGCTTCAAGTGGATACTTACCATTAGCAGTTTCTCCTGAAAGCATAACTACGTCTGTACCGTCATATATAGCATTAGCAACATCAGTAACCTCAGCTCTTGTAGGACGTGGATTTCTAATCATAGAATCAAGCATCTGTGTAGCTGTTATAACTGGCTTGTATGTTGCGTTACACTTCTTGATGATTTCCTTCTGGTAGTGTGGAACATCTTCTGCTGGAATCTCAACACCCATGTCACCTCTTGCGACCATGATACCATCAGCAACCTTAATTATCTCATCAAGATTCTCAATACCTTCAGCATTCTCAATCTTAGCGATAACAGGAATATCTGAACCATGCTCCCATAAAAGCTGCTTAATCTCCTGTATACAAGCTGCATTTCTTACAAATGAAGCTGCGATAAAATCAAATCCCTGCTCTACACCAAATATAATATCATCCTTATCTTTGTCTGTGATACCTGGAAGCTTAATGCTTACGTTAGGAACATTAACGCCCTTCTTAGAACCAAGCTCACCACCATTAATTACAGTACATATAATATCTGTACCATCAACAACCTCTTCTACTCTAAGTTCAATAAGACCATCATCAATAAGAATAGTATTACCATTCTCTACATCTGCTGGAAGTCCTGCATATGTAATCATGTCAATATTTTCATCACCTACAACCTCTCTTGTTGTAAGAGTAAACTTCTGTCCTTCCTTAAGAGTAACCTTTTTATCATCCTTAAGTACGCCAGTTCTGATTTCTGGTCCCTTTGTATCAAGAAGTGTAGCTATAGGCTTGTTAATCTCTTCCCTTACACTCTTAACTAATGCAAAACGTCCAGCCTGTTCTTCATGATCTCCATGAGAAAAGTTGAATCTTGCAATATCCATACCGTTTAATGCAAGCTGCTTAATAAGCTCTCTGTCATTAGTGTTAGGACCCATAGTACATATAATCTTAGTCTTCTTCATTCTAACCTCCAAAGTAAATAAAAATAATTAATAAAAAACAAAACAATCCAAATGATTATACTTAATAACACCAAAAATAGCAATAGCCATAACAATATTTATAAATAATTTAACTATCGCATATTCTTATTGTCATTAGCTGTAATATGAATATGTGTATACAAATGTTCATTACAATACTCATAGTTTCCTGCACACTTAGAGCAGAATCTGAATACCAGGCTTTCGTCATCAAGTTCAGTTCTTCCACACACAGCACATCTATGCTTAGGCTGTCCGCTTCTTACAGGCTTATATGGTTTATTAGCACTATCCCATGTTGTCTTCTCGCTATTAGCGTTATACAGCTTTTCATTAAATGATCTTCTCTTAGCATCTGTTCTGTTCTTTTCTGCTTTCTTCGCTGTATACATAGCCTTGTTAAAATTCTTTTGTGTTGAAGATTTATAAGGAATTTTTCTTGACACAATCATAAATATTATAAAGTTAAGCATTGAAACAAGTGCTGCAATTGCATTTGCATAACATCCCATACCGCTTCCTGATAACAAACCTGCATTATATAGTCCCTGCCACATTGCATAGCCTGCACTAGAACCAGCTGCTGCCATAGAAGGCACCGCAAAGCCACATACTATAGTTATCGCAAATACAATCCCATCAAGCAGTGCCATCCACTTTATCTTTATAGGGATAATAAAGAAAAGCAGCACCTCCATATCCGGCTGTTCCATGGCAAAAGCCATAAACAAAGCAAGATTGATGTAATGTGTACTCATATTAAAGCTGATACCAAATATAAGATATATTATAAGGGCTGCAACAATATTTAACAATACTCCTGAAAAGAAATATACATTAAACTTGAATGACCCCCATATATTCTCAAGCACTGTACCTATAAGATAATAAAAATAAAGTGAAAAGAATACAAAAATAATACTTGTTGAAGGTGGCTGTATTATAAATGTGACAATACGCCATACCTGTCCAGCAAATATCTTAGAAAAATCGAGTGAAAGATATGCACTGTAAACACCTGGTGCAAACACTTCAAATACAAATCCAACAGCATACAATATAATTATATAGACCATGAGATTCTTTATTGCATACTTTGAATATTTCCTTTCAAACTTAGAAAACCAATTCATCAAACTCCTCATTTCCGTGAAAAACATCACTAATTAATGATATAACATATACAAAGTATAAAAATAATAATTTCCTTTGTCAATTAAGTTCTCATTTTAGTATTATTAATTTTATATAAACAGTCATATTTATGGTGTTGAATTATTCTGTTATTTCTTATATAATATGTCAGTTGTAATTTATTCGATGTGATTTTTCATTTTTCGACATTGTAATTTTGGAATACTTTAACATTTACATCAATATATACTAAAACAAGGAGGACGGCTCTGCCGTAATGAATATGAATAAATACAGATTAGGTATTGATATTGGTTCAACAACAGTAAAGATCGCAATTCTTGATGATAATAATAATATTTTATTTTCAGATTATGAAAGACATTTTGCCAATATCCAGGAAACTTTACAGGGTCTGCTTGAAAAGGCTGTAACAAAGCTTGGTGAATTCGAAGTATATCCTGTTATAACAGGTTCGGGCGGACTTACTCTTGCAAAGCATCTTGAAGTTCCATTTACTCAGGAGGTTGTCGCTGTATCAACAGCACTTCAGGACTACGCTCCACAATGTGATGTTGCCATAGAGCTTGGTGGTGAGGATGCAAAGATTATCTACTTCACTAACGGTATTGACCAGCGTATGAATGGTATATGTGCTGGTGGTACAGGCTCTTTTATCGACCAGATGGCTACTCTTTTACAGACAGATGCAGCGGGTCTTAATGAATATGCTAAAAGCTATAAATCTATCTATCCTATAGCTGCAAGATGTGGTGTATTTGCCAAGTCTGATATACAGCCTCTTATCAATGAAGGTGCAACTAAGCAGGACTTAGCAGCCTCTATATTCCAGGCCGTTGTTAACCAGACTATTTCAGGTCTTGCATGTGGTAAACCTATACGGGGTAACGTTGCTTTCTTAGGTGGTCCTCTTCACTTCCTTTCAGAATTAAAACAGGCATTCATCCGTACATTAAGCCTTACTCCTGAACAGACTATTGCACCAGAACATTCACATCTTTTTGCTGCTGTTGGTTCTGCCATGAACTACGACAAAAACGTATGCGTTGATGTATCTGACATAATTAAACGTCTTCAGGGTAAGATAAAGCTTGACTTTGAAGTTGAACGTATGGAACCACTTTTTGCAGACCAGCTTGCTTATAACGACTTTATCAAAAAGCATAGTGTCCATCATGTTAAAACTGCGGACATATCCTCTTATGAAGGTAACTGTTATCTGGGTATTGATGCTGGTTCTACTACAACCAAGGTAGCACTTGTAGATGAAGATGGTAATCTTCTTTATTCATTCTACTCAAGCAACAATGGTTCTCCGCTTGCTACTACGATAAAGGCAATAAAAGAAATATATTCGCAGCTTCCACCTAAAGCCAGAATCGTACAGGCATGCTCTACAGGTTACGGTGAAGCCCTTATTAAGTCAGCTCTCATGCTGGACGAAGGAGAAGTTGAGACAGTATCACATTTCTATGCTGCTGCATTTTTTGATCCTGATGTTGACTGTATCATAGATATTGGTGGTCAGGATATGAAATGTATTAAAATCAAGAATCAGACAGTTGATTCTGTACAGCTTAATGAAGCATGTTCATCAGGCTGCGGTTCATTTATCGAAACATTTGCCAAGTCACTAAACTATTCTGTACAGGATTTCGCAAAGGCTGCTCTTTTTGCAAAGCATCCTATTGACCTTGGTACAAGATGTACTGTATTCATGAACTCTAAAGTAAAACAGGCACAAAAGGAAGGGGCTGAGGTATCTGATATATCAGCAGGTCTTGCTTACTCTGTCATCAAAAATGCATTATACAAGGTTATTAAAATAGCTGACCCAGGTGATTTAGGTAAACATATCGTTGTCCAGGGTGGTACATTCTACAACGATGCCGTGCTTAGAAGCTTTGAAAAGATAACAGGTGTTAATGCCATAAGACCTGATATCGCAGGCATAATGGGGGCTTTTGGTGCAGCACTTATTGCAAGAGAACGCTATGATGGTATATCAGAATCATCTATGCTCTCTATTGACAAAATAAACAGTCTTACTTACGAAACTACTCTTACAAGATGTAAAGGATGTACTAACAGCTGTCATTTAACTATTAACAAATTCTCTGGTGGACGTTCCTTTATAACTGGTAACAGATGCGAGCGTGGACTTGGAAAGGAACGTAATAAAGAAAAGGTTCCTAATCTTTTTGATTATAAGTTCCACAGACTTTTTGACTATGAACCTTTATCAGCTGATCTGGCTGTAAGAGGTGTTGTAGGTATACCAAGGGTACTTAACATGTATGAAAATTATCCTTTCTGGTTCACCTTCTTTACAAAGCTTGGTTATAAGGTTGTTCTTTCACCACAGTCAACAAGAAAGATATATGAGCTAGGCATAGAATCCATTCCATCAGAATCAGAATGTTATCCTGCTAAGCTTGCTCATGGTCATATAAGCTGGCTTATAAAGAAAGGTGTTAAATTCATCTTTTATCCTTGCGTTCCATATGAACACAAAGAAATAGATGGTACTAACAACCACTACAACTGTCCTATTGTTACTTCTTATGCTGAAAATATTAAGAACAATGTTGAAGAACTCAAAACTGAAAATATAGATTTCAGAAACCCTTTTATTTCTTTTGAAAACGAAGCAATCCTGGCTAAAAGATTGCATGAAGAGTTCCCTGATATCCCATCGGGTGAAATAAAAGCTGCTGTTTTGGATGCATGGAAAGAGCTTATGCAGTCCAGAGAGGACATGCATAAAAAGGGTGAAGAAGTCATCAAGTATTTAAAGGATACTGGTAAACGTGGTATCGTTCTTGCAGGAAGACCATATCATATTGACCCTGAAATCAACCATGGTATACCTGAACTTATAAACTCATATGATATTGCCGTATTAACAGAAGACAGTGTTTCACATCTTGGAAATGTTGAACGTCCTCTTATCGTTATGGATCAGTGGATGTATCATTCAAGATTATATGCTGCAGCAAGTTTTGTTAAGACACAGGACAACCTTGATCTTATACAGCTTAACTCTTTTGGCTGTGGACTTGATGCCGTAACAACAGATGCTGTAAATGATATATTAACTAAATCAGGTAAAATATATACAGTATTAAAAATAGATGAAGTTAACAACCTTGGAGCTGCACGTATACGTATAAGATCTCTCATCGCTGCACTTAAAGTAAGAGATAAGAAGAATTATAAACGCACTCTTGTTTCATCTGCATACAACCGTGTTGAATTCACACCTGATATGAGAAAGAACTACACTATTCTATGTCCTCAGATGTCACCTATACATTTTGACTTATTAGAACCAGCACTCAATTCATGTGGCTATAATTTCGAGGTCCTTGATAACGATAACAAATCATCAGTTGATATGGGGCTTAAATATGTAAATAATGATGCCTGCTATCCTTCCCTAATGGTTGTCGGCCAGATTATGAATGCTGTCCTTTCGGGTAAATACGATCTTTCAAAAACAGCAATCATTATTACACAGACTGGTGGTGGATGCCGTGCCTCTAACTACATTGGATTCATCAGACGTGCTCTTGAGAAAGCCAACTTAGGATATATACCTGTAATATCTCTTAGTGCACAGGGGCTTGAAACTAACTCTGGTTTTAAGTATGACCTTAAGATGCTTAAAAAAGCTATGATGGCGATTGAGTATGGCGATATATTCATGAATGTTGTATACAGAACAAGACCTTATGAAAAGGTTCCTGGTTCTGTTAACGCCCTACATGAACACTGGAAGGAAATATGTATTAAACAGATTACACAGGACAAGGTAAAAATGAAAGACTTTAACAATAACCTCCGTGCTATCGTTAAAGATTTTGATAACATTGAGTTACTTGATATAAAGAAACCAAGAGTTGGTGTTGTTGGTGAGATTCTTGTTAAGTTTCTTCCTGCAGCCAACAACTATCTTGTTGATCTGCTTGAATCAGAAGGTGCAGAGGCAGTTGTTCCTGATCTTATGGGATTTCTTCTCTACTGTGCAGAAAATGCTAACTTTAAGCATAAATACCTCGGTACATCTGGAAAATCTGCATTTATTAATAATACAGTCATAAAGATTCTTGAATGGTTCAGAAAAGCTGGTAACCAGGCACTTGCAGAAAGTAAACGTTTTGATGCACCTTCATCTATAAAGGATACTGCTGCACTTGCAAAGGATCTTGTATCACTTGGAAACCAGACTGGCGAGGGATGGCTTCTTACTGGAGAAATGATTGAGCTTATACATAATGGTGCCGGCAATATCGTATGCTGCCAGCCATTTGCATGTCTGCCTAACCATATAGTAGGTAAAGGTGTTATAAAAGAATTACGTGCTGCTTTCCCTGAGGCTAATATTATTGCGGTTGATTATGACCCAGGTGCTTCAGAAGTTAACCAGCTCAACAGAATCAAACTTATGCTTGCTACTGCTAACAAGAATATTAACAAATAAGTTTTTGACTTATCATAAAAAAGTTGTATAATAATAAAAGAATATTCGGAGGATAAGCATATGAACTTTTTATTATTTTTAGGACCTATTATAGGTGTTGCAATTTCAATATTTGCCGTTGTAGTTATCATTTCAGTTATCGGCGCAGTTGCTGGATCTGAAGAAGATATTGATGAGTAAATAAACAAATATTGATACAAAAAATCCGCATCCTGATTATTTCATGACGAAATAATACAGGATGCGGATTTTTTCATATATTATTATTTTTATATATTTTCAATCTGCCAGTCTATTGGTGTGACTCCATGATTTTCAAGAAACTCGTTACATTTGCTGAAATGCCTGCATCCAAAAAAACCTCTGTTAGCCGATAGTGGACTTGGATGTGCACTTGTTAATATAAGATGCTTAGGATTCGTAAGCATAGGAATTTTATCCTTTGCTGAATTCCCCCATAACATATAAACTATTGGTCTGTCCTGTGCATTAACAGCGTTGATAACTGCATCTGTAAACTGCTCCCAGCCTCTTCCCTTATGTGAAAATGCTGCATGTGCTCTTACCGTAAGTACAGTATTCAACATAAGTACTCCCTGGTCAGCCCACTTTTTAAGGAAACCATTGTTTGGATAATAGCACCCAATATCAGACTGTAATTCTTTATATATATTCTGTAATGACTTAGGTATAGGATTACCCGGAAGAACTGAAAAGCTAAGACCATGAGCCTGATTCACCTCATGATATGGATCCTGTCCAAGTATAAGCACCTTTACACTTTTAAGTGGTGTAAAATGAAATGCATTGAATATATCATCTGCTGGGGGATATACCACGCAACTGTTATATTCATCCTTTACAAATGTATATAATTTCTTGTAATAATCCTTTCTAAACTCATCACTTAAAGCTTCCTGCCAGTCACCTGTTATCATAGACATAATTATGTTCCTCTTTTCCTCATATACTTCCTGCAGCATGTATTATATAATGTAATGATTATCCCTTTTGTGCTGTAACACAATATATTATAATCTCATAGGAATACCCTTATCAGACAAATATTTCTTAAGGTCTTTTATTTCCATCTCTTTATAATGGAATAAAGAGGCTGCAAGGGCTGCATCAGCATTACCCTTTGTAAATGCATCATAAAAATGCTCCATATTACCAGCACCACCAGATGCTATAACAGGAATTGACACATTTGATGCAACTGCACTAGTAAGCTCTATATCATAACCTGCCTTTGTACCATCACAATCCATGCTTGTAAGCAGTATCTCACCAGCACCAAGACTCTCAGCTTTCATAGCCCACTCAACGGCATCCATATGCATATCTACTCTTCCACCATTTTTATATATACTCCAATGCCCATCTTCCTGCTTTTTAGCATCTATCGCTACAACAACACACTGGCTTCCAAACTTGTCAGCAGCCCGCGAAATAAGTTCTGGATTCATGATTGCAGCTGAATTAACAGATATTTTGTCTGCACCTTCTCTTAAAAGCACCTTGAAATCCTCAACTGTCCTTATTCCACCGCCTACTGTGAATGGTATAAAAACCTTTTCAGCTACGTTTCTTACAAGCTCTACTGTTGTATTTCTTCCATCACTTGATGCTGTTATATCAAGAAATACCAGTTCATCTGCTCCTGATTTATCATACATTGCAGCAACCTCTACAGGATCTCCTGCATCCTTAAGATCAACAAAATTAGTTCCCTTAACAACTCTTCCATCTTTGCAATCAAGACAAGGTATTATTCTTTTAGTAAACATTATGTGTACTCTCCAATCTATAATTCTGCAAAATTCTTAAGTATTCTAAGACCTGTTTCACTACTCTTTTCTGGATGAAACTGGCATGCAAACACATTATCCTTTTCTACAGAAGCATGAATATGAGTTGAATATTCTGTAGATGCAGCCACAATTGCTTCATCATCAGCTTTAAGATAATATGAATGGACAAAATAAACATAAGGATTATCTGAAAGTCCCTTAAAAAGTTTTGCACCCGGCTTAACTTCCAATGAATTCCATCCCATATGTGGAATCTTTATTCCTTTAGCTGCTGGTATTTTTAATATTTTACCAGGCAGAATATTAAGGCCTTCTGCTCCTGGTGTTTCTTCACTTTCCTTGAACAAAAGCTGCAATCCAAGACATATACCAAGAAATGGTGTCTTATTATCAACAACCTTTTTTATCGTATCTACAAGTCCGAAACGATCAAGATTATTCATTGCATCTCCAAATGAACCCACTCCTGGTAGAATAACCTTATCTGCCTGTAATATTTCGCTCGAATCCCTTGATACAACAACTTCTTCACCAAGCGATATAAGAGCCTTTTCAACGCTCTTTAAGTTACCTGCGTCATAATCGATCACTGAAATCATTTTATTGCCTCTCCATATGCTTCAATCTTATAATAATAACTTGTAAAATCTAACTTTGACAATTCAACTAATGATATTGCTTCTGTTTCGGACATTTTAAACTTATCCTTAAATGCCTTAATGATAAGATTATACACTTCTGTCATCTTATCCTCAACGCCTAATTCTTTTGCCTCACTTCTGTATGTCTGGTATCTGTCAACTCCCTTTACAAGAGCATTTAGTGCCTCTGTATGCATATTCATTTTTTCATAATTTTCATATGATTCATACTGTCTTTGAACATACATAACAACCTTTGCCTGTTTATAAAGCGTCTCATCATCTCCAGACAGCTTTATTCCATCTAAACTATTATATGCCTTGTCATATTCCTGATTAGCATAATAATCTTTAGCAAGACTAATATTTCCACTATAGTTAATAGTATATCCAAACATCTGTACAAGCACTACTATTCCAACTATTAACATAACAAACACAATTATTGATTTCGGTTTGAATCTGATTATATCTCCAGGTTTAGGCGGCTGTTTAACCTTAGGTTTCTTTGGCTTCTTTTCTTTCTTAGGCTTCTTAGCCTTTGCTTTTTTAGCTGCTTCCTTTTTAGCTGTTTTCTTTTCAGCTGCCTTCTGCTTCTTTTCAGCTGCCTGGGCCTTTTTGGCTGCAACCTGCTGTTGCTTTTCCTGTCTTTCTATCTCTTCCTGCTGTTCCTCAGCCTCACATTCTTTAGCCTGTTTAGCTTTAAACTGCTGCATTCTGTATTTTATCTTTGCAAACAGACCTTTCTTAGGTGCAGCTGAATCATCAAGAGTATCCTTACCATGAAATACCTCTTCTATCAGAAGCTCGTTTTCATCTTTTCCTTTAGCTACAGGTACCTGCTCTGCATCTGTTGCTTTATTCTTATCGTTCTTATCAGCTTTAGCTGCCTTTTTCGCCATTTTGGCTTCTTTCTTAGCTGCTCTGCCTGACTTTTCTAAGGTATCAGCTGCATCTTCTGTTTCATCATCAAGACTTTCAAAGAATATATCTTTAATAACTGATAAAATACCTTTTTTCCTTTTTTTCTTATTAACTGACTTTAATTCTTCTTCAAGCTGCTTCTTAACATCATCACCTGCAGATGTAATATCTGAGCTGTTATCAGCTTTATTGTCTTCCACTGCGCCAGTCGCTGCTAAATCAGAAGCTATGTTATCAGATGCCTCATCATCAGCCTGGTCACTTCCCTGATTAATCTGTGCAAGTAAATCATTAACAGCACTGACTCCGCTTTCGTTTGTAGAACCAGCATCTGTGTTAACATCATTTAATAAATCATCAAGATTCATATTTACCAGTCTGTCTTTTTCACCATCTGATAAATCCATATCCTTAATAAGCTCATCATCTTTACTTAAGTTAGAGCCAGCTGCTTCATCTTTTTGAGTTTCCTCAATCAGCTTATCAAGTGCTTTATCTGCATTTGAACTCTTGACTGATTCATCAACCTTTTCCTTCTCTTCTTTTTCCCTTGCAAGCTTAGCCACTTCCTCAGGCGTAACTGATGAAACCGGTTTTGGTGTATCAGGTTCATCATCTACTATATAAGATTCATCAACACCTGGTGCTGCCATCTTTCGTGGAACAGTCATTACATCTTTCAGAACCTTTTCCACATGCTCATCACTTACCTGCTTACCATCATTTTCTACCGGATCATCCATGTATATATTTTCAAACTTGCTATTAGGCGTATTAGACTTTTCAACCGCCTCTCTAACCTGTTCTTTAATCTCTTCTTCTTCCTCGTCTTTTGCCTGCTTCTCTGCATTTTCCCTTTCAGACATTGATTTTAAAAGACCATCAAGGTAATCTTCTTCATTTTCAGCCACAATTCCACCACCTTTATCAATATATATAGAATACTACCATAAAGTCGTCTATTTAACAATATTTACCAGCGTTTTTAATGATTGGACATATTTACCAGTGTTTTCAATACTTCATAGGCATCATATTTATATGTAACAGACTTATCCTTTATTTCTGGTGGTATTTGATAAAACATACTATGAATTCTGTAAAAACGAGCTTTTTCATTAATCATAACTATTCTCTCAAATGGCCATTTAATAAGATTAGGATTATTAAATCCCTCTCCTAATTCTACAACAAGTAATTTTTTTGCTAATGTACCTGATAACCACTTATTATATAAATCCCATTGCTTATCTTCATTTGTCTTATCTGTTTCTCCTAAATAAGGGCAGACTATTCTTTTCTGATTTAATTCTGAATTTCTTAGTATATCATCTTTAACAGATGATATTATAAAATAATTTTTATGTTCAAGATATTTTGCCAGACAAGCTAACACATCATCTATCTCATCATTTTTATATTTCAATAACTCAGTTCCAAAACCTAACAGTATACTATCATATGTATCCATATCATTAAGAATATCTTCACATAACTTTTCCAATGTGCCGAAATCTTTGTTATTATCCATATACTACCTCATCTATATTACTTGAATTAACAAAAGCATAGATGGTGTTACCTATAAAAAGGGATAACACCATCTAACTAATCAAAATCATCGACATATATTGATATAAATGTAAAATACAAGTTACATCATATAATAAAATGATAATTATACATTTTATTTTCTAAGAAGCTTGTCTATTTCATTAACTAATAAACCAATTTCTGGTTTTGACAACTGAATATCAGCTCCTAATGCTTCACCTTTAGCTCTCATCTGATCATTTATAAGTGATGAGAATATAACAACTGGTATATCCTTAAACTTATCATCAGTTTTTATAAGCTTTGTAAGTCTGTGACCATCCATAAGCGGCATCTCTAAATCTGTTATAACACATGCAACATCCATTGAATCGGAATCTTTCATCTTGACAAGACATTCCCATGCCTCCTGTCCATTGGCACATAATGTTAAATTATCATAGCCTGACTTAATAAGTGAATCTGATATAAGCTTCATAAGTAACGGAGAATCCTCAGCTATTACTACATGTGATTCATTTCTTTCTCTTCCTTCGAGCTTATCAATATCAGAAACCTTTAGTCCTGTTTCAGGACTTATATCAGAAACTATTCTTTCAAAATCAAGGATGATAATAAGCTGGTCATTGATCTTTACTACGCCTGTAGCAATACCACTATCAGCACTGCTTATAGTACTGTCAGGCTTTATGATATCTGTCCATGATACTCTGTGAATACCTACAACAGAAGCAACATGAAATGCAACATTAAGCTTGTTGAAGTTAGTTATAATAAACATATCCTTCGTTATATCCTCTGATGGTTTACACTTAATAACCTTGGCAAGATCTACTATTGTTATCATAAGGTCTCTTGGCATAAAAACACCTTCTACACAAGGATGTGAATTAGGTACTGGCGTCACTTTACTATATGGAACTATTTCCTTAATCTTAGCAACATTAATTCCATAATGATTTCCGCCAACCATAAACTCAAGCACTTCCAGTTCATTAGTACCACTTTCCATTAATATATTAGTTTCCATATATTTTATCCTCCATAACACACGTACTATTTCACTATATTATAGCAAAAAATGTTATTTATGGCAATTAATATTTGTATAAAAACTCACGCTAAAAACTCACAATAAAAATTCATTTCACAAAATTTGTCTTCCTACACCATATGCAGCTTAGTAAACTAAAAAACAAAACAAATAAAATAGTCTAAAAACAAAAAAAGAGGTACCAGACCTCTTTCATAATTATTTTTTCAAAACTGCACATTAAATATTCTATATTATACATCCGTATTCTTTCCTTCAAGAATAACTCTCTTTGTTCTATCCAAACCTTAACCTCTTTCGGTTAAGCCCTCGACCTATTAGTACAGATCAGCTCCATATGTCACCACACTTCCACCTTCTGCCTATCTACCTCGTCGTCTTCAAGGGGTCTTACTAGATTTCTCTATGGGATATCTCATCTTGAGGGGGGCTTCACGCTTAGATGCCTTCAGCGTT
>OJRW01000679.1_pt1 | contig 31474 bp, 27 predicted proteins | sample 1599231 | NCBI WGS metagenome assembly OJRW01 (sample SAMN04168656, study PRJEB22393) | human gut metagenome | biome: human gut microbiome; feature: stool | host: Homo sapiens | collected 2014-03-17
GTATTTGATACTTGTTCTATGATTTTATCTATATCATTATGCTGGCTTTCAAATGTATTAAATATATTATATGCATAATCATATTCTTTTCTTATATGTCCGATTATTTCAATATTCTGCTTCATTTTATAAAGGCAGTTATTACACTCTTTTATAAGCAGTATAATATCCTGCTTCTTTTTATCATCATTTATAATATCAGCCAGTTCTTGTGGCATATAATTCTCAAAGCTTGCTATAAAGCTGCATATATTCCTGATATATCCACTTATACCAGCTTGCTTATACTGGATATTATATTTATCTATCTGTTGGACGATTCTTTCATATTCATACAATCTGTTATCTATTGTTGACAGTGTATATACTACATCAGGATCAAAACTAATATCGTGTGCATCAAGCCATTCTTTTATAAGTAAATACTGCTTTTTATAATCGTTTTTTAATTCATTAATATGTGCATGAATATGTTTATTGCTTCCAGCTTTTTCATTTTTATTATACACTATTCCGGCAATTATTAATATTATTCCTATTGGTATCAGCAATACACCAGTACCAGTTATAGCACCAACTATAATAGAAAGCAGACCGGCTGCTATAGCTGCTATTAAAAGAATGTTTCTATATTTATCTGCAACAGATAATTTACTTTGTATCTCAGACTTTAATGTGTTCAGATGGTTTATGTTATCAATCTGTTCCTTAAGCTCATGATGAGAATAACAAGACACCGATGCTTTAAGTTCATGCAGCCTGTCATACTGTGTCTTATTAGGCTCTAGTTCTTTTAGCTGGCTGTATTTATCAAGTATCCTGTCTGCATATTGTATTTTCATACAAACATCATTAATATCTGGAAGCCTGCCATATTCTTCAAGCTTTTCTTCATAGGCTTGTCTTTTTTCTTCAAGCTGTCTGCTATATATATTATATTGCTTTAAAATGCTTTGCATTTCATTGTAATAGCTTGCCTTATCTAGTTCTTCTTTTATATGCTGTTTTTGCAAAGATAGCTTTTCCATAAGTTTTTCTGTATCTTTTATATGTCTTATAGTTGTGTCTATACTATCTTCTAATACTGGCATTTCTTTTAACTGTGCCTGTATTTCATTAAGCTTGTCCTTCTGTTTATAAAGTTCACCTGTTTTTCTGTCAGGACTTAAGGCATTAAGCTTATCATCCATGCTTTTAATAACCTTGTCAAAGTTATTTATATCCTCTGTATCTGACTGTTCATCTCCTAGAAGCGCTTCAATATCGCCGGTGCTTTCTGTTATACAGTTATTTTCGTATATACATAAGGTCTTTTTAAATGTGCTGCTGTCTATTTTAAAGATTTCATATCCAATATTGGAGCTATAATCTAAAGAAACTAACATTGTTCTTTGGTCAACAAGGCGGAATGTATCATCTTTATCTTTTGCTTCAAATGTTCTATATATCGTATATCGTTTATCATCAAGACAGAATGTTATATTACCACCATATATTCCGCCATTCCACGGCTTATAACGTTTTCTCTCATTTTCATAGGAATCTCTTTTAGAGGAATTATCAAAGCCATAAAACATGACTTTAATAAATGCAGTAAGTGTACTTTTCCCCCATCCGTTTTCTTCTATCAACTGATTAAGTCCATTATCAAAGCTCATATCAAGGTTATTAAATTTGCCAAAATTGTCTATATGCAGACTTACTAATTTCATATATATTCCTCTCCTGTTAAAGCTTTGATTCCAATCGCTATAATAGCAGCTTTAGTGTCATCATCCAGCGCATCATCAGCTTTCACAAGCCGTACAAGCTCTCCTTTTACAGAATTCTCATATAGAAAATTATCGTAATCTATTTTTATTCCAGAATGGTCATACAACTTAAAATAATAATATTTGTCACAAAACATCATTGTAATATATTCTATATTTTTTTCACAGTTTACATTTATATTACCTGTAAGCACAACTTTAATCATGCTTGAACTGCTATAATGCTTCATATCAAGTGCATGCTGTATGTTATTAATTATTTCAGATGAATTCAGGCATTCTGATATATCTACGTCTATTTCATACAGGCATCTTGAAGCTGCCTGTATCATTTCGTGGCTTGTAAGTGTATTATTGTTTACATCTATAACAACAAAGCCATGTTCACCACATTCGTCAAAGCCCCTGCCTTCAATGCAGCCTGGATAACAGTAAATTCCCCTTGCATCAAGCTTTTCTTTCTTATATGAGTGTACATGTCCAAGTGCAAGATAGTCTATCCCTTTATTCTTAAGAAGTCTGATTGATATGCTCTGATATTCATTTCTGCTTTTAGTCTGTGCTTCCTGACCATGCAGCATGACTATGTTAAAGCAGTTATTGTCAAGAATAAGAGAATTGTATATAATGTCGGAATTATCCGCTGTAAGTTCTATGCCACTAATAACTATTTTGTTGTTATCTTTTTCAGAAGTAATCTTATATTCTGTCCATTCTGTACCGAACAGTTTTAAATTATCTGGAATCTTATTCATTCCAATAAACATACTCTCAGCATCATGATTTCCCTTAAGATAATAAAATATAATATCTTGATTATCAGTAACTGCTGTTAAAAAAACATTACGTGCAGTAGATGATATGTTTTTCTTATCATACAGATCTCCAGATATAAGAATATGATGTACATCATTTTCCTTTGCATATGTAATCATCCTTTGAAATGTCACTAACAGCTCTGTCCTTCGTTCTTTTGCTTTTTCTTTAGTAAGATTACTTGTCATATCAGAATCCAGATGCAGATCTGCACAGTGTATCAGTTTCATAATAATATTATTCTCCTATACTTTTTATTTCATCATTATATTAACATATGCCGAACATATTTTCTAGTACGTTATTTTGAAAACGATGTACTAGTATTCATATAATACTATATGCATCTGGTGTTTTACTGCAAATATTAATAACAAAAATGAGCCACTATACTTAAAAAGTATAATGACTCATAACAGTGCATTAATTGTCTATCTCTACAATGACCTTTTTATCAGTCTTAGATGCGGCTGCAGATACAACAGCTCTAATAGACTTTGCAATTCTTCCGGATTTACCGATCACCTTACCAATATCTGATGAAGCAACCTTTAAATTTACGACAATTGCTTTATCTTTCTGTGTTTCTGTTACTACAACCTCATCCGGATTATCAACTAGTGCTTTAGCGATAACTTCCACTAACTGTTTCATAGCTAAATACCTCCACTAGTCTTATTTTTCGATACCTGCCATCTTGAAAAGCTTTCCAACTACTTCTGTAGGCTGAGCTCCGTTAGCTAACCACTTCTTAGCGAGTTCTGCATCAACGTTAAGCTTGCATGGATCGTAATTAGGATCATAAGTACCGATTTCTTCAATAAATCTACCATTTCTTGGAGATCTTGAATCTGCTACGATAATTCTATAGAAAGGAGACTTCTTCTCACCTAATCTCTTTAATCTAATCTTTACTGCCATTACTGTTTCACCTCCTGTAAATCTTTCATAATAATATATATGTTAAAAAGGTAATTTAAAACGTCCCTTTTTAGCACCTTTCATCATACCAGGCATCTGTTTCATCATCTTTTTCATCTGTTCAAACTGCTTGATGAGCCTGTTTACTTCGCTGATATTAACACCAGCACCTCTTGCAATCCTGTTTTTTCTTGATGGATTGATAATATCAGGATTTTTTCTTTCCTTAGCTGTCATTGACTGTATGATAGCTTCTGTTCTTTTAAGATTAGCTTCTGCTTCATCTTCATCAGGCATCTGAAGATTCTTCATGTTGCCACCAAGTCCCATGCCTGGAAGCATACTCATAATAGAACCTATACCGCCCATATTTCTTATCTGCCCCATATACTCAAGGAAATCATCAAAATCAAACTCTGCTTTCTTAAGCTTAGCTTCCATCTCCTTAGCTTTGTCAGCATCAATCTGTGCTTCTGCCTTTTCAATAAGTGTAAGGACATCTCCCATTCCAAGAATTCTTGATGCCATACGATCCGGGTAAAACTGCTCAAGATCTGATAACTTTTCACCCATACCTACATAGAGGATAGGCTTTCCTGTGACAGCCTTGATTGAAAGTGCAGCACCACCTCTTGTATCGCCATCTAACTTAGTAAGAATAACTCCATCAATCCCAACCTTTTCGTTAAATGAAGCAGCAACATTGACTGCATCCTGACCTGTCATAGAGTCAACTACCAGTATAGTCTGGTCAACTTCAACTTCATTCTTTATATTGATAAGCTCTTCCATCATATTCTCATCAACATGAAGACGACCAGCAGTATCAAGAATAACGATATTGAAATTATTATCCTTAGCATGTGCTATAGATGCCTTGGCAATATCAACCGGATTATGACCTGTTCCCATAGAGAACACTTCAACTCCCTGTTTATTACCATTGATAGTTAACTGCTCAATAGCAGCTGGCCTGTAAACATCACATGCAACAAGTAAAGGCTTTTTACCTTTTTCCTTAAATTTACCAGCAAGCTTTGCAGTTGTTGTTGTCTTACCTGCACCCTGAAGACCTGCCATCATAATAATAGTTATCTCGTTGCCAGATTTCAACTTAATCTCAGTAGTTTCAGAACCCATAAGAGATATCATCTCTTCGTTAACAATCTTTATAACCATCTGACCAGGTGTAAGACTTGACATAACATCCTGTCCAATAGCACGCTCCTCTACTGACTTGATAAAGTTCTTAACGACTTTAAAGTTAACATCAGCTTCAAGTAATGCCATCTTGACTTCCTTGAGTGCTGCCTTGACATCAGCTTCAGAAAGGCGGCCTTTACCTCGAAGATTCTTAAATATATTCTGAAGTTTATCTGAAAGACTGTCAAATGCCATATATGACCTCCAATGTATGATTAATAATCTTCGATAATTTCTTTAGAGAGCTTCTTAATCTCATGGATGTAACTCATATCCTCATCCTTGATATATGCATCAACAAGCTCGTCTATTCTTGTAATCTTTGCTTTAGTATCCATAAACTTTTCAACCAGATGAAGCTTTGCCTCATATCCATCAAGTGTGTTAGATACTCTTTTTATAAGATCATGAACACCCTGTCTTGATATTCCATATTCATCTGCAATCTCACTTAAGGATAAATCATTGAACACGGCATCCTCATAAACACCCCGCTGATGTTCATTAAGTAACTCGCCATAAAAATCATATAACAATGTCTGTTCTACAATACGTTCCACAATGCACCTTAACTTTCCAGCTCATAAATATTCTTAAGCCTTGAGTATAATATCATGGTACTAAAAAAGTGTCAAGTACTTTTACTTGACACTTTTAAAAAATTTAAATAATGATGTCAGGAGCAGACACTATTAGATGTTTACCTTTACTAATCTAGGTCTTAATCCATTCTTTTCAAGCTCTGACACTATCTGTTCTTTATGATCATGTCCAAATGCTTCGATTGTAATTCTTAACTCAACTGTTGCCTTTCTGTTGATACTTACAAACTGGTTGTGATCAAGCTTGATTACGTTACCATTGGCATCAGCAATTATTTTGGCAACCTTAACAAGTTCACCTGGCTTATCTGGAAGAAGAACTGATACTGTAAAGATTCTGCTTCTTTGAACAAGTCCCTGCTGGACTACTGATGACATAGTAATGACATCCATATTACCACCTGAAAGGATAGAAACAATTTTCTTATCTTTATCCTTAATCTGCTTTAATGCTGCAACTGTAAGAAGACCAGAATTTTCAACTATCATCTTATGATTCTCAACCATATCAAGAAAAGATACGATTAAATCCTCATCCGGAACTGTGATTATATCATCAAGATTCTTCTGAAGGTATGGGAACAGCTTGCTTCCAGGAGTCTTAACAGCTGTACCATCAGCAATAGTGCTTACAGTTGGAAGTGTTGTTACCTTTCCAGCCTTTATAGAAGCCTGAAGACAGTTAGCACCTGCTGGCTCAACACCAATAACCTTTATATTAGGATTAAGAAGCTTGGCAAGTGTAGAAACACCTGTGGCAAGTCCGCCGCCACCTACTGGTACAAGTATGTAATCTACTGTTGGAAGCTCTTTTATAATCTCCATAGCGATAGAACCCTGACCTGTTGCAACATCAAGGTCATCAAAAGGATGAACAAAAGTAAGACCTTTTTCTTCAGCTAACTTAAGAGCATACTCGCACGCTTCATCATAAACATCACCATATAACACAACTTCTGCACCATAACTTTTTGTTCTGTTTACCTTTATAAGAGGTGTTGTTGTTGGCATAACAACAGTTGCCTTAACACCATACTTCTTAGCTGCAAATGCAACACCCTGTGCATGATTACCTGCTGAAGCTGTTATAAGACCTTTTTTACGAGCTTCTTCTGACATAGTGCTTATCTTATAATAAGCTCCTCGAACCTTATAAGCACCTGTGTACTGCATATTTTCAGGCTTTAAATATACTTTGTTGCCTGTCTGGTTACTAAAATATTCGCTGTATACAAGATTAGTTGGAAGTGTGGCTTCCTTTACCTTTTCAGCAGCTTCTTCGAATTTCTTAAGTGTTAATTCTTCCATTATTACTTATATAGTGCTATCGCAATAAATGTATATCATACAAGTGCATAAAACAACGCATTATTCTATATATACTAAAAATCCCATTATACCACGACAGTACTTTCCTTTCCTGAATTTTATAAAATGATATGAATGTCAAAATAAAATTCTGACATTTTATATATTATTCCTATTACCGTAATCATTCAAGTTTTTTATACAATATTTAATAAATAATTTGATGATATTATTCCTGCTCTTCATCCTCATCATCTGTCGCAACATCAAATAATGCATTAACAAATGTATCAGAATCAAACTTCTGGAGATCTTCAACCTTTTCACCAACACCAACATACTTAACTGGTATCCCGAATTCAGCCTGGATAGCAACTGCAATGCCACCTTTAGCTGTACCATCCATCTTAGTAAGGATGATACCTGTTATGTTTGTTACGTCATTGAATTCTCTTAGCTGTGAAAGAGCATTCTGTCCTGTTGTTGCATCAAGCACAATAAGATTTTCCCTGTAAGCATCTTCATATTCTCTTTCTATAACACGGTCTATCTTTCTTAACTCTTCCATAAGATTCTTTTTGTTCTGAAGTCTTCCTGCTGTATCACACAACAGAACATCTGCATGTCTTGCCTTTGCAGCTGCTATTGAATCATATATAACGGCGGCAGGGTCAGAGCCTTCGCTTTGAGCAATAATATCTACTCCGACTCTGTTAGACCATTCTGTAAGCTGTTCTATAGCTGCTGCTCTAAAGGTATCAGCTGCAGCCATGATAACCTTTTTATTCTGTGCCTTTAAATGTCCCGCAAGCTTACCTACTGATGTTGTTTTACCAACACCATTAACACCTATAAGCATGACTATTGACTTCTGATTCTCAAAGTCATATGCATTAGGACCAAGATTCATCTTTTCACGGATTGTGTCAATAAGTAACTGCTTGCAATCCTTAGGATCCTTAATCTTGTTTTCTTTAACCTTAGATTTTAATTCTTCTATAATTTCGTCTGTTGCTCTTACACCGATATCTCCCATAATAAGTGTTTCTTCAAGTTCTTCATAAAAATCATCATCTATTGAAGAAAAACCACTAAATATATTATCAATACCTGACACTATATTATTACGTGTCTTTGTAAGACCCTCTTTTAATTTACTAAAAAGTCCCATATACAGCCTCTCTTTCTTAATCAATATATTTTCTACGATTCTTTTTTCCTGTCATTAAGATCATTTTCTATAAGATCAACCGATACAAGCGTAGATACACCCTTTTCCTGCATGGTTATACCATACAATCTGTCAGCTGCTGACATTGTACCACGTCTGTGAGTGATAACAATAAACTGTGTATGTTTTGTCAGCTTATGAAGATAATTAGCATATCTTCCAACATTTGAATCATCAAGTGCCGCTTCTATTTCATCAAGAAGACAGAATGGAGAAGGTTTTAGATTCTGTATTGCAAAAAGAAGTGCAATAGCGGTAAGCGCTTTTTCTCCACCCGATAACTGCATCATATTCTGAAGTTTCTTTCCTGGTGGCTGGGATATTATAAGTATACCGGCTTCAAGAATATCTTCTCCTTCTACAAGCTCTATTGTTCCTCTGCCTCCACCAAAAAGTTCCTTGAACACTTTATCAAATTCAACCTTTATTTCTTCAAACTTAGCAGTAAACTGCGCTCTCATGCCTTCATCAAGTTCTTCAATAACCTTCATAAGTGATTCTTCTGCTTCAATCATATCATCATGCTGTGTCTTCATGAATTCATATCTTTCACTTACTGACTTATATTCTTCGATAGCATTTACATTGACATCTCCAAGTTTCTTGATTGCAGCTTTTAATATGTTAATCTGCTTTCTTATATCGTTAATATTATTAAGCTCATCGCTCTTTAACTCAAGAGCATAACTATATGTAAGCTCATATTCATTCCACATATAATCTACAAGTGAGTCATAAGATTCTTCAAGTCTGTCATACTGGTTATGAAGTCTCATACTATCTTTTTCAAGAAGAATTATTTTTTCATTTAATTCTTCACGTTTCTTAAAGAACTCTTTATGACTTGCATTAACCTTTTCTTTAGCGGCTCTTAAATCTTCAAGTTTTTCACCTATAGCTGTTATTTTTCTTTCGGACTGTTCTATAGAATTCTTAACAAGCTCAATATCAGCCTGCTTAGCTGATACAAGTTCTTTTGTTTCACCTATCTTTTCCTGTATAGAAGTTTTTTCTTCTTCAAGATTATCCAGCTCTTTACATAATCTTTCTATATTCTCATTGATAAATGAGGCTTTCTGCTCTATAGATGAATGTGATATTTTCAGATTCTCTATTTTCAGTGCAACAGCTGCTTCCTCTGATTTTTTTGCTTCAAGAGTTTTTCCAAGATTCTCTATCTCTTTTCTGGCTGCCTCGTTCTGATTGTCAAGCAGATTGAGATTACCACTGACCTGATTCCTGCTTTCACTTATCTTTAAGATTTCAGAATCAATAGATGCCTGTTCTTTTATATCATCACCATATGAAGCAATAATCTCTGACAGCTTAAGATCTGCCTGCTTAAGATTAACGTCTATAGTATTCTTTCTGATATGAGTTTCTCTTAACAGCTTATTATAAGAATCAAGTGCCTCGCGGTACTTTGCAACCTGATTCCTTAAATCAGCAACAGCTGCCTTCTCTTGTGTTATCTGTTTATTAGTATTAGATACAGACTGTTTTAATTCTTCTATTTCTCTTCTACGTCCAAGAAGATTGCTGGAATTTCTAAATGCACCACCAGTCATTGAACCACCTGGGTTTAGCTGTTCACCTTCAAGTGTTACGATTCTGAGCGTGTATTTATATTTTTTAGCAATCAGAAGTGCATTATCAATATTATCAACAACAAGAATACGTCCAAGAAGATACTTAGCAAGTCCTTCATACTCGAAAGAAACACGTACAAGGTTACTTGCCACACCTATAACACCTTTTTCATTTATACACGCTTCATTTTCTAACGTATTTCTGGCATGTATGGCGTTCAAAGGTAAAAATGTAGCACGTCCAAGCTTATTCTGTTTTAGATAACCTATAAGTTCTTTTGCTGTAGATTCCTTATCTGTAACTATATTCTGGATTGTTCCTCCAAGTGCAGTTTCTATAGCTGTTTCATACTGTTTCTCTACCTTTACTATATCAGCAATAACACCAAGAATACCAGGATTGCTATCCTTTAATTCCATGATTTTTTTTATGCTGTTACCATAACCATCATATCTTTCTGTGATATTTATTAAAGATTCAAGACGTGACTTTTCTCTATGATAGTTTTGTGTCAGCTTATCAAGTTCACTATTCTTTTCAGCGATTTCAGCTTTCAGCTGTGTTACTGACGTGTTACTTTCTTCGATCGAATTATTAATATCTTCAAGCTTTCCAACAGCATTATCAAGCTCTGCTGTAAGAGACTTAATAACCTGTTTCTGTGCACTTTCATCACTCTTGCCTTTGATAATATGACTTGTAAGCTCAGATTTTTTAATTTCCAGCTGTTCAAGCATAGTAACAAACTTCTGATTTTCAGCCTTGATAGTAGACTGCTCTGTCAGGTTATCATAGATGCTGTTCTGACGATTATCAATCTGTCCAGATATTCCTTCAATCTCAGCGTTAAGAGCCTTAGCTGTATCATTAATAGCCGCTAACTTATCATTATACTCTGAAAGTTCTGTGTTAAGGTCATTATACTGCTCCCTCAGCTCTTTAACTGAGTTATTCTTATTCTGCTTGTCCTTTTCAATATCCAGTAATCTTTCAGAATGAAGCTGCTTATTAGCGTTAAATGTCTTTATCTGTTCTGTAAATACATTTATCTCTCCCTGAAGCTTCTGGTTTTCAAGTTCCAGAGCTGATACAGTCTGACTGTTTTCGTCTATCTGGGCATTAATATCATTAAGCTGATTTTCTGCTGCTTCATATTCAGATTTTGTATTATCATATTCAGATTTAGATTCTTCTAAATCATCATCTACTATTTTCAGTCTGCCATTAAGCTCTGCCGTTTCCTTCCTTATTCTGTCAGTTTCAAGTAAAAATGCATTAACATCATATTTTTTAAGATCTGTTTTATAATTAAGATATTCCTTTGCTTTTTCTGACTGTTGCTTTAATGGACCAACCTGTTTCTCAAGTTCGGACAAAATATCGTTAACTCTGACAAGATTACTTCTTTCATTTTCAAGCTTCTTTATCGCAGCTGACTTTCGTCTCTTAAACTTAACAATACCAGCCGCCTCATCAAAAAGCTCTCTTCTCTCATCTGGTTTTCCGCTAAGAATCTTATCTATCTGACCCTGTCCTATAATAGAATAACCTTCTTTACCAATACCTGTATCATAAAACATTTCTGTGACATCTCTAAGTCTGCAGGAATGTCCATTAATCTTATATTCACTTTCACCAGAGCGGTAAACTCTTCTTGACACAGTTACTTCATCGTATTCTACAGGCAATGCATGATCACTGTTGTCAAGAGTTATAGCAACATATGCAAAACCAACCGGCTTTCTGTTCTGAGTACCAGCAAATATAACATCTTCCATTTTAGCACCACGCAGCTGTTTGGCACTCTGTTCACCAAGAACCCATCTTACTGCATCGGCAACATTACTTTTACCAGAGCCATTCGGTCCTACAATACCTGTAATTCCGTTATGGAAATCAAACACTATCTTGTTAGCAAAGGACTTAAACCCCTGAACCTCTATACTCTTTAAATACATATTTTATTTATTATTCCTTTTCCATTAATTACATTATGCCTGTCCATGCTTCTTAAGATATACGAGTGCTTCATATGCAGCTCTCTGTTCGGCATGTTTTTTTGTATGTCCGTTTGCCGTTACTTCAAACATACCTTCAACATAAGCTTTTGCAATAAAGTTCTTATCATGTTCAGGACCAGTCTCATCAATTATCTCATATACCACTTCTTTATGAGCTGCCTGGACAACTTCCTGTAAAATAGTTTTGCTATCATAAAAGAGTTGCTTGTTTTCAAGATCATTAAGAATAAATGATGTTACGAATTCTTTTGCATTAGCAAAACCACCATCCAGGTATATTGCACCTATAACTGCCTCACATGCATCCGATATAATAGAATCTCTCTTTCTTCCACCAGTGAGTTCTTCACCCTTACCAAGCATGACAAACTTATCTAATCCTATAGCTCTTGCACATATGGCAAGTGTTGGTTCGCACACTATACTTGCACGTAATCTTGTCATCCTTCCTTCATCCATATCAGCATAATTCTTATATATATAATCACTTGATGTAAGTTCAAGAACGGCATCACCTAAAAACTCAAGACGTTCATTATCTTTATACTTTTTAATACATTTCTCATTAGCATATGAGCTATGTGTGAGTGCATTCTTAAGAAGATCTATATTCTCGAATTCATAATGTATTGTCTGCATTAATTCTGATAAATTCTTATTATGCATATATTTTTCCTTTCATCATATAGTTGACACATAAGTATAAAAATGCCGCCTCGCCTGCATGTTATGCAGTGATACTTGGCGGCACTCCATATCTGTTATTATCCTGATTATTTAGCAAGAGCTGCCTGAATCTGTGACACAGCATCACCAACTGTTGTTATATGTTCTGCTGCATCATCTGGAATCTGAATCTCAAACTGATCTTCTATCTCTGTGATAATCTGAAATACATCAAGTGAATCAGCCTTAAGATCATCAACAAAAGTAGATTCAGGTGTGATTTTATCCTCACTGATATTTAGAACATCTGCGATAATTCTCTGTAACTTCTGAAACTCCATATTATTCCTCCATTCCCGCCTGTTTATATCTTATTTTCAGGCTTATATTTAATCATTCATATATTTTATACATTTATTTTTTAGATTCTGTATCTATGTGTGGCATATTAGCAAGTGATTCAACTATCTTTTCATTGATATTGCTTTTTGAAAATGTAACACACTGCAGAACGGAATTCTTAATCTCTTTAGCCTTAGAACTTCCATGTGTTTTAACAACCAGTCTGTTAAGTCCGATAAGAGGTGCTCCACCATATTCAGATGCATCCATAGTCTTTAATGTATCTTTAAGTGCTCCCTTTACAAGTAATGCTCCTATCTTAGATTTAAGCGTTGAATAAAAAGCTCCTTTTATCTTAGAAATAAGAGTTCCAGCAAGTCCCTCATATAGCTTAAGTATTACATTTCCAACAAACGCATCACATACTATAACATCTGCACCACTTCGTGGAATCTCTCTTGCTTCAATACTTCCAATAAAATTAATATCGTCGCATGCCTTAAGAAGTGGATATGTTTCTTTTACCAGCTGATTACCTTTCTCTTCCTCGAGTCCGACATTAACAATAGCTACACGTGGGTTCTTTATACCTACACAATTCTCCATATATATAGAGCCCATCTTAGCCCACTGTACTAAAAAATCAGGTCTTGCATCAACATTAGCTCCGCTGTCAACAATAAGTACACAGCTATTATCAGTTGGAACAATAGCTCCTATAGGAGGTCTCTCAACTCCTGGAAGGCGGCCTACAATAACCTGACCTCCTACCAATACAGCTCCTGAGCTTCCTGCTGAAACGAAAGCATCTGCTTCTTTATTCTTAACCATATTAAGGCCCTTAACTATTGAAGAATCTTTCTTCCTTCTGATTGCCATGACCGGAGGCTCACCAGTTTCGATGACCTCAGAAGCATTGACAACTTCTATCTGTTTTTCATTGTATGTATACTTTGCAAGCTCAGCCCTGACTACATCTTCCTGGCCCACAAGATATACAAAGCATTCATTGCTTGCATTAACAGCAGCTATGGCACCTTTAATAATCTCAACTGGCGCATTATCGCCACCCATAGCATCAAGTGCAACTTTTATCATATATCTGTCCATTCCTTATATTCTATTATATGAGATAAATGCGCATCAATATATTATTTTAAAATCGTTACTTTAGTGATTCTACCCACACTGTAACTAAACAATATACACTTCCTACACTTATATCATAATGTATGAAAATACTTAATAAATATACTACGAAAATAAGTTTTTATCAAGGATATATTATTAGAGTTTCCATTGTAAACATATTACTTTATTTTTTTGTAAAATAATATCCGAAACAAAAAGGGCAAATCAAAGTAAAAAAAAGGGATAAAGATTATTCTCTTTATCCCTTTGAAAATATATATCGCTCTGTCTTTAATTGGGGCTACTATTAGATCATTTTAATACCTAACCCTTTAATAACACCATAATTCCATGATTTTACTGGATTAGTCTACAGAAACGATTTCTTTCTTGTTGTATGAACCACAAGCCTTGCATACTCTATGAGGCATCATTAAAGCACCACACTTGCTGCACTTTACGAGATTAGGAGCGCTCATCTTCCAATTAGCTCTTCTCTTATCTCTTCTAGCCTTTGAAGATTTATTCTTAGGACAAATTGACATTCGGTTACACCTCCTTAAAATTCTTTAAAATATCTTTGAAAACAGACATTCTTGGATCCAGGATATCCCTGTCACAACCGCATTCTCCTTTGTTCAGATTCGCACCGCAAATCAGACAAATTCCTTTGCAGTCCTCCTTACATAAGGTTTTTCCCGGCATGGATATCAGTATTTCGCCGAAAACTAACTTGTCCACGTCGAGGTTGTATCCATCAATATAGTCTTTTTCTTCTTTTGCTTCTTCCTCGGATGCATTATCATTAAAGTCAACAACCTCATCAACTGTGTAGTTAACTTTGGTATCAACCGGCTCTAAGCATCTGTCACAAGGAATACTAAGGGTAACATAAGAATCAGCCTTTATAGAAAGCTTATTCTTACCTAGCTTTTTAATGCTGACATTAAAATCAGGTTTATCAATTATATCATAATCAGATGAACCTGTACTAAATGTATTCATTTCAATATCTGCTTTATAACTCTTCTCATCCTGTGAACCGGATAAAAGCTCTCTTAAATCAATTAGCATAATTGTCTCCAATTCATACTATATATAGTAAATAAGCATAACGCTTACCACACTTTGTCTATTATACGCACCTGATATTGGTTTGTCAATAACTAATTTAATATATTTAATCGCAATATATTAAACCACAGTATATTCAACCATGATATATCCAATCGTAATATATTTAATCAATTAACATATGTCGTTAATTACTTTACAAGTGCTAATGTTTCTCTTGCGATAGCAAGCTCTTCGTTTGTAGGTATTACACAAAGCTTAACCTTTGATTCTGGTGTAGAGATGATGCCTTCAACACCGCAAGCCTTCTGTGAAGCTGCTTCATCAAGTTCAACACCAAGGAAGCCAAGATACTTGCATACCATTGGTCTTAACCAAGCTGCATTTTCACCAACACCTGCTGTAAATGTGATAGCATCAACACCGTTCATAGCTGCTGTGTAAGAACCGATGTACTTAGCTACTCTATAAGCATAAGCTTCAAGTGTAACCTTAGCTACTTCATTGCCTTCGTTAGCTGCTGCGTTAAGATCTCTGAAATCAGAAGAAATACCACCTGACATACCAAGAACACCTGACTTCTTGTTAAGAATATTAAGCATTTCGCTTACTGTAAGATTCTCATGGTTGCAAAGGTATTCGATGATAGCTGGATCAAGGTCACCTGAACGAGTACCCATAATAAGACCTTCAAGTGGAGTAAGACCCATAGATGTATCTACACACTTGCCGCCAATAGAAGCTGAGATTGAAGCACCGTTACCAAGGTGGCATACGATAACCTTAGCTGTCTTAGGGTCAAGGTTAGCAAACTTGATTGTTTCCTTTGATACAAAGCTGTGGCTTGTTCCGTGGAAACCGTATCTTCTTACGCCATACTTTTCATAATATTCACGAGGAATAGCGTAAAGATAAGCCTTTGGCTCCATTGTTCCACCAAATGCTGTATCCCATACAGCTACATTTGGCTTACCAGGCATAGCAGCTTCAACAGCTTCAATACCTATAAGGTTAGCTGGGTTATGAAGAGGTCCTAAATCGAAGCACTCTCTTACTACCTTCTTAACATCTTCTGTTACAAGACAAGACTCGATATACTTCTCACCTGCATGAAGTACTCTGTGACCTACAGCAGCGATTTCATCTGTAGACTTGATCACACCGTGTTCTGCATCCATAAGAGCATCAAGTACAAGCTTAACAGCGATGTTGTGATCCTTCATAGGTGTTTCAACAACATACTTGTCCTTTCCTGTTGGCTTATGTGTAAGGATAGAACCATCAATACCGATTCTTTCTACAAGACCCTTTGCGATAACGCTTTCATCTTCCATATTGATTAACTGATACTTAAGTGATGAGCTTCCGCAGTTTAATACTAAAATATTCATTCTTATTAATCTCCTATAAAATTAAATATAAGTTATATAATTATTTAATATAATATAAATCATTTAACAATACTTTTTATCGGCTCACCAATAGCACTATATTCAAAATAAAAATATCATATTAAATAATCAGTCTATGTTAGTTATACAAACAATATGAGGGGCAAATAATTCGTCCCTCATATTATTATAAATGATGTACCTGACTGCCGCGTGGCAATCATATCATCAAAATGTATGTACACAATTATTTAGCAGCATCCTGAGCCTGAACTGCTGTCATAGCTACAACACCAACGATATCTTCTGCAAAGCATCCTCTTGAAAGATCGTTAACTGGCATTGAAAGGCCCTGAAGAACTGGACCATAAGCACCAGCCTTAGCAAGTCTCTGAACTAACTTGTAACCAATGTTACCAGCTTCAAGTGAAGGGAATACTAATGTATTAGCCTTACCAGCAACCTTGCTGTTAGGAGCCTTAAGTGCTGCAACTTCTGGAACTAAAGCAGCATCTAACTGAAGTTCACCATCAACAGCGATGTCTGGGTACTTTTCGTTAGCAATCTTAACTGCATCAGCTACCATAGTTACTCTCTCGTGCTTAGCACTTCCATATGAAGAGAATGAAAGCATAGCAACCTTAGGTTCTGCGCCAACAAAGCTCTTAAATGAATCTGCAGATAATGCTGCAACTTCTGCAAGCTTCTCTGAATCAAGATCTGGGTTAACAGCACAGTCAGCGAATACGAATAATCCATTCTCGCCTAATTCGCAGTTAGGAACTTCCATAAGGAAGAAACCTGATACACTTCTGATACCTGGCTTAGTCTTTAATAACTGAAGAGCTGGACGGATTGTGTTACCTGTTGAATGGCAGGCACCTGAAACTGCACCATCAGCATCACCGCACTTACACATAAGGCATGCATAGTACATATAATCCTTCTCCATCTGTTCCTTAGCCATCTCAGGTGTAACACCCTTCTTAGCTCTTAATTCAACGAACTTGTCGATATATTTCTGCTTATTAGGATCATTGAATGGATCTACGATTGTAGCACCTGTAATATCATATCCCTTGCTGTTCTCAGCGATTTCTTCTGGTGTACCGATGATTATAAGATTAGCGATACCTTCCTTTAAAATCTTCTCAGCAGCTGCGAATGTTCTCTTATCCATAGATTCTGGTAAAACGATAGTCTTCTTATCTGCTTTTGCTCTAGCGTAAATTGTGTCAATAAATGCCATGATTACTGACTCCTCCTTAAAATATGAATTTCGGCACATTATGTTTATCATTATGTTACCGCTACTTTTGCCCCCATTATATACCTTTTTTCAGCGTAAGACAAGGTGAGAATTGTTCTAAATGTTAAGCAATTTTACTGAATTATGTCTATAATTCAATGTTATTTAAGCTGCCGCATTATCATTTATGGTATCTATAACCTTTTTAATTCCAAACCACACAGTTAAATCTGTGAATATATCTACAACACTTCCTTGATCAGTAAATGGTGATTCCTGAAGAATTGAAAAATCTCTCAACATTCCATTGTGAACAATATATTCTACTATCTGATTTACGAAATAAATCTGTCTGCTATCAAGATTCGTATTAGTAAGATACTCTGAAAATGCCTCTTTAGCAGCATTTGCTGTATTTTAATTTAGTCATTTATCAATTATTTGACTAAATTAAAACACTATATGACGTAATTAAATTTAAAATCGTCAATTCTTATCAGATATGGCAATTTAACTTTCATAACTTTTAACAGCTACAGTTCTACACTCATCACTTCTCTATATGGATTGACCGTAGACAATCCTATTTTAGCAATCCAACCATCTATAGGCATAAATAAATCCTGTAATACAGCAAATGCCTGTCTCATCTGCTCCTTATCAAGACATTTGCCAAGTGTAATATGCGGCATCCACGAATATGGCTGATAGAATTTGCTTATATTAGTTTCTGGAATTGTTGTAAATTCATTATATATGGATATTGAAAGATTCATCATATACTCATTAAGCACAGGTGCGGCATATAACACGCGTGGAAAAAGCTGTCCGACCGATACTATATTTATCGCATTATTTACATTCACAACGCCTTTTTCTTCTAAAGGCTGTAACTTTTCCCTGCATACCTTTTCAAATGCTGGAATTAACACATCAACATTCCTTGCCTCAATTGCGCTGATTGTAAGATGAGGCATAACATTATTCCTTATCATAAAATCATTGCCTGTTTTATCGGCAATTCTTTGTTGCAGATGTTTCAATATTTTATTAGTATTTTCATCAAAATACGCTGATATTAAATACATACCTAACACTCCCTGAATATATAACCTGTGCCAACAGCATACTATTTTCCAACAGTTGAATTGTATATGTTTCTTCTTATTTAACTCACACTTTTTATCATACCCTGACCGGCCCTCTCACAAAATCCCCCAGTTCTTTAACCCCATACTTTCCAGCAACAATCATATTATAAATATTAGCAGCGTGTATATCATCAAGCAGCATTTCCTTATAGTCAGCGGTCTTTGTTATAAGTGGCACTTCCACAGTTTTTCTTATATATGAAAGATACTCCTGCCCTTTTTTATCAAAGCCAAGTACCCTTATATATGGTTCATTCGCATATTTTTCCATATGTTTTTTATCAAGTCCCAGTGTTATCCTTACAAGTGCTCTTTTTATTCTGGAAAGCGGCACTTCCTTCGTCTTTATATGTTCACACAGGCTTCCAAATGAAAACACCCAATTATCTTTACTTTCTGACCTCTGTGGTACTGTCCTTGTTATCATATCCATAGCCGACTTATATAATCTGCCAGCAATCTCCTTGCTTACATCTGGATATTGCATAACATTTTCTATAAATACATTTTTATCATAATTACTTGCAAAAAGTATATCTAAAAGCCTTGTAAATAACGTTTCTGTTATGTCATCAGGATATATATAATTAGTATTTGAAGATAATATTAACCCCGCTTTTACAGGTATATATTCCGATATATTATCCGTTTTAAGATTTTCTCTCAATGCTGTCGCACTTGCATACTCACTTCTTATATCTGTATCGTTATAACTATCCCCCTGTCTTTGCACGGTATAAGGCTTAATAGCATAATTATTTTTTATAATAGCTTTCAGATATTCAACCGCAAGTATGTTATTAGAACTTGTAAGCATTGCCGCAGTGTCTTTATCCGTCAGCTTCTCCACAACCTTCTGTCTTGCTGCGGCATAAGATATTCCATTGGCAGTGTATTTAGATATTTCCTTATATAGTGTATCTTCGTTATCACACAAAATGTGGGCAAGCTTAGAAAGCCTTTCTATATCACCGCTTTCACTTCCAAAAGCAATACTGTCAGCTTTTATATAATCAAGAACCTTTAAAGCACCAGCGGCAAAGCTCTCAGCACTTGACACAGCATAATTAACAGGAAGTTCAACGACAAGGTTAACTCCACTGTTAAGTGCCATAGAAGTACGCGTATATTTATCAAGAACCGCCGGTTCTCCGCGCTGTACAAAATCCCCGCTCATAACTGCAACACTTATATCCGCCCCTGTAAGCTCCATTGCTTTATTAAGATGATATAAATGTCCATTATGAAATGGGTTGTATTCTGTTACAAGTCCTACTGCTTTCATATATAAATCCCCTTGCATTTTAATTCTGTGAATAATTCTACAAATATTATGTGCTTATTATATCATAATTTACTCTTTCTCTGCCCCTACACTCACGAACCCGCGCTATCGCGCTTTCTCGCCCTGCTTCGCATGGCTGTTCGTTCGTTAATGGCGCAAGAAAAGTAAATGTCTGCTTCGCAGCCGCTTCCTTTTCTTTTGCGCTCATTATATCACATAAATTATAATGAATGTTATCTCTATATCGATAAATCGTTAAGCATATCCAATTATAATTAATACAAAATACAGCGAATATATCCAATACATAAAAATCCCCCAGAGGCTTTTACTCCGGGGGGATTTTTACTATGTAAGTTATTTCATTATATAAAGCACTTTGTTATATACTAATTACTATATAACTTGTGTTATCATATAACTTACAGCAATATGTTAATTCTAAAATGTGTAATTAATTCTTAAAGCTATGTATAGGCGCAGGTATTCTTCCTGGTCTGTTTACAAATGCTGAGCAGTCAAATGTATTAACCGGCATAATAGGAGCATAGCCTAAAAGTCCGCCGAATTCTACAGTCTCGCCAATACCCTTTCCAACAACAGGTATAACTCTTACTGCTGTTGTCTTCTGATTTACCATACCGATAGCTGCTTCATCTGCAATAATACCAGATATAGTTGTTGCCTTTGTATCTCCTGGTATAGCGATCATATCAAGACCTACAGAACATACACATGTCATAGCTTCAAGCTTTTCAATAGTAAGTGATCCTGCATTAACTGCATCGATCATTCCCTGATCTTCACTGACTGGAATAAATGCACCGCTAAGTCCACCTACATATGATGAAGCCATTACACCGCCTTTCTTAACCTGATCATTAAGAAGTGCAAGTGCTGCTGTTGTTCCAGGAGCACCGGCTCTCTCAAGTCCGATTTCTTCAAGAATTTCTGCAACAGAATCACCAATTGCCGGTGTTGGGGCAAGTGAAAGATCAATTATACCAAATGGTATACCAAGTCGTTTAGAAGCTTCCTGAGCAACAAGCTGTCCTACTCTTGTTATCTTAAATGCTGTCTTTTTGATAGTTTCACAGAGTACTTCAAAGCTTTCTCCTCTTACGCTTTCAAGTGCATATTTGACAACACCAGGACCGCTGACACCTACATTGATAATGGCATCATCCTCTGTAACTCCGTGGAAAGCTCCTGCCATGAATGGATTGTCATCTGGAGCATTACATAATACAACAAGTTTTGCACAGCCAAGAGAGTCTGCATCTTTTGTTAAAGCAGCAGTTTCTTTAACTATTTCACCCATAAGTCTTACAGCATCCATATTGATACCTGTCTTTGTAGAACCAACATTTACTGAGCTGCATATAAGCTCTGTAGATGCAAGTGCCTTAGGAATCGAACGTATAAGCAGTTCATCACTCTTTGTCATACCCTTTGATACAACAGCAGAATAACCACCGATGAAATTGACTCCTACTTCGTGGGCAGCCTTATCAAGTGTCTTTGCAATAGTTACATAATCGTCAGGTGTTTTACAGCATGAGGCACCAACTAACGAAATAGGTGTAATAGAAATTCTTTTATTAACTATTGGAATACCTATTTCCCTTGATATTTCCTCTCCTGTTTTTACAAGGTCTTTAGCAAGAGTTGTGATTTTTTTATATATCTTCTCATTTACCTCTTCAAGATTCTCGCTTGCACAGTCAAGAAGGTTGATACCAAGCGTAATTGTTCTTACATCAAGATTTTCCTTCTCTACCATTTTGTTGGTTTCAGTAACTTCATATATGTTAATCATTTTTCTCCTCATTTCCGCATCGCCTATGGCGTATACTTAATAATAGTTAATTAAATTCTATGCATCATATCAAAGATTTCTTCTCTCTGGCACTTAATAACAACACCTATATCGTTTCCAAGCTTATCCAGTTCATTATTAACATCATCAAAACCACTTGTAGAGTTAGATAAATCAACTATCATCATCATATTAAAATAGCCAGATACAATAGTCTGTGAGATATCAAGAATATTAATTCCTGTATCAGCAAGATATGTACATACCTTTGCGATAATACCCACTGTATCTTTTCCTACTACTGTAATTACACATTTCTTCATATTTTTCCTCTTTCCTGCGTTAAACACGCATATTAAGTGTGAATATTTATATAAATATATCTATTAAAAAGATACACTTATCTCTAGATTTTAAAACATAATATCTATATTTTCAATAGCTATACTGTACTATTTTACGTCAGATATCTAAGCATTATATTTCAAGCAAAGAGGAAGGCTCACTTCTGTTTGCAACCTCTATATATATGTCTCCTGCCTTATATTCATTTTCACTCATATCTATTTCAAGCTTTACTGTTTCATATGCCAGCTTATCATAATTATTCTCTTTACTTAAATGTCCAAGATAAATCCCTTTAATATGGTCATTAAGAAGGTTATTAATAAGCCTTGCTGACGTTTCGTTAGAAAGATGTCCTTTATCGCCAAGTATTCTTTGTTTCAGATAATATGGATAGCTTCCAAGCTGCAGCATATTAATATCATGATTAGCCTCAACAAGCATCATATCTGAACCAGTAAGATTGCTGACTATATAGTCATCATAATATCCAAGATCAGTTATAACAGAGGCTTTTTTATCATCACATGTCACATTGTAAGCAACTGGCTCGTTAGCATCATGCGATACTCCAAAGCTATGTATTACAAGATCTTTAATCCTTGTGTCTGAATCAGCCTTTATCGTGTTATAATAGCTGCTGTCAATATCTCCAAGGCTTGTTGTTGCTGCTATGCCGTTTATAGTTCCTGGAGTTGAGTATATAGGTATACCATCCTTTCTTGACATGACTCCAAGGCCCTTTATATGATCTATATGTTCATGCGTAACAAATACAGCATCTATGTCCTTAAGTGATAAATCTATACTGTTAAGACCTTCTTCTATTTTTTTTCTGCTTATTCCGGCATCTATAAGTATATGTGTGTCGTCAGAACCCACATATATACAGTTACCACTACTACCGCTTGCAATCGGCATCATTCTCATATCGTTTCCACCATTCTTATTCCCAATATATTTTAACAACATCACCATCATTAATAGATGCTGTATACTCACATGTTTCACCATTAAGAAGGATAACTATATTACCCTTTGGTTTTGACAAATCAAAATCATAAAACTGGAACAGGTCTACAAGTATATAATGACTCTTTCCAGAAAGTGTTACAGGACCATTATTAACTATAATAGTAATATCTCTTACAGCGCTGTTTTCATTGTCACTTTCATTATTACTTGCATAATTGCTTTCATTATCATCTACATTAATATTCCCATCTGTATCGCTATTATTGCCAGAAGCATGTTCTTCACTATGCTTTATATTATCCTTCACATCTTCGTTCTTCACATCTTCGTTATCCATGGCTTCATTATCCATAGCTTCATTTGATTCATCATTATAGTCTTTTTGTTCACTTTTTTCGTTAAAATCAACAGTAAAGTTTTCATACACCTTTGTCATTTTATCTGCCGGCATATTATTAACCATAATATCATACTTTGAATAATCAAGATCCAGGAATGTAAAAAGCTGTCCAACAGTATAAAAATTCTCTATACGAACAGCATCCCCATTTCTTATATCATAGAATTCTGACTTTAATTCACCATTAACATATGCAAATCTAGGACACACTATATTTTTGCCATTTACATCAAATGTTATATCTGATCCGAATTCCTCAATCTGTCCAAGAGTCATGGATGCCGCTTCGCCAATAGTAGACTCTTCAACGTAAATAACATCATTCTGCTCTATAGGCGTATTAAGGCTTGCCTGCTCCTTATTAAGTGTTATAACCGCTCCCTCTCCTGGAAGTCCTCTTACAAGCCTCGTTTTTCCATTAAGCATATATTCTATCTCTTTACCACGTCTTGGGAATAGTTTCTCGTTTGGATATCCTATCTGCATTATGGCATCAAACACAGTGAGCTTGTTATTATCATAAAGCTTTATTCTTTCATTATTAACATTAACGAATATAAACTTATTCTTCTGAGTATAGTAGTTTGTACATATACCTATAGGTGTTACATATAAAGAATCTTTTTCAAAGCCCTCTATATTAAAGTCAACTGTTGTAAGCACTTCCTTGCCTCGTATTGCAACTCTTTCGGGTGCTATTGAAAGGTCTTTTGCAAGATGCCCTACATAGCTTGGCATCTTTCCTCCACCACCTACAACAAAAACAGCATTTACAGACTTGCCGCCATTAAGCTCAATAATCCTGTCTGCTGTCGCTTTAGCCATATTCGCTATGGACTCATCTGCTATAGCCTGAATTTCACTTGACGGTACCTTCTGTTCAAGTCCCATAATATCATTAAATGTAACAATATCATTTTCAGGATTGCTTGCAGCTATCTTTATAGTTTCTGCTGTGTTAAAGTCCACAAGATAATTCTTTGCGATTTTTTCTGTTATTTCATCTCCTGCAAGAGGTATCATTCCATATGCAACTATACTTCCATCCTTAGTTATACATATATCCGATGTCCCTGCTCCTACATCGACTAAGCATATATTAAGGAGTCTGTACTGTTCTGGTATTGCAATGTTCATGGAAGCGATTGGCTCTAATGTAAGAGAGGCTACATTTAGTCCTGCATATTCAACCGCTTCATAAAGTCCGTCTACAACTTCCTCTGGAAGAAATGTAGCTATAAGCTCAACATATATTTTTCTTGCCTTGTGTCCTTCAAGATTACCTATATCATAATCATTCAGCTGATATCTTATAGGAGTGTTACCCACACAATAAAACTTTTCCTTACTTGAACCATCATTTATTTTATTATGAGCATGTTCAACAGCAAGAAGATTAAGGGAATATATGTCTTCCTGCGTCACCCTTGTTTCTTCCTCGAATTCATACTCAGCTGTTGAGTTTACAGTCCTAAGCACTCGTCCGGCAGCGGCTATACATACATCTTTAAGGTCAATATCCAGCTGGCTTTCAAGCGAAAGCTTTACCTGTCTTATTGTATCGCCAACCTTATATATATCATGAATCTGTCCATCGAGCATTGAACGTGTTGTATGAAGCTTTTCTGCCATTGCTGCTATCTTAAATCTGCCATATTCCAGATAACCAACTACACCCACTATACTCCTTGTACCTATATCAAGTCCAAATACATAATTGTTAGTATTCTTATCCTTTTCCATATCTGTTCCTCTTATCATTTATACGTTTATCAGGTTTGTCATCAACACAGTTTACATATTATAGTTGATGCTGCCAAATATTACTTCTAAATCCTGCACTTTAATATATCACATTAATAATATTATAACAACTCAGCTGATTATTTGTTCAGTATATCATTTATCCTGCAGAATGTGTCTTTAATATCGCCGCTGTTATCGATACAATAATCGCATTTATCAATGATATCGTCCTTTTTTTTCTGGCTTGCAAATATGTTATTTATCTTTTCGTCGGAATATCCTCTGTTATCTTTAAGTCTCTTTCTTCTTATATCCTCTCCTGCATCTATATACCATACTTCATCGCAGAATATATCATAGTGATCATCAAGAAGCAGTGCAGCCTCGACAAATGTATAATCAAGCTTCCCTTCTATGCGGTTATTAGTAATCTTTGTTATTATTTCCTGCTTGACAAGAGGATGCACTATACTGTCAAGAGCAGCTCTTTTATTAGGATTAGCAAATATAATATCTGCAAGCTTTTTCTTATCAATGCTGGCATCCGAAGAAAGAATATCATCACCAAAAAGCATAGTTATCATATGATACGCCTTACTACCTTTATAATACAGTCCTTTAGCAACATCATCTGCCATTATAATTTCACATTTGTAATTATCTGCCAGAAACTTAAGCACTTCTGATTTTCCAGCACCTATTCCGCCAGTTATTCCTATAACTTTCATTATATTTCTTCCTTACTATCATCTTTTAATCTTAAAATCGTGATTACATCTTAATATCCAACCATGACTTAACACTTAATGTGCCTCAAGCCAGTTATTTCCCTGTTTTATATCTATCTCAAGAGGCACTCTAAGACTTGCAGCCTCTTTCATCCCCTTTGTAAGAATGTCCTTAACTATATCTATTTCATCAACTGCTGTTTCAACAAGAAGTTCATCATGAACCTGAAGTATAAGCCTTGACTTAAGATTCTGCTCTTTAAGTGCCCTGCTTACTCTTATCATAGCAAGCTTTATAATATCTGCTGCTGTACCCTGTATAGGTGCATTCATAGCGACCCTCTCACCAAATGATCGCTGCATAAAGTTGCTTGATGATAATTCTGGTATTTCCCTTCTTCTATTAAACATAGTTACTGAATAACCTTTTTTCTTTGCCGATTCAACAAGACCATCTATAAATGCTTTTATATCTGGATATGATGCAAAATACTTTTCTATATATGCCTTGGCTTCCTTTGGAGTAATACTTAAATCCTGGCTGAGTCCAAAAGAACTCATACCATATATTATACCAAAATTAACAGCCTTTGCATTGCTTCTCTGTAAAGGTGTAACTTCATCTATAGGTGTATTGAACACTTCTGCTGCTGTTGCCCTATGAATATCAGCAGATGAATTATAAGCTTCTATAAGCTTTTCATCACCAGACATATGCGCAAGAATCCTTAGCTCTATCTGGGAATAATCCGCATCAATAAACACATAGCCATCCTTAGGTATAAATACCTTTCTTATAGCTTTTCCCATCTCCATTCTTATAGGAATATTCTGAAGATTAGGTTCTGTACTGCTTATTCTTCCTGTAGCTGTTATAGTCTGGTTAAACGTTCCATGTATTCTTCCATCGCCGCTTATATAAGAAACCAGACCTACTGCATAGGTTGAATTCAGCTTGGTAAGCTGACGATATTCAAGTATCTTTTTAACAATAGGATAATCAGGTGCAAGCTTGTCAAGTATATCTGCTGCTGTAGAATATCCACTTTTAGTCTTTTTTGCATTAGGCATCCCAAGCTTTTCAAAAAGTATGACACCAAGCTGCTTAGGTGAATTGATATTAAACTCCTCACCTGCTGCTTCATATATCTCTTTTTCAAGCACATTTATTTTTTCAACAAGTACTTTTGAATAATCAGATAATGCCTGCTTATCAACTTTGATTCCAAACTTCTGCATATCATAAAGGACAAATACAAGAGGCATTTCTATTGTTTCGTAAAGCTCATACATATCTTCCTTCTTAAGAATATCTGTTATTACATCACTGCATTTGTAGTTAACATATGATGTAAGACATGCCAGTTTTAAAAGATTTTCATCATCCTTGTCATACGCTTCCTTAATAGTCTGCTTTCCAAGCAGCTCCTGCCTTGACATAACAAGCATAGACATATATTCCTTTGAAAGAGCTTCATAATCGTATCTGTCATTATTAGGATGTATCAGATATGCCGCTACTGATATATCCATAAATGAATGTTCATCAATATCATATTTATCAAATATATGAAGATAATCCTTAAGATTATCAATAACTATATATCTGTTGTCTGAAACATTTATCAGATCTGCAAGCTTTTCTATAAGATAATCAGTAAGCACAAAACCATATACAGGAATATAATATATATCTTTTTCTCCAAATGTAAGCGATACAGCATATAATTCCTGCTCAGCCATTATACTTACACCGACTTTTCTGCATTCAGCAACACATTTTTTTGCCTTATTAAATATATCTTCAACCTGTGATAAGTCTGTAACACTTGTAAAATGTTCGTAGCAGTCAGGCTCTGACTGTATATTGCCATCACATCTTTTAAGCATATTTTTAAAATCATATCTTTTAAAAAGCTTATATGACTCATCATTAAACATATTATCAATAGATGCATCCATCACATTATAGTCAATATTCACATCTGTTTTTATTTCTGATAAGAACCTGCTAAGCTTAATCTGATCAACATTCTCTGATATTGATTTTTTAGCTTTGGGAGGCTTAAGCTCATCCATATGTTCAAATATATTGTTTATATCATGATACTGCACGATAAGAGCAGATGCAGTCTTTGGTCCTATGCCTGGTGCACCTGGTATATTATCTGATGAATCTCCCATAAGTGCTTTCATCTCTATGAATTCTAGTGGTGTAACTCCATAAAGCTTTTTAACATCCTCAGGATAATAATCTTCAACCTCTGTTGAACCTTTCTTTGTCTTTGGAATACGTATCTTTATCTTATCATCAGCAAGCTGCAAAAGATCCCTGTCTCCTGATACGATTGAAACATCAATGCCGTCTTTTTGTGAATTTTTTGCTATGGTTCCAAGAAGATCATCTGCTTCAAAGCCTTCTTTCTCAACAATTTTAATATTCATTGCCTTAAGCAGTTCTTTCATAAGTGGAACCTGCTGTTTTAATTCCGGAAGCATAGGCTTTCTTGTTCCCTTATATTCTGCATATGTGTTATGCCTGAAAGTAGGTGCACTTAAATCAAAGGCAACTGTGACATAATCTGGTTTTTCTTCATCTATAAATCTGAACATTATATTTAAAAAGCCATACATAGCGTTTGTATGTATGCCTTCATTGTTTGTAAGATCAGGTATTCCGTAAAATGCCCTGTTTAATATACTATGTCCATCTATAAGTAAAAGCTTACTCATATCAATCCTCCATTCTGATACTTGTGCTATTTGTGATATTCACACTGCTCATTTAATAAACAAATTATATATATTGTATATTTTTAATAAAACCTGATAATTATACATACAATAAACATTAAAACCATTATGATGTTGATAAATGCATGCATCATTTTCATATCGTGATTCCACTGGCGGGTCATTTTGCATTGTTCTATGCTTTTCTTTAGCTTAAGCTCTACCAAAGTTTTAAAATCATATGAATCAATACAGTTCTTTATATCATCTGGTATTTTATTCTCATCATAATTCTCATCAAGTCCATATGATACTATATAATATATCTCCAATTCTTCTTTACAATCATTACAATGAATAATATGATTTATGAATTTTTCTTCCTGTTTTAATGACAATCTTCCTTCATCATAATCTTTTATCATCTTTTGGTAATTCTTACATGCATTCATACATTTCACCATTCCTGCTGCTTTACAATATCTGCTTATATATTGATGTTAGTAACATATAAGCCAGTTTAGACCTTTATTCATTTTATTATAACAGAAAACACGCAGACTTTCCATAAAAAGTCTGCGTGCTGGTTTAGTGCTGGTTTTACGTGCCGATTTTAATTCAGCATGTTGTATTACTCCTGTTTATCTCTATTGATTACACGTAATATAAGATTAACAGCTTCATCAATACCATAGCTTGCACTGTTGATACATAAATCATAATTATATGCCTGTCCCCATACGTTATTAGTATAGAATTTATAATATTTTTCTCTTTTCTTATCGAACTTTACAAGTCTTTTTAAAGCTTTGGGATATGGTATTTTTTCAAGCTCCATAATACGTTTTGCTCTCTGTTCTACCGGTGCTGTTATAAAAACACTTATATGTGGTATATTGTTATTCTTCAGAATAACATCAGCGCAACGTCCTATGACTATAAAATCTTCTTTTTCAGCAAGTTCACGAAGAATCTCTGATTCATTAAAGAATGCAGCATCATTGGCTGGAAGTCCATGGTTACGGCTGAACCTTCTTGCCTTTTCAGGCTGTATCATATCATGGCTTAAATCTATCTTCCTGCTTTTGAATCTTGCATCCTTTTCAGCATCCTTTCTTAATACAATATCCTTGAAAATCTCAGCATCATAATAATTAAGATGAAGCTTGTCAGCAAGTGCAAAACCTATATCTGTACCAGCACTTCCCTCTGTACGGCTTATGCATATTATCATACGCTTATCATCGTTATGCCTGTGAAGATTTGATACATTCAGTTCACTTATTGCAGTATCAAGAATATCTACTGAATTAAATATATGTGGAATCTCTGCTATTTCTTTTAATATATCATTGTATTCAGTCATAAACTTAGACTTTTCTTTTTTATCCTGAATAGTTCGTGCCATATTGCCAACAAGTGCAACCTCACTTCTAAGTGTATATCCATGAGGATTGCTGTATATAAGAGCACTAAGTTTATCTATACATTTAGTCTTATCACCTATAAATACACGTCCAAGTTCGGAACCAACTGACTCGTATACTCTTTCATCAAGATCATATATCTTATTAGCAAGGTTTAAGGCAGTTTTTTTCAACTCATTGACACTCACTGACGTGTCGTTATTTTTTATATTGTTAGTAGTATTTTCACTCATCATGCCAACCTCCTATAAAAAGAATATAAGTGTATCCAGAATAAATACTGGAACAAGGATACCTATTGACCATATCATATAACCAAAGAAGCCCGGCATACGGACACCATTTTCATCTGCGATTGACTTGACCATAAAGTTAGGCGCATTACCAATATATGTTCCTGCGCCCATAAATACAGCGCCACATGAAATAGACATAAGAACCTTTGCAGTAATCACACCAACACTTGTTGTAATGCCACTTGTAAATCCAAGTGTACCAGCCGTTGTAAAGAATACAAGATATGTAGGTGTATTATCAAGGAAGCTTGAAAGTGCTCCTGTTGTCCAGAACATCTGCCATGCCTTTGATATACCAAGTGTAGGTCCAACTGCTTTAAGAATAATAAGTGCTGGCTGCATAGTTATAAATATACCTATAAACAATATAGCAACCTCTTTAATAGCCCCCCAGTTAAAGTGGTTCTTTGTACGTATTTCTTTTTTAGTTGTCTTAAATGACAAGAATGCTGATAAAAGAATAATAGCAATCTCTATCATAGTAACAAATGAGAAAGTAACTTCTCCTATATGTAATCCCTTAAGCACACCATCAGCTCCTATGAATGCTGGAACATTAGAAAGTGTACCGCTTAACACTACTGCTATTACAATAGTAATAATAAATATAACATTGTGTCCACCCTGGAACTTAAGTTCAGTTGACTCCTTGCTTATATCAGGTACACTGCCTTCAGCGATATCAAGTCTGTAGTTTTTTCTGTCTATCATATAAAAAACAGGAAGAAGCACAAGCAGGTTAAAACATAACACTGGCAGCAGATGGATACTCCATGTAAATGGAACTCCTCTCATAAAGCCCATAAGAAGTGGTGGATCTCCTATAGGTGTCAGACAACCACCCATATTAGATATAAGGAATATGAAGAATATCATAATATGACTTCTTCTGTGTCTCCATGAATTCATCTTTATAATAGGACGTACAAGAAGCATACTTGCACCTGTTGTACCTATAAGACTCGAAAGAAATGTTCCTATTAACAAAATAATTGTATTAACTCTTGGTGAACCTACAAGATCACCATCTAAAGAAATATTTCCTGCAACACAGAATAATCCAAATAATAAAACAATAAAGCCTAAATAATCGTTTATTATACATTCAAGTACAGTTTCAGCTGCCGTTCCAACACCCTGTGTTATAGCAAAAGGTATAATAAAAAGTATCGACCATAATATAACTGCATGTAACTGATGGCTTTCCCACCATTCAGCTTTGACAAGAGGCATAATTGCGATACATAATAGC
>OJRW01000699.1_pt1 | contig 30960 bp, 17 predicted proteins | sample 1599231 | NCBI WGS metagenome assembly OJRW01 (sample SAMN04168656, study PRJEB22393) | human gut metagenome | biome: human gut microbiome; feature: stool | host: Homo sapiens | collected 2014-03-17
CTTGAACACGATGCGCTTGCCGTTAAGGGTCATGATGCCGTTTTCGATGCGGAAGCGACGGAAGCCGACCTTCTGAACGGCGGCTTCGACGATGTTGCCGGCCTGGTCGATGACGTTGACTTCAAGTTCGTACAGAGATGGGCTTTCGGCGCTCCACGGCTCGAGGCCCTGCAAGGAACCGCTTGTGAACGTGGTATTGGCGTCGGCGTTGGTCGAGGCCTCCCATACCACGTTGCCTTCGGAATCCTTCAACGTGGCCGAGATGGTAGCGGCATCGGAGGCGTTGCGCACGGACAATGCGGCGTCAAGAGAGGCGGTGCCGGACTCGGCGTCCCAATCGGCTTCGAGTTGCATGTTCTCGACATGGACGTGGGGCTGCGCCGTCAGTTCGACGGAGCGGAACAGACCGTGCAGACGCCAGAAGTCCTGGTCTTCAAGCCAGGAGGCGCTGGAATACTCGTAGCAGGCGACCGCTACGACGTTCTCTCCGTCATGCAGCAGGTCGGTGATATCAAACTCGTTGGGAGTGAATCCGTCTTCGCCGTAACCTGCGAACAGGCCGTTGACCCATACGTAGATTGCGGTTGCCATTCCATGGAAGACGATGGAGACGCTTCCTCCGGACTCCTTGGTGTCCGCAAGACGCTTGGACACAACGAACTTCCTGCGGTAGAGCGCCACGTGATTGTTTTCCGGAACATTCGGCTCCAGCGGATTCTCGTGGCCGTCCCACGGATACTGGATATTCACGTACTTGTTCTTCAGCAGGCCTGCCATCTGCAGATGGCCCGGAACCTGGGCGCGGCAGAAAGAGGAATCATCGAAGTTCTCAGCAACGAATGGCTCTTCGTTGAAGTCGATGTCGGAAGCCTGTACGATTTCGACGCGCCATTCTCCGTCAAGGCTTTGCGTGAGATCGGAGTGCTCGTCACTCTGCGGATCATGCGTGAAGCACTTGTGGTTGGAATGTGCCGGAGTGCGGTTGACTTCGAACACAGTCGCGTCGGTCAGCCACGTCTCGGATGCGTGCTCAACACGATTGCTGTTTGCCATGTTTCCTGCTTTCTTTCATTACTTCGTTGTGAATGATGTGGAAGCTAAACTTCCTTTACTGGTAATGATAAATGTTTTTTACTGAAAAAGCAAATCGTATTTACCACCACGGTTTCCTCTGTTTTTCAAGCCCTCTCACAAATATGTTTAAGCCGGTGACGGATAGGTTTTGCGTTATGAAAACTGCTGCAACACGCCGGTAAAAGCCTTGATTACTAATGTTTTTTACTTCCGTTTATAAAACGGCGTATAGTTGCAATACAAGATCAATGGGTGATCTAAGCTCCAACTATCTTAGAGGAGAAGAAAAATGAGCAACGCAACAGCCGCGGACGGTGGAGCCCGCAAGGGGAAGCTCGGCCAGCGCATCGCCTACGCATGCGGTAACTTGGGTCAGTCTGCCTTCTACAACGCTATGAGCACGTACTTTGTTGTGTACGTGACCAGCTGCCTGTTCTCTGGCGTCGACAAGGCGCTGGCGGCCAAGCTCATCGGCGTCATCACCAGCCTTGTGGTGATTATCCGTATTGCAGAGATCTTCATCGACCCATTGCTGGGCAACATCGTCGACAACACCACCACCAAGTGGGGACGCTTCCGTCCCTGGCAGTTCATCGGCGGTGCTGTCTCGGCCGTGCTGCTCGCCATCGTCTTCAGCGGCATGTTCGGTCTGGTGAATGTCAACACCACGCTGTTCATCGTGCTGTTCGTCATCACCTTCGTCGTGCTCGACGTGTTCTACTCCCTGCGTGACATCTCCTACTGGGGCATGATTCCGGCGCTGTCCTCCGACTCTCATGAGCGTTCCACCTACACCTCTCTGGGATCTTTCACCGGTTCCATCGGCTACAACGGCATCACTATCGTCGTCATCCCGATTGTCACCTACTTCAGCTACATGTTCACCGGCAAGCATGCCGAAAGCCAGAGCGGCTGGACCGCATTCGGCATCATCGTTATGCTGCTCGGCATCCTCACTGCTTGGACCGTTGCCTTCGGCACCAAGGAAAGCACCAGCGCCCTGCGCGCCAAGGCCCAGAAGAACGGCAACCCGCTCGAGGCGTTCAAGGCACTGTTCCAGAACGACCAGCTGCTGTGGGTCGCCCTGTCCTACCTGCTGTACGCCATCGCCAACGTGGCCACCACTGGCGTGCTCCTCTTCCTGTTCAAGTTCGTGCTCGACAATCCGGCCGCCTACTCCGCGACTGGCGTCATCGCACTGGTGGCCGGCCTCATCATGGCTCCGCTGTACCCGATTCTGAACAAGCGCATCCCACGCCGCTACCTGTACATCAGTGGCATGATCTCCATGATTGTCGCTTACGTTCTGCTGGGTCTTTTCTCCACCAACATCGTCGTAGTGTTCATCGCACTGGTGCTCTTCTACGTGCCGGGCACGCTCATCCAGATGACCGCCATCCTCTCCCTGACCGACTCCATCGAATACGGCCAGCTGAAGAACGGTAAGCGTAACGAGGCCGTCACTCTGTCCGTCCGCCCGATGCTCGACAAGATCGGTGGCGCTCTGTCGAACGGCATCACCGGCTTCATCGCCGTCGCGGCAGGTATGACCGGCAGCGCCACTGCAGCCGATATGACCCCTGCGAACATCCACACCTTCGAAGTCTGCGCCTTCTATGTGCCGCTCGTTCTGATTGTGCTCAGCCTGCTGGTGTTCACCTTCAAGGTGAAGATCAGCGAGAAGATGCACGCCGAAATCGTCGAGCAGCTCGAAGCCAAGCTCACGGCCGGTGAGGTCTCCGATGAGGAAGCCAAGACGGTCGAGACGGTTGAAGCCGTCAACGAGAAGGCTAAGACTCTGACTGAGTAATAACCAATACTTGCCACTCCTTCCTTTCTCTCTGATGGAGGCCCCAATTTCGGTTGGGGCCTCCATTGGTATATGCACTGTTTTATAACCGCTCAAAGTTTGTCAAATGAACAAAATGACAGATGCCCCGGAGCATAATGCAACCAATGTTGTTTCGCTTTTTCGCTCAAGGCATATCTTGCCATGTTCTGAGGTGCACCATGTATTTTCGTGAATGGCCAATCGAAGAATCGAATTAGATTTCATTGTTGCGGATGAGAAGGTCCCAGCTTTACAGGGGGTATTAATGACATTCATCTCACGGGCGGCGCGCTATGTGTTCAGAAAACGAGTGCGTACCGCGGTGCTGTTCATTGTGCTGACCATCATAACGGCGAGTATGCTGTCCGCGACCGCAGTTTCTCAGGCAGCTCAACATGAGGCTGGACAGATTGAGAAACAGGCGGTCGGCGGATTCGTGCTGGCCAGTAACCTGCAAGGCAGCATGCTGACACCTCGCGGAGGCGGAATGGTTCGTCCCGCTGATGTGCAACGAATCTCGAAGATGTCCGGGGTTGACTCGTACATGGTCAGGCAGAACGCCACCGCCGATCTCGTGGGAGCCAGCGTGGTGAAGGTCCCCGGCGGCGATGATTACGATGCGGAGAAAGAACAGCAGTTCGGTAATACGGCCAACGTCATAGGCACAAACGATTCGTCAAAACTCAATGTGTTCACGTCTCACACGCTCGGCATGGTCGAAGGACGTCATCTAAAGGCATCCGATAAGCATATGTCGATGGTCCATGAGGATCTCGCCAAAACCAATGGGCTTAAAGTCGGCGATACCCTCACGCTCAAGGCCAATCCATATGATGCCGACAATGAGTCGCATTCGACGGCAACTGTCAAAACCACCATTGTTGGAATATTCAAAGGGGACAGCGACAGAAAGGTATCCAGCCGCGCGGAACTCACCTCTAACACTGTGTACACCGATTTGGACACTACAAGTACTCTGTACCAGTACAAGGCCGGTAAGGAAATATACCAGGATGCCACTTTCGTTCTGGACAAGGGCGTCGACGTGGAGAAAACCATGGAAGAGGCGAAGAAGCTTCCAGTGGATTGGAACAACTACCAGATCACGCGCAATGACCAATATACGTCGAGCATGCTGAATGCCGCCCGAGGTGTGCGTTCCATGATGCGCAGCGCTTTGATCGGCGTGACTATTTCGGCCGTGATAGTTCTCAGTCTCATGCTCTTACTGTGGATGAACGACCGACGCCAGGAGATGGGCGTATTGGTGTCCCTCGGCATCGGCAAGCCATCCCTGATCGCCCAGTATCTAACCGAGATGATTCTGATTGGCCTGCCGTCCCTGGTCCTCGGATGGTTGTGCGCACGAGGAATGGCTCAATGGCTTGGCACTTCGGCCCTCCGTTCCGTGAACGCCTCCGCGGCGAAGGAGCTGAGCAGCATGGGACAGGTCGGCGGCGATCTCGAGTCCAATATGTCGGTTCGCACCTTGGATTCGCTCACGGTATCAATCGACACAACCGCCGTACTGTATGTATCGCTCGGACTGCTGGCGGTGATGCTGGTATGCGTTGCCATATCGTGCATACCGATGCTGCGCAAGTCGCCACGAAGTCTGTCGGAGCTCCGATGATGGGCATGAACGTGTGGAAGCGTGCCACGCTGGCAATCGTACGTAAACCGGTACGCAGCGGAATCATCGGACTGTTGATGCTGATGGTTTTCACCAGTCTTGTGGCTCGGGTCGGAGTGTCAACGGCGCTTCAGGAAATGTCCGACGATATCGGCAGAAGCATGGGAATAGGTTTTACCGTCGACACAGGCGAGAATCCTGCAAGTCTAAAGGAAGCGAGCCGGTTCTCGCGCATCCCCGGCGTAAGAAAAACCGTTTACGAGCGTAAGACCCTGGCAGGGGTGGATGGCGCGCATCCGGTTGTTCCCGAACATGGTCCTCGATTGGATTCCGGTCTATCCACGCAGGTCAGCGTGCTGGGCACCACTGACTCCTCGTTGTCCGAAGAGTTCCAAAGCGGTCTGTACCGGTTGGAACAAGGACACCACATTTCAGGTAATGGCCGGAACGTACTGATTCACCGGGATTTCGCACGTGAGAATGGACTATCGGTGGGATCAACACTCCAGCTCAGTCAGGAAGACCGCGATTCCACCGTTCGCGTGGCCGGAATCTTCTCTGGCAATGTGCAGGCACAGAGCCCTATGCCATCGGACGCGTCGGAGAATCTTATCTATTCGGGCGTTCAAGTGGTTTCCGCGCTGACTGGAGAGGAACGGGTCGGCACGATCCGGTGCCTCTCGGATAATCCGCGGGATCTTTCCGCAGCAATGGCCCAAGCAAAAAAAATCGCCGGAAGCGAGTATGGCGTCACCGATGACTCGGCGCGGCTTTCCGGCGTGCTGCAGTCAGTGGAAACGGTGCGCGATCTGATCCGCATGGTGCTGTTGTCCGTTTGCCTGGCTGATGTGTTGGTACTGGGCATGGCGCTTGTTTTCTGGATCCGCTCACGTATCCATGAAATAGGCACCCTTCTGGCTCTCGGCATCGGCAAGATGCAGATTATCGCCCAGTTCGCAATCGAAACCGGTCTCATGGCTGTGGTCGCCGCCCTGTGCTCGCTGGGCACAGGCTCCCTATTGTCTGGTTACGTGTCCTCGCTCCTGCTGCACGATTCGGGAGTCGCGCCTCTTGAATCATTGCAGGTGGAGGCTCTGCCGCCAGAACAGACGCTGCTCATTCTGCTGCTCGGATGCGCGGTCATCGCAGTCGCGCTTGCCGTGTCGTGTGCCGCAGTGCTGGCCAAATCCCCGAAATCCATTCTTTCCTCTATGCGTTAGGAGATATTAATCATGACTATCTGTCTGCAATTGGACCATGTCAATTACTCATATGGCGCGGCGAAGATTCGCGTTCTTTCGGACGTGAACGCAGATTTCGAATCCGGAAAGATGTATGCGATAACCGGCCCATCGGGAGCGGGGAAGAGCACTTTGTTGTCTCTGTTGGCCGGTCTGGATGCCCCCTCTGATGGAGTGGTTCGTTTTGAGGGCAAGGATATAGCTACGACGGGTTACTCAAAGCACCGTCGCGAGCACGTGTCCTTGGTGTTCCAGGACCATAATCTGATCGACTATCTCACCCCCGAAGAGAATCTGCGCCTGGTCAATCCCAAGGCCGATATGAAGATCCTCGAGGATCTGGGGCTGAGCCGTGAGGAATCGAAGCGCAACATCATGCACTTGTCGGGTGGCCAACGCCAGCGGGTGGCGGTCGGCCGCGCCCTAGTGGCGCCCGGCCGTGCGATTCTGGCGGATGAGCCGACTGGCAGCCTGGATCCGGAAATGACTGATGAGGTGATTGATCTTTTGCGGCAGGCCGCTCATCAACTCGGTAAATGTGTCATTGTGGTGACGCATTCCAAGCGCGTCGCCGATTCCGCCGATGCCGTTTACACTCTCAGACATAAGAAGCTAGCCAAGGCATAGCTCGTTCGCATAGACCGTGTCTTCCGTCCGAATAGCGATTCACCATCGATGGCCTCTCGGACTTCCATCGCGGCGGCCCTCTTGACGCGTGGCTGTTGCGCCACGCAATAAACGCGTTGGGCCGCGGCATCGTGGATGGTTCGTTATTACAACGGCAGTTCTCGATAAACCAAATCATCACGGACTGCAAAGCCTTGACGTTCCCAGAAATCGTTGCCGGCATCGTTGTCTGCGGGCACTCCGACAGCGACTTTCGGCAGGCCGATCGCACGAAGCGTTTCAACCACGCGGCCCACCAAAATCGAGCCAATGCCTCTACCGCGCGCGTCGGGGTCGACTGCCGTGTGGTAGATGCGCGACCGTCTTCCGTCGTGGCCGGCAAGAATCGCGCCAATGATTCTTCCGCCATCGTCCTCGGCTACGAAACAGGTGTTGGGATTGCGTTCGAGAAACGTCTTTATCGCATCCTTGCAATCGTCTATATCTCTCATAGTGAAACCTGTGCATCGTATCCACAGTTCGTATACCAGCGGATAATCCTCGATTTTCATATGGCGTATGGTCATTGCTATCGGTTCGGTCATATTTCCTTCTTTTTTCTTGAACGTCAACTCCGATTCTCGCATCGTTCACGGTATTTTCTGTGCGGGTATGCCATATTTGCGTTGCACGGCCGTTTGCAGCGCGTGTGTCAGGGAAGCCATGGAAGCATCCTGAAGGATAATCCGCCGATTTTCGGGGATATCCCGGATGTGAACACATGGCGACGGCACAGTGAACTGTGCTTAACTGGAATTATGCATATGAAAAACGGAAGTATCGCGAGAGCGGCGGCTGTGGTAATCGCAACCGCCATATTGTGCGGCATTGTGCCTATGATTGGCGTCGCGCTGCGCGATTCTGCAATCGCAACAATGCGTGAAACCAATATTTTGCAGGCTTTAGCGGCGCTGCCAGAAGGGTTGCGCGACTGCTCCACGATACTTGCGTACTTGTTTTCAACGGTAGGCTGCATCGCAATCGTCGCCGCGCTCGCCGCTGTCGATTTGCGTATTACCGGCAGCAGGCACGTCGTCATTCGCGATGTCGCCGTGTCGGCGGCGCCGATACTGTACGTGACCGGCGTCAAATGGCTGGTCGAACGCCCCCGTCCGATCATGTCTGTCGGCAATGGTCTGTTGCCGGGCGATCCAAGTTTTCCGAGTGGTCACACGGCAGCCGCGGTGATCGTATCGGTCATGATGATTCTTACTGTGCGTAATTTCGCGCGCAAATGCTTCCCCGACGGAGAAGATGACGGGCGTGCAAACAGAAGACGGGTGTTTCTCCGCAGGACGATCATCGGCGCTGCCGCGCTTGTCGTGGCGGTCGCCTGTTCGCGATTGCTGCTCGGCTTGCACTATCCGACCGACGTGATTATTTCCGCCACCATCTGTCCGCTCATTTCCTACGCCGTATGGTGTGTATGGAACGCATGCGAAAGCGCGGGGGAGCGGTAAAAACGTATCTGCCATGTGAGTTCCTTTGATTCCGAAATCAGTTTGGGAATATCCGATTGTGCGGGCAAAACGACAGGTTGTGTAATACAGCGGTGGTGGTGTGGCGAAAGCTGGTTCAATCAAACTAGCGGCGAAAACCTGCATGCCGCACGGCACGATGCGGCGCGGTGCGGCAGCGGGAAAATCGCAAGAAAAACCACAGTGGAGCCAAGCAATACAGACTTGGCGAAGCGGGTTTGCAACGTGCTTAGTGCAAGGGAGAACCAATGGAACTCGAAGAACTTTCGGTCGTTGAAAAGGCCGCAATGCTTTCCGGTGGATCCGAATGGGATTCGCGGGGCAACGACCGCGCAGACATCCCCAGCTTCGTGATGAGTGACGGCCCTCACGGTGTGCGCCGCCAGCTCGGCGAAGGTGACCATCTCGGCATTGGCGCATCCAAGCCGGCCACCTGCTTCCCGACCGCAGGAACCGTGGCTAATTCTTGGGATCCGGCACTCGCCGAAGAAATGGGCGAGGCCCTCGGCAACGAAGCGCACGATCTTGACGTGAACGTGCTGCTCGGCCCGGGCTTGAACATCAAGCGCAACCCGCTGTGCGGACGTAACTTCGAGTACTACTCCGAAGATCCGATTGTCGCCGGACGTATGGCAGCGGGCCTGATTCGCGGCATTCAGAGCAACGGCATCTCCGCATGCCCGAAGCATTTCGCAGTCAACAGCCAGGAGCTGCGCCGTCAGGCGAGCAACTCCGTGGTCGACGAACGCACCATGCGCGAACTGTATTTGACCGGTTTCGAAATCGCAGTGCGCGAAGCCAAGCCGCTGACCATCATGACCTCCTACAACGAGATCAACGGCGTCTACGCGCACGAAAACAAGCATTTGCTGCAGGAGATTCTGCGCGACGAATGGGGCTTTGACGGCATGGTCGTCTCCGATTGGGGCGGATCCAACTCCGCGGTCGCAGCAGTCAAGGCCGGCGGTTCTCTGGAAATGCCGTCTCCGGGCTTTACTTCCGTACGTGAGCTGGAAGGTGCGGTCAAGGCTGGGACTTTGTCTGAAGCCGACATCAACGCTCGTGCCGCAGAAGTCGCAAAGATCGCCGCAGCGACCAAGCTGGTCGGCGTCGGCCGCAACGACCTGCTCAAGGACGAAGTCGCAGCGGCCCATCATGAGGTGGCGCGCAAGGTGGCTGAAGGCTCCAGTGTGCTGTTGAAGAACGATGACGCAACTTTGCCGTTCAAGGCTGGTACTCGCGTGGCCGTGGTTGGCGATATGGCGGCAACCGCACGTTACCAGGGATCCGGCTCCTCCAAGGTGAACGCCACCAGGGAAGAGAACATTCTTGAGGAAGTCAAGAACGCTGAAGGCCTGGTGCTTGCCGGTTACGAGCAAGGCTACGACCGTCAAGGCAAGGCTGATCGCGTGCTTGTGGAAGACGCCGTCGCACTGGCCGGTAAGGATGATGTGGATGTGGTGCTTGCGGTCGTCGGTCTTGATGAGCGTAGCGAATCCGAAGGTCTTGACCGTTCCACCATGGCGATTCCGCAGGTGCAGAACGATCTGGTTGAGGCGCTGAAGGGTATTGGCAAGCCGATCGTGATCGTGCTTGTTGCTGGTTCTCCGGTGGAACTGCCGTGGATCGATGATGTTGCCGCAGTACTTTACGTGGGCCTGTCCGGTCAGGCCGGTGCTTCCGCAACCGTACGTGCACTGACCGGCGAGGTCAATCCGTCCGGCCACTTGGCTGAAACCTGGCCGGTGCGTTACGAGGATTGCCCGAGCTCCGGTTGGTATCCGGCAATCGGCCGCGATGCGATCTACCGCGAAGGTCCATTCGTTGGCTACCGCTATTACGAAACCGCCGGTGTGCCGGTGCGCTTCCCGTTCGGTTATGGCCTGAGCTATTCCAAGTTTACCTACAGCGCCGCAACTGCCGGTGAAAAGGGCGTTGACGTGATGGTCGGCAACGATTCCGACGTTGCCGGTTCGGCCGTTGTACAGTTGTATGTGCGCGGTCCGCAGGGTGGCGTACTGCGTCCCGATCGCGAACTCAAGGGCTTCGCCAAGGTTTCGGTTGCCGCACATGAAAGCAAGAGCGTGCACATTGATTTCGATCGTTACACCTTCCGTCACTTCGACGTTGCCTGCAACGAATGGAAGACGGAATCCGGCGAGTGGACGCTGATGGTGGGCGACAACGCTGAGCATCTGCCGCTTTCGATTCCACTCACTGTTGCCGGTGATATCGAGCCCGTTGCCGCAGATGTTGCGCTTGGACATTACCTCATCGGTCACGTCAAGGAAGTGACCGATGCTGAAATGGCCACTCTGTTTGGTCATGAGGTTGTGGCTCCGGGCAAGCCGGTGACGTTCGATGTGAACGATCCGATTATGTCTTGGGTGGATTCAAAGGGCTTCGTGGCGCGTACCGTCGCCAAGACGCTTACCAAGCAGGAAGCCAAGATCCGTCAGAAGACCGGTGCTCCGGACCTTAATACCCTGTTCATCTTGAACATGCCTCCGCGAGCTATGAGCAAGATGACCCAAGGCATGGTCGATTCCGCGATGGTCGACGCCATTGTCAAAATCGCCAACGGCCACACCTTCCGCGGATTGGGCGGCGTTATCGCCGGCTTCTTCCGCAACCAATCCGCAAACAGGCGCACTGCAAGGGAGCTGAACAATGACTGATAACAATGCAACGCAGCCGACCAGGAAGGTCGGTCCGATCCGCCAGTGGATCAAGGATCACCCGAATATCTGGGAATTCATCCTGTTCAACCTGCTGTCGAACATCTCCACCATCACCCGTTTTGTGGTGACGTGGATCGGCACTGCCATCTTCATCAGCGGCATGGGCCTGACTCAGCCGTTCCACTTCCTGATTTTCAACTACGACACCCAGGGAAACGGTCTGGGCGGCTTCCTCACCTTCCTGCTTGCCGAGGTGCTCGCTCAGGTGGTGAATTTCTTCGTGCAGATGAAGTGGGTGTTCAAGTCTGACTCCAGCTTCAAGAACGCCGCTTGGAAGTATGTGATTCTCGCTGTGATCATCGTGGTTGTGAACCTCGTGCTGCCGGGCTATGTGACCGGTCTGTGCCAGGGTTGGGGCATGGGCGCTGGCATCGCCGGCACCATCGCTTCCGTGGTCAACACCCTGCTCGCCGTGATCGTGAGTTACCCGCTGCTCAAGTTCTGGGTTATGCCGAAGAGCAAGGGCTCCAAGAAGGCCACCAAGTAACCCTTCATAGCTGACTTCCTTTTCTTCCCTTCCTCAACCCGCCCGGTCTTCCCCCTTTTCCCGGGCGGGCTTTCTTATGCCCTTTTGCTGCTTTCCTGCAGTTTCTTGTGATTTCTCAATATCGAAATGTAATCGTCAGCAGTGTTGCCGGCGTAAAATCGAAAACAAGATTGGCGTAAACTCGAAAGTCAAAACAGCGTAAAATCGAAAATGAAATTGGCGTAAACTCGAAAGTGTGGAATGATGAGTGATTTGGCGAGGTCCTAAAGCTTCGTCAACCATTAAACGGGGGTCGTTCTCTTCCTATCTTATGACCTCGTTGGAAAAGCCTTGCATAGTTGCGGGGCTTTTCTTTTTTGCCTAGAAAGACATACGCTAACCGGCCCCGCAAATGAACGTTTTTTGTTCTTTTGTCAACTTCTTCCTAGAAAGATGGTACGATTATATGCAGTAACCTCCCGAAAAGGGGATTGCGAATCTATGAGGGGAAACAGTGAGCTCGAAATTGAAGTTCGTCCGTTGCGGGTTTAACGGAGGAACAGAACAGGAATCTGGACGGCAGAGCCATGCCTTGAAGCGTTGCCTTGCTTCGGTTATTGCTGTTTCCTTGTCCATCGTGTGCATGGTGCCTGCAGCATATGCTCAGAATATAGACGATGTGAGTAGCTCTCCTAATGCCGTAATTTCTGAGGGGGGGGGGTAATACTGTCGTAGCTGCTCCTTCTGCTCGCAATGTCAATGTTGACGATAAGACGTCAGAAGAGGGCAATACATCAAACGGTGCGCCAGCACCTTCTGAAACGAATCAGGGCGCGCAGCAAGATTCATCTTCTTCATCTTCTACTACTGGTGGTTCTTCCGAATCCTCAAATGGTGAGGCAGGCAACAAGGCGGATGCCGCAGCAGGGGCTACTGTCGGCAATCCCGCTAATGACGGAGCCCAAACGCAGGCTCCGACTGATACGTCTAAGGCACCTTCTCAAAATGCCAAGAACGATTCTTCGACTGAGGCGGATCAATCGCCGGCGAAGGCCAATGTGCAGGTCGCCGCGACGGCGCTTGGCGGCCGTGACTTTGAAGGCCAGGTCACCAAGGAAATCAACGGCAAGACCTACATTCTGATTGGCAACGAGCAGCAGCTGCGTGCGATTGGTTCCGGCAAGAAGGTTATTGGCCGTATCAACAAGGTCACGCAGATCTGCACCGGGCAAGGACTCTTTGGCTACGACTGGGTAGATGGCGCGTCGTCCACTGAATACGCCGGTGACGCCGATCTTGCCGATTCGGATATCTTGCGCAATGCTGATGCCTCCGACTATGACAATTCGCTGGCGATATGTAATACGAAAGTGGACGCTGGTAAGACCCGCACCAGGTATTACGGCGTGAATGCTAATGGTACGCAAGCGGACTACTCTGCCGCCAACACCGGCCTGACCTATTCGGCCGATGCGGATTATTTGATCTTCCGTGACATCGACCTGTCCAAGAACGCGGCCGATACCAACAACACCGAGTGGACTCCACTTATGTTCTCCGGCACCATGCTCGGCGCGGTCTCCAACAGCGCAGACGCTGTGGCTAGCCTGTGGAAGGCTGTCGGCACCGATGGCGCAAGCGTGGAGCATACCACAGCAGCTCGGCCGGTCATCAGCCATGTGGTCGTCAATCAACCGGGCAAGCAGCTGGACGTCAGCAAGCAGCAGGGCATCGGCTTCTTCGCCTCGATCACGAACAAGACCGTGATGAACAACAAAAGTCTGGGCAGCGCCGGTACGGCCGTGGTGTCGAACCTCAAGCTGCAGGATGTGTCGGTAACGAATCAGGCAAGCGAGTCATATATTCCGCCGACCTTGCTCGGTATGCTCACTTCGGCAGTGGGATTACTGCTCGACGCACTGTTGGCGGCGTTAAAAGCATTGACATTCGGACAAGTAGATCTTGACCTCAATCTGAAAGGTCTGCTCACCCTGCACAAAGACAATCCTTCCAACCTCGCCACGGGTGCATTTGCCGGCCGTATCTACGGGGACACCAAGGTTACGGACTGCGAGGTAGCAGATGTTTCGGTATCTAGCGTAAGCCGTATGACCGGTGGTTTCGTGGGATATGTTGAGGGTGCGACTCGCTATGATGCGGTTTCCGGCATTGTGGGAGCACTCACCAAGGTACTCTCGAAGATCCTGAACGTCATCCCATTTCTGGGGCTTGGCGATCTGGTGAATTGGCTGCTGTCCGGCACGCTCGGACTGAATGCCTTGGTTCCGGTCGGCTACTACAACCCGGTCATCTCGAACAGTTCGGTGAACGGGTTCAAAGAAAACGTGGTGATCGGCAACAAGAATAATCCGCAGGCCGGTGGCTTCGTCGGTGCGCAGATTGGCGCAATCGTCGAGAACTCCTCGGTGACGAGCACGAACGGTTTCACCGTGCAGGCAACGCAATACGCCGGTGGCTTCGCCGGAGTAAGCCGCAACGGCAACGTGGGTGGTCTGCTCGATTCGCTTGGTATTGATTTGCTGTCTGCGCTGCGTCCGCAGAGCCTCATCGAGAACAGCAACCTGACCGTCGACGGCGATGGCAAGGTCACTGTATCTGCCACGGACTATGCCGGTGGATTTAGCGGCGCGATGGCCAATGCCTACGCGGTCAATAATACGATTTCAGCCACGGCTGCCGTGTCTACTGATAAATCCCATGCCGGCGGATTCACCGGATTTGCCTCCGTGGGATGGGGCCTGGAACTCGGCACGGACGATGCCGCGAACGCATCGCTGCTGAAACAACTCACCAAGGCTGTGGCCAAATTGCTGAGCGGCAGCGGTAGTGGTGCGGGAGAACTGCTGTCCATCGTCGGTGTGAATCCCTCCGTGATTCTCGGCACGCAGATGAAGGGCTCCCTCACCGTTAAGGCTGGTGGTGATTACGCGGGCGGTCTCGTGGGCGAAGGATCGGGTACGGTGATCGGCGACTCCTCACAGGATCATCTCAAGAACCTTACGTTCTGGAAGTACAACAATCCTCGTGACTTCCCTCAGCAGCGCTCCACCACCATAGAAGGCCTTGAATCGGTCACGGCCACGGGCTCCTACGCGGGTGGCATCGCCGGCAATCTGCAACCGACAACGGTAGCTGGGTTGCTCAACAGTGTGGTGAAAATTGGCGATATCGCCACGCTCAAGAAGTTCGACCAGTTTGCCGCGTTCACCGTGGAGAACATGTCTGTCACCGCTCCGGCATCCGGTTTGACGGTGAAGGCCGGTTCATACTATGCGGGCGGTGCCATCGGATGCGCCACCGGTGGTGACGTGACCAACACGAACCTTACCAATCTGGCCACGGTCACGGCCAAGGGAGAAGCCGGCGGTTTCATCGGCTTCTCCGGACCAGGCGACGCCGTTGGTGCCGGCGGGCTCAATGTGCTTGGGCTTATCAAGCTTTCCGGTCTGCTATCGGTTGCCCAATATTCTTCGGTTGCAGTCACTGCATCGAACGTGAACGGCATCGCCAACGGATTCACGGTCAAGGCGACCGGCAAGAACGAGAACAACGAGACCACCGATTATGCTGCGGGCGGTTTCTACGGTCAGGCCAACAGCACCAAGACCCGCGAAAGCCATGTGACGAACCTCAAGTCGGTCGCGGCCGATACCAGCACATCCGATGGCATCGCGGGTGGCTTCGTGGGCTTCTCCACCACCGGTGGCCTCGCTGACGCACTTAGCAACGCCGATGATTCCAGCGTGTTGGACAACCTCATCAAGGGCGGCCTGCTGTCCGTGAACGACCTGCTCGGTGCCGTACCGTATCTGATTCCAAGTTATACGGATACCACCGTGACGTACGTCAACGGCGGTTACGTCGAAGGTGATATCGCGGGAGGCTATGCGGGAAACTTCCAAAGCGGCAAAGTCAATCAGTTCTCCGAAACCGATCTCGAGAACGACTCAACGCTGGCAGACGTGCAGTCCCGCGTTCAAGCCAACCCCGTGGCCGTTGTCAACCTCGACCATGTGACCGGCGGCGCATACGCAGGCGGTTTCGGCGGCAAGGTCGTTTCCGGCGCACTCGCTTCGGCTGGCAACGGCGGCCTGAGTCTGCTCGGCAAATTCGGTACGGTGGATCTCGCCAACCTGCTGCAGGTGGTGCAGGGCTATGTGCCGTTCATCTCCTACGCGGGCGTGCATTCCGATGCCACCACCGTGGAGACCACCAGCGGCAACAAGATTTCCGACCCGGACGATCCCGGCTTCACCGTCTCCGCCACCCGACTTGACCAATCCGATACGCAATCCGGTTCCGCCGGCGGCTACATCGGCTACGGTTCCGGCGTGCAGGTATCCCATTCCAGCGTGACCCAACTGCGCCACACCGACGTCAAGGCACCGAAGAATCTGGAAACCACCGGATCCATCGACGACACCTATCTGAGCAAAGACAGCTCGTATGCAGTCACCGCCGCTCGGTATGCCGGCGGCTACATCGGCAAAATGGACATCGGCTCGGCGGCGGCCGTGGGCGGCGGCTTGAGCCTGCTCGGCCAGAACGTCAATCTCAACGATGTACTCAGTGTGCTGGATGTCGTCGTCTCGACGATTGAACATTCCGATGTGACCGGCGGCATCGGCGGATACTCCGTGCTGGCCGGCACGGCAGACCATAGGAACGCCAACAACAAGCCCGATCCACTGGGTATGGCCGGCGGCTTCGCCGGAGACATCGAAGGCGGCCATATCCAGGACTCCAGCTCGCATGAGTTCGTATACATCATCGGCCAGGTTTCGGCCGGCGGCTACGTGGGCACCATGCAGCCGGGAGCCGTGGCGAACGTACTCGGCGACGGCAGCGTGCTCAAGAAGCTCGTCAACCTCGACAACCTGCTCTCGCTCGTGCAGGACTTCGTGCCGACGATTCGCAACAGCTCGACCGATGCCACAGTGTGCGGCGGCGCGGTGCGCGCACAGGCGGCATCGGATACGACCACACGCCGCGGCATGGCCGGCGGCTATGCGGGACGTAACCGCGGCGGCCATATCTGGGGCAACAACACCGCAGCATGGAAGCAGGAGAACACCGACGGCAAATACAACGGGCCGCAACGCGTAGCCTATGCCGCGCGCATCCGCAGCGTATATGGTGCCGAAATCGCCGGCGGCTACACCGGCTTCATGGAAGCGGCCGATACCGCTGAAGGCGGTTCGCTCTCCTTGCTCGGCGGTCTCATCAAGGCCGGCAACCTCGCCGGCGTGCTGTCCGTGGTCTACCCGACCGAGGAGCACACGAAGGTCACCGGTCCGCTGCGCAATATGAGCTACGACCAGTGGAAGACGTGGGTCGACAACATCGGCAAGTACGGTGCGTATGGCAAGGAATTTACCGAGGTAGCTACGGGCGATGGTGCGGGCTCTGTTACTGATCAGGATTCCCTGGACAAGTTCCTCGAATCCTACATCTTCGGATTCAACGTCGTCGCCGGTCGTGCGGAGTATCAGACTGGCGCGAACTTGCATGATTCTGGCGTCGCCGGCGGACACGTCGGTCTGATGCGCACCGGCACGATCACCGATGGCCAGTCGATGGATGTCAAGACCGTCTCTGCCATGCGTGCGGCAGGCGGTTATGCGGGCACGATGGAATCCGGCTCGGCATCCTCGTTCGGCTCTATCCAACTATTCGGCGACAAAGGCATCAAACTTGATTTGGGACAGATGCTCGACGTGGCACAGGTATTCGTGCCAGTCATCAAATCCTCGAGCGTGGCCGGCTACCGCAAGGGTATGAAGGTCGTGGCCACCGGCGAAGACATCACGCACGGCACCGGCAACGCCGGTGGCTACGTGGGTCTCGCGGTCGGCGGCCAGATCTGGGGCGATCTCGACCAGAACGGCCAGAAGCTTGTCGAGGGTGTCACCGCTGCCGGTGCCAACGTCTCCAACCTGCGCAAGGTGGAAGGACGCAACAATGTCGGCGGATTCATCGGCGTGGCCACTGCCGGCGCGGCCGCGGATGTGGACACCAACGCATCCGAGGGATTCCTGCAAGGAATCCTCGACTCGCTGGTATCGAACCCGGCAAGTCTGGTCAGCGTATTGCAGGCCACGGTTACGACGATTCGCGGTGCACATGTGAGCTCGGATGACCCGGCATGGGGATACACGGTCGACGGCGCATATGAGAGCAAGGGCGATAAGGGTAACACCACAACCAAGTATGCCCTGAACGCCGGCGGTTTCGCCGGCTCGCTGCAGGCCTCGATCCTCGGTGACAAGGATTCCGCCAAAGGTACCGGCAGTGAAGCGGATCCGAACAATGACCCGGCTTCTCTTACTGTTAACGGGCTGCGCGCTGTCGAAGGCGGGCAATACGCCGGTGGCTTCTTTGGTCTTGCTGATGTATCCAGCGTCGCTTCCGTCGGCGGCGGCGAGGCCGGCGATAAGCAGGATACCAACCTGCTGCTCAAACTGCTCAAGGTCGGCAACGTGGGCGTGCTCGAAGCATTCCGCACCTTCATCTATGACGGTCAGGTCAACGGTGTGAGCGACGGTATCCAGATTGTCGCCCATGATTCCACCACAAAGGGCATGCTTGACTCGAAGCGTTACACCGGTGCGGTCGGTGGCTTCGGCGGTGGACTGATCAATGGCTCTGTGAAGCAGTCTGCGGTCACCAACCTCAACAGTGTGACCGGCGTGAACTACGTGGGCGGCTTCATCGGGCATCTTGGCAAATCCGGCACGGTCGCCGCCGACAATGCACAACTCGGCACGGATGCGCTCAATCTGCTTGGTGCTACGGCCGGCGTACTTGACATCTGGGGCTCGCACGTTGGCGATTCGCGCGTCACCGGCATCCCGGACGGTTATACCGTCACCGCCACACACCATGGCGACAATTACGGCAAAGCCACCGACAAGGCTACCGGACGTGAGGTCGCAGGCGGTTTTGTTGGATACGTGGATTTGGCCAGGGTGAAGGGCTGCACGTCTGACAATCTCAAGAAGGTCACCAGCGGCGAGGTCGCGGGCGGATTCGTCGGCGAAACCAGCCGCGCCTATCTGGTTGATGCGCAGGTCAACTCGGTACTCGTGGAACTGCTCCTGCGAGTGGTGAACGTGCTGGTCAAGCTCCTGTACCTCGACAAGGCGCAGCAGGTCGGCGTCATCGACTTGGGCAAGTGGTTCCCGTCTATCTTCGGCAAGGTGTTCGACCTCAAGGTGCTTTCGGAAGGCGATGTGCTGTACGTGAACCTGTTCGGGCTGAAGGTGAGCGTCGCCCTGTCCAAGGCCGACGCCGAAAACCAGCAGCAGACCGACGTGGCGATTGTCACCATCGGCGACAGCGTCATCAAACTGCCCTGCAGCAAGAACGGCATCGACATGGGTGGATCAGGCAGCAACCTGACCGTCCAACTCATCAAGGGCAACCGCACCCGCGTGGAACAGTCCACCGTGACGGGCATCGTCAGCGGCTATGACGTGTTCGGTGGTGGGGCGACTCAGGACACCGACGGCGTGAAGGATCTCACCACCGGCTACGCGGGCGGTTTCGCCGGACTGAACGACGAGGGCGTGCTGGCGGACGACCACATGGTCTACGCCGACACGATCCGCGGCACCAGCGGACTGGTCGACCCGTTCTCGAACACCAAACTCAAGTCCGTATGGGACTTCAACACCATGAGCGACATCCTCGGACCGGTCGATGACGGCAACGGCGGCAAGGCATACAACACCTATCGCATTTACCGCAAGGCGGCCGCGAACGCTAGTGAGGCCCGCACCTCCGCACAGGACGGCAACAAGATCTTCTCGCAGAAGAACACGGCAGACGATGCGCTGAACACCGGACTCGATCGTTGGGAAGTGAAGCTGTTCGACGTGGTCAACACATACGACAGCGGCGCTGTGCACAGTGGTGCATCCGGCGACGCGGGCACCACATGGGTCGGCATCAAGGACGCCGTGACTGTGGCTGGTGGCAGCAGCACAAAGCTCGATGCCTACCAGTCCCCGGCCAAGGCCGTGCTCATGCTTGACGTGCCCGTATCCGACAACAACGGCGGACTCACCCCCGAACCGGACGACGGCCAGGACCCGTGCGGCAAGGACGGTTGCCGAACCATTGACCTGACCGTCCAGAAGGTATGGAAGGACGGCAACCTCGAACGGCCGCAGTCGGTCGAACTGAAGATCGCCGCGCACTATACCGATGGCAGTGGCAATACGGTGACGCCGCAGACGATTCAATGCTTCGGCACGGATTGCACAACCGTGACGCAGAAGAATCCATGGACGGTGACGTTGGACTCCTCCGATGCCTCTTCCTGGAGCAACACCTGGCGCAAGGTGATTCAAGGACTGCCGGTCGCATTCGTGGATGGACAGGATGCCAACGGCAAGGACATCGTGCGTTACTACACGTACACCGTGGAAGAAACCGCCGTGACCTATAAGGACGGCGATACCACCAAGACCATCAAGCCCGCGGAGGCCGGATACCAAGTATCGGTCTCCTACAACACCAAGGAACGCGTGGCCATTGTTACCAATGCGGCGTTGCTTCCGGATACGGGAGGTGCGGGCACGATGTGGTTCCTGATGTTCGGCTTGCTGCTTATGGGAGCTGGCGTGGTCTGGTACGTGCGTAATCAACGCGTTCAATCCGGCACAGTCCGCTCGGGCTCCAGCCGTATACGAAAGCGAGGTGCCCATGCCTCGTGACGACCACATAGACAAACCGTACCTGCCAAACAGAAAAGATTTCCATCTAGAGAAAGGAACAGTAATGAAATCACTGATGAAAAAGGTTTTCGCTGCCGCCGCGGCGATTGCCACCGTATTTGGATTGGCTGCGACGACAGTCGCCACGGCCAACGCAGCGGATAATGCCACGCTGACGGTCAGCACTGCTGACGCGAAGTTCGCCGGTAAGACCGTGAACGCCTACAAGATGTTCTCCGCCACCGTGAGCAGTGACGGCAAGGCTGTCTCCCACACGTTGACTGACGAGTGGAAGCCGTTCTTCAAGGACTCCACTGCTTCCGGACTAAATGGTGCTACCGACGCGAACGTCAACGATAAAGCAAACGAGTACGTATCCAAGCTGCAGGGTGAAGACTTGGTTGCTTTCGCTACCAAGGCATCGAACTGGGCGCAGAACAAGGCCAACAACATCACGGCTGACGCGACCACTAAGGTATCTGACGGTGCCACGGACGATAATTACACTGCGACGTTCACTAATCTCGATTACGGCTACTACGTGGTCGCTGTGCCGGGTGCGACCTTGGCCAACACCGGTAAACAATACGCCACGCTAGTTTCCGTTGATAGCACCAATGCGAATGCCAACATTAAGGGCGCCCTGCCTACCGTCGACAAGAAGGTACAGGTCAATGGCAATGGTGCGGACACTGCCGACGCGAAGATCGGTGATACTCTGACCTTCACCCTGACTTCCACCATTCCGGACATGTCCGCCTATGACACCTACACCTTCAACTTCAAGGATACGTTGTCCAAGGGCCTCACCTATGGCGACATTACTTCCGTTACGGTCGAAGGTGTGGATGCTCCGCTGGTCAAGGACACTGATTACACCGTCACCACCACTCCTGCGGCCGCTGGCAATACTCTTCTTACTGTCGGCATGACTGACTTCAAGAACAAGCAGCAGACTAATGCCGGTAAGAAGATCACCGTCACCTACACGGCCACGCTGAACGAGAATGCCGTCGTGGGCGGCGCTGGTAACGTCAACTCCGCAACGATTCAGTACTCCAACGACCCGAGCAGCACTGGCACCGGTGAGTCCGAGCCTGACAAGGTTCGCGTCTTCACCTACGGCTTCACCGTCGATAAGTACACTGGCGACAATTATAATGATGCCGCTACTCGACTTGCTGGCGCTGAGTTCACGCTCACTGCGAAGGGTGACACTAGTGCAATCAAGTTCGTGCAGGTCAATGCCGGTAGCGCAACTGAGGACGCTGTATACCGTGTAGCCAAGGCTGGTGAGACGGCAGGTACGACCACCACCATCACTACTCCTGCAAACGGTAAGGTTGTCTTCCAGGGACTGAAGAACGGCGAGTACACGCTCACCGAGACCAAAGCGCCGGCCGGCTACAACAAGCTTGCCAGCGCCATCGGTGTGAAGGTCAATGGTTCGAACGACGGCACCGACACTACGAATGCCACCGTCAACATCACCTACAACAACGACAACAATGACACCACTTACGACCAGACCGCATCGAACGGCGTTATCCCGGTCCAGAACAAGTCCGGTGCTATCCTGCCTGGCACTGGTGGCATGGGCACCATCGCCTTCACGGTGATCGGTGTGCTGGTCATCGCGCTCGGCGTTGCCTGGACTCTCAAGCGCAAGAACGCCTGACGAGCATGGCCGTGTTTTGGGCGTGAAAGGCATACGCCTGCTGCGCCCAAAACATGGTTTCCTCGCGAAAAGAACGCTCGATGAAACGACTGCGCAACATCCTGCCCTTACTGGTCATTCTCGGTGGAATGCTCATTCTGTTCTATCCGACGATCAGCAACTTCCTCATCATGCGCAACGCCAGCCGCGCCGTAAATAACTACGACGCCAGCGTTGAAGCATTGAGCCAGGAACAGTACCAGAAGGTGCTGGATGCTGCGCACGCCTATAACGAAAAGCTCGCCCAGAACGATGCGGGAGAGACCGACGCCCTAACCGGCGCCGTCAATACCGCATCCACGGACGAGGAATACAACAGTCTGCTCAACATCGACGGCGACGGCATGATGGGATACATCACCGTGCCCCGTCTGCACGAGACCCTGCCCATCTACCACGGCACTGCCGAAAAAGTGCTGCAGATAGGCATCGGTCACTTGGAACAGACCTCACTGCCAGTTGGTGGCGCGTCCACTCATGCGGCGCTGTCTGGCCACCGAGGGTTGCCCACGGCGAAACTGTTCACGGACTTGAACCTTATGAAAAAAGGCGACAAGTTCTATATCACAATACTTAAAGACGCGTATGCGTATCAGGTCGATAAGATCACTACCGTTCTGCCGACCGATGCCAAACAACTGGCGATTGAGCCCGGCAAGGATTTGGTCACGCTCATCACCTGCACACCGTATGCGGTCAACACGCATCGGCTGCTGGTGCGCGGTCATCGTATTCCATACACACCACAGCAGCAGAATGACGCCAAATCCACATTCCACGTGGACATTCCGCTGCAGTATTTGTTGCCGTCTCTTGCACTGATTGCCTTGCTCATCGCATGGCATTTATGGCAGCGTCATGAGCGGCGACGCCGGCAGAGTGGGAGCGCCAAGGTCGCATCTGGTGATTCTGACTCTGCGGATATCGAGCCGGACGGTGACTTGCCTCCTCAGCCAGACAGTACAAATAACCAATCACATTCATCACGGCGGAAAGGACCGGGCAGACATGTTAGACCTGCATAGCGGAAGCGAATATGGTGCGGCGCGCATTGCTGACATGATTGCCGCCGCCGTTACTATCGTCCTCACTGTTCTTGCAGCCTTCGGCTCTATGGTGCCGTATGCGCAAGCTAATTCTTTCGGCGCTCTCACCATCAATGCCGTATGGGACCGAGACACGGCTTCGCCTAAATTGCTTGTCGGCGATACCTATTCCATCGTGCGCGTCGCCACCGTCACAACGAACAATGATGGTAGCGTCTCCTCATATAAAACCGTCGGCGATTTTTCCGGGCTCACTGCCGATTGGGAACGCCTGACATCAAGTGAATATCACGATGCTGCCAAGAAGCTCGCTACGCACGCGGCGAAAAACAAGCTGTACCAGCATTCCGGCACCACTAACGTAGCTGGTCAGCTCACTTTCCAGAATCTGCCGCTCGGCCTATATCTGGTCTCCCGCACGAGCTCGGCGAAAGCCAACAAAGCATACGACTGTGATCCGTTCCTCATCTCGATTCCTGGCAGTGGAGACACATCCGCTGATCTCAACATCACAGTAGAGCCGAAATTTAGCACTGAAACTCCTGTTGTCCCGCCCGAAAATAACCCGAGCGAGGAGCCTGGCAATCCTGGCCTTATCGGTCATACGGGTGCCGCCGTAGGCAGCATTGCTGCGGCAGCGGGGCTCATGTTACTTGTTGCGTTCATTTTGTTCAGATTGCGCATGAGGCGCCGCATACGGGACGTCAATTCGGCCGGCAAATCCCATACAGATGATTGCACGATGAAGTGAAAAAAGTAAGCATGAGCGACGAACGATTCTCTCCGGAACAAGCACAATATCTGGCTTCGCTGTCTGCAGTCAAGTATTACTGGTTCACGTATCCGATATGCAGAGTGGTTCAAGCGTGAATGCGTTTCGAGTGCTGAAAATGGTGAATCTCCCCGATTCTGAGGTTACTTCCAGTCGCACGAATGAAGGTAACCCTGGAACCGGTGGAAATGATATGCGTGATTTGATTATCCGTCGACAGGCGCTTTATATCAGACGTTTGGGATTAAAAGTCGATGACCTAAAGTGCAGCTCTCGCAGCAATCCCTATCAAATGATGTGCAATGAGTTGTGCTGGATGAGCTGAGAGCGTCATCATTATTGTCTTTGATTCAGTATGAGATTTGTTTGAAACATTGGTGATTCGTGATTTGCGCGTATATCTCGAATCGATGGGTGGTGCGAATCGAATCGCATATTATCGGGATGAAAAAGGTCTTGAAGTTGATGTGATTCTTGAATTGGTGGATGGTCGCTGGGCTGCGGTGGAGATTAAGCTGAGCGACTTGAAAGTCACGGAGAAAAATGTGGACAAACTACATGCTTTCAAAGAAAAAGTGTGCGGAAATCCTCTATCTCAAGTTCGTGAGCCTGAATTCATGACGTTTATTGTCGGGCGTGGTGATATTGCATACCGTCGTGATGACGGCATTCTGGTGCTGCCGATCGCCACGCTCGGGGCGTAACAAATGAACGCTGCGGCAGGTGGGACAATTGGGGGTGGATTGAACGAAGGAGACGGTGTGCAAGGAGCGCGGGAATCGCGGGAATCGCAAAAAACACGGGAATCGCAGGAGTTGCAGAATTCTCAAGGAACGCAGCCAAAGATCGGCAGAATTCCGGCGCTGATTGCGGCGGTGGTGATTGTGGGAGTGGCCATTGGTGCGGCCGCCGGTCTGCTGACGTTGATGCTGTACGGCGTCGAGCATCTTACGCTCGGCTATGTTGAGAATTCGCAGGAATCCGGCCCGTTCAACGTTCCTGTGATTCGTCGACTGATTTCCGTGACCGCGGGTGCGGCCATCGCGGCCGTGATTTGGTGGCTGTTGCGTACGCGCAGTACGAAAGTACCGTCCGTTAAAAAGGCGGTAAATGGCGATATTATGCCGATTTGGCAGACCGTCGTGCATGTGCTGCTGCAGATTTTCATTGTCGGTACGGGCATGTCGATCGGTCGAGAAGTGGCACCGCGCGAGTTGGGTGCGATGTTCGGCCAACGGTTCGCGCGTTGGGTGCATCTTGATGCGAAAGACACCCGTATGCTGGTGGCAATCACGGCTGCGGCTGGCCTTGCGGGTGTGTATAACGCGCCGCTTGCGGGTACGTTTTTCGCGGTCGAGATTCTGCTCGCCGATATAACTCTCGAAACGGTGACGCTCGCATTCGCCTGTTCCGCGCTGGCTTCGTGGGTGGCGTCGCTGGTCAAGGGCACGCATACGTTCTATTTGATCGGTGAAACCGACGGTTTGTTTACCTCCGATTACATGGCGTTCGCGCTGGTTGCCGGCATGATTTTCGGCGCTGCCGGCGCGCTGTTCCGTCGCGGCTCGCAGTGGGCTGAGAAATCCAAGCCGTCGGGCGTTGGCATTCTGTGGATGCTGCCGCTCGCGGGCTTGCTGACCGGTGTGGTGGCGATTTGGGTGCCGCAGGTTATGGGCAATGGTCGCGCCACCGCGCAGTTGAGTTTCTCGTCCGACGTTGATTTGGCTGTGCTGCCGATTTTGTTGGTTTCATTCCTTGCGAAGGCGATTGTCACGCTGTTGACGATCCGTTCCGGCGCTTCCGGAGGTGTGTTGCAGCCGGGTATTGCGCTCGGCGCTTCGGGGGGTGCGTTGCTTGGTGTTCTGTGGATGCAGGTGTTCCACACGAATTCGATTGGCATGTATGCTCTGCTGGGTGCGTGCGCGTTGTTGGCTGCGTCCCAGCAGGCTCCGCTTATGGCGATTTGTTTGGTGATGGAACTTGCGGATGCTCCGATTAATCTGTTTGTGCCCATTGGCTTCGCGGTTGCGGTCAGTGCGTTCGTCGCAAGCCGTTTGGGCGGACCGCTTGCTGCTGTTCATCTATCGAAAAGTGCGAAAAAAGAGGCTAATTAAGAAGAATGCGCATGTAAGGGTGCATTAGACGGTAGACTAGGGGGTTGGCGTACAGGTGGCCGGTGTTGAGCGCCCGATAATGAAGATGACTCAGGCGCGGTTTTTCATATGGCCATAAGACCGGTTTTCTTCGGAATGAGCGCGGTCAGCACAAACCAGTGGTCTTCGGTGCGAATCGTCACTTCGCCGCCATACTGTTGCGCGATATGACGAATTGACTTCACGCCGAAACCGTGCCGGTGCTGGTCGTCGCGCTTGGTGGTGCGCAAATTGCCTTCCGCATCTTTCTTCAGCCGGGAATCGTAATAATTTTCCACACGGATGACAATAAAGTGATTTTGCTCGTATAACGCAAGTTTGATTAGTCGCTGTTCGTGTTTCGGCAGTTTCGACGTCGCTTCGATCGCATTGTCGAGCGCGTTGCCGAACAGCGACGCGATATCCATCGACGACATGCCGCTTAACAGCGATCCGTCCGCGACCGCGGTGAACGTGATTCCGCGATCGGCGCAGGCGCGTTCTTTCGCGGTCAGAATAACGTCAAGCAGAATCGTCGCATACATGCAGGCGAATGCGAGCAGCATGCCGATAATCCAGAACCAGATCGGCATACTGCCGTCAAAATACTGCACTGCAGTCAGCAGCAGCAGTCCGGCCGCGCTGACGATGATCGACCGCTGGAGTGGAACGCGCCGATACAGCACTGCGATATACACCATGCAGGCAGCCCATTCGCAGATCGCTGTATATGAGCGAGGAATGTCGGGCAGGGCGTTGGTAATCGGCGTCATCGACGGTGCCGAAAGCACGGTTATCGTGGCCGAAGGTGTTGTAGGGAGTATGTTCGCCAATCCTGCAGTCAATCCGGCCAACATATTCGGCAATGCTGCGCCGATCACCTGCCACCTCCCATATAATCGGTAAGTGCGGCCATGAACGCCTTCTTGCGTGGGCGGCTCACGCGCAGCTGCTCACCGTTCGACATTATGCAATCCTGGTCGGCAACGCCCGTCACATGCTTGAGATTCACCAGATAGCAGGAATTCGAGCGGAAGAAATGATGGTCGGCAAGCTTGGCTTCCATGTCTTTGAGCGTTCCGTTGATCGACAGTTTGCCTTCCAGCGTGTGGATGACGATGGTGTGCCGAATCGATTCAAGATACAGAATGTCGGCAAGATTCAGGCGCATCTGTCCGTTGCCGGTTTCGATGAGCATGGAATCGTCGCCATTGCGTCGCACCATGTCGATCGATTTCTTGAGCTCCTGCGAAAACGCGAACCACGGTAGAGGTTTAAGCAAGTACGACAACGCACGCACCTCATACCCGCTGATTGCATATTGCGGGGCAGCGGTGATGAACACGATCACGACTTTGTCGTCGCGCTCGCGGATGCGTCTCGCGGCGGCCATGCCGTCCATTTCGCTCATCTCGATGTCGAGCAGTAAGATATCGTAAACGGGGGTATATTTTTCTACGATTCGTGCGCCGTCGTCGAATACGGAAACGGTAAATTGCTCGCCATTTTCCTGTTGATATCGGTTGAGATAGTCAAGTACCAGTTGGCAGCTTGCGGGATCGTCCTCGACCACGCCGATTCGAATATTGCGCATTGCAACCTCCCTGTTCTGTCTTTCGCTCCGTACCATTGTCTTGCATGATGGCGATAAATGCGTGTATTTACTACGCTGTTAATCCCCTTTTGCCAGCGGAGGCAAACAGCGCGACTCGCGACACGCATTGACAGTTTTAGCGTTGTATGTATCATGGAACGTGGCTCGACGAAGAGAACCTTCGCTAAACCAAAGAAATAAATTAACGCTTTGAATTGTGGCTTTGTCGAAGTTGTAAGCCGCAAGGCGAGGCACCGAAAGAAATCCCTTTACAACGGATCGTGAGGCACGTACCTGCCTCTGAAAGGATGACAAATCATGGCAGAAGTCGTATTCGACCATGTTACTCGTATCTACCCGGGCAATGACAAGCCGTCTGTGGATGATCTGAACCTCGACATCAAGGATGGCGAATTCCTGGTGCTGGTCGGCCCGTCTGGTTGCGGTAAGTCTACGACCCTGCGTATGCTCGCAGGCCTCGAAGAGGTCAACAAGGGACGCATCCTCATCGGTGGCAAGGACGTCACCACGATGCAGCCGAAGGACCGCGACATCGCAATGGTGTTCCAGAACTACGCTCTGTACCCGCACATGACCGTTTACAAGAACATGGCCTTCGGTCTGGAGCTGCGCAAGATGCCCAAGGACGAGATCGACAAGCGCGTCCGTGAGGCTGCCAAGATCCTGGAGATCGAGCACCTGCTTGACCGTAAGCCGAAGGCTCTGTCCGGTGGTCAGCGTCAGCGTGTTGCCCTGGGCCGTGCAATGGTCCGTAACCCGGCGGTCTTCCTGCTCGACGAGCCTCTGTCCAACCTGGATGCCAAGCTGCGTACCAGCATGCGTACCGAGATCATCAAGCTGCACAAGAAGCTGGCTACCACCTTCATCTACGTTACCCACGACCAGACCGAGGCTATGACCATGGGTGATCGTATCGTCGTTATGAAGGACGGCATGATTCAGCAGGTCGATACCCCGCAGAACCTGTACGATTATCCCTGCAACATCTTCGTTGCCGGCTTTATCGGCAGCCCGCAGATGAACTTCCTGGACGGCACCCTGAAGAAGGCCGGCGATCAGTTCGTCGTTGATCTGGCCGGCACCGAGGTTCCGCTGCCCAAGGAGAAGACCGCTGACGGCAAGCTGGACGCTTACGTCGGCAAGACCCTGAAGGTCGGCATCCGTCCCGAGGACATCAAGGACGACGAGGAGTTCCTGGAAAAGCATCCCAACAGCCACCTGAGCGCTGAGGTTGAGGTTTCCGAGCTGATGGGCGCTGAGATCTATCTGTACCTGACCTACCAGGGCCAGAACCTGATGGCTCGCGTTGCTCCCACCTCCAAGTCTCGCCGCGGCGACAAGATCACTGTCGCTATGGATACCCACAAGATCCACCTGTTCGATCCCGAGACGGAGAAGACCCTGCTCAACTAATTTTTACAGCATTCATAGCGGTTCCGTTGCGGCGGAACCGCTTTTTTAGTAATACTGCGCCGCAAAAGCCGCGCTGCATCGACAGCTGCCGGAGCACAGCGGCACCAAACGGAGGCTCAAACCATGCGCATCGCCAACTACCTGCGGCCTGACTGCGTCGCACTGCGCCAACGGGCGGACTCGCTCACCGGTGCAGTGCAGCAGATGGTTACACTGCTGGACGGGACTGACAATCTGACTGACACCGCTGTGTTCGCGGCGGACGTCCGCGCCCGGCTGGCGCTGGGCGGCGTCTGTGTGGGCAACGGCCTGGCCATCCCGCACGCCAAAAGCACCGCCGTCAGGCAGCTGCAGCTGGCTGCGCTGACGCTGGACCCGCCGCTGCCCTGCGACACACCGGACGGCAAGCCGCTGGACCTACTGGTGATGATCGCCGCCCCCGCCGAAGCCAACGACCTGCACGTACAGGTGCTGGCCGAGCTGGCGACGCTCTTTCTGGACACCGATTTCTGCGCCCGCCTGCGGGAGAGTGAGACCCCCGAGGCATTCTGCCGCGCCATCTCCGCGCGGGAGGAGCAGGACGCGCAGGAGCCGCCGTCTGCCCCGTCTGACGCAGCGCCGGGTGCCGCCAAGCCCGGCTATCAGCTGCTGGCCGTGACGGCCTGCCCCACCGGCATCGCGCACACCTATCTGGCGGCGGAGGCGCTCCAGCAGGCCGCGCAGGCCCGCGGCCTGCCGCTCAAGGTCGAGACGAACGGCGCTGCCGGTGTCAACGACGAGCTGACCGATGATGAGATCCAAGCCGCAGAGTGCGTGATCGTGGCGGTGGATCGCTCAATCCCGCTGGCACGGTTCGTTGGCAAGCGGCTGGTCTATGCCTCGGCGGGGGATGCCGTGCGCGACGCGGACAGACTGCTGGAAAAGGCCGTTTCCGGCAAGGCTCCCGTCTACCGCGGCGGGCACGCCTTCCGCACCAGCGACTGGAAGGAGCTGGGCCGCGAATACTACGGCCACCTGATGAGCGGCATCTCCCACATGCTGCCGTTTGTTGTGGCGGGCGGCGTGATGCTGGCGCTTTCCCTGCTGCTGCAGCACCTTTTTGGCCGCAGCGACATCACCACCATGATGACGAACGTCGGCAACGCTGCGTTCAGGATGATGTACCCCGTGCTGGCTGCGTTCATCGCTTACAGCATTGCGGACCGCCCCGGCTTTATGCCCGGCCTGATGGGCGGCTACCTGGCACAGCTCGGCACAACCACCGCCCCCCGGTTGGGCTGGATCTCCAGCGGGTTCTGGGGGGCCATTGTCGCGGGCTTTGCTGCCGGTCTGGCTGTGCGGCTTCTGAATTACCTGTTCCGCCGCATTCCGCAGGAGCTGGATCACATCAAAACCGGGCTGCTGGTCCCGCTGTTGAGTCTGCTGTTTGTCGGTGCCCTGATGGTCATGGCCATCAATCCGCCGCTCGGGCGTTTCAATGCCTGGCTTTCCATCCAGCTGGATGGGATGCAGGGCGGCAGCCGTCTGGTGCTGGGCACGCTGCTGGGCGTGTTCTCGACCACCCGCTCGCGCGTGCTGCGCGGCATCAGCCGTGTGTACGTGGAGTTCTATCAGAACACCCCGCTGCCCGTGCAGGTGCTCTTTATGTACATGGCCGGCCCGCAGTTTTTGCAGGCTATTACCGGCGCCGACCAGCCGGTGCGTATCGCTCCGTTTGTGCTGGGCTTTTTGGGCGTGGGCCTGTATCACGCGGCCTACATCTCGGAGGTCATCCGCACCGGTATCGAGGCCGTTCCGCGCGGCCAGATGGAGGCGGCTCAGAGCCAAGGCTTTACGCGCGCGCAGGCCTACTGGTACATCGTGCTGCCTCAGACGTTCAAGATCATCCTGCCCCCGCTGTGCAACCAGGCGCTCAACCTGGTCAAGAACACCTCGGTACTGGCACTCGTGGCTGGCGGCGATCTTATGTACCGCTCGGATAACTTCGTAAGCCTGTACGGCTACCTGCAGGGGTACATCGTCTGCTGTCTTATGTACTTTATTATCTGCTTTCCGCTTGCCATGCTGGTGCAGTGGCTCGAGCGTCGCTCCAAGGAGCGTCCGCGCGGCGTGAGTCTGGCCGAGCTGGGACTCGACAACGTAGAGGAGGCTTAGCGCATGGAAATCTTCAACGCGACCAATCTGCTCTACATTTGGGGCGGCTTTGTTAAGACCATCGAGATCTCGGCCCTGTCGATTTTCTTCTCGCTCATCTTCGGTACGGTGCTGGCGCTTGTTAAGAGCTATGCGCCCCGTCCGTTCCGCATTTTGGTGAGCGCCTATATTGAGCTGTTCCGCTGCACGCCAAACCTGCTGTGGATCCTGTTTATCTACTTTACGGTGCAGGGCCTGGAC
>OJRW01000719.1_pt1 | contig 30410 bp, 30 predicted proteins | sample 1599231 | NCBI WGS metagenome assembly OJRW01 (sample SAMN04168656, study PRJEB22393) | human gut metagenome | biome: human gut microbiome; feature: stool | host: Homo sapiens | collected 2014-03-17
CCTCATAGGTAAAATGATCCCCATGATAGCGTCCGAACAGATCTCTGTTCTGTTCGTAAAAGTCCCGCTTCTCCTGCTCTGTGAAATTCGGGCAGAAGCCGCCTTCCCGGACCTTCTCACACGGCTGCACAAAATCCAGCTTCAGGCGGGTCAGCTCATATTGCAGATACGCCGGTGCGGAAAAATAATGCGGTCCGTAGAAGCGCTGTCCTTCCTGTTCCATTCTCCGCAGCTCTTCGTTGTGCTTCTGTCGTCTGGTCTTTAGTCCCTCCATGGAGGGATCCTCGATCAGGCCCATTCTATGCGCCAAAAGGAAGGCTCCCTGAGCCTTCCTGATATGCGCCTGTGTCATAGTTTCCTGTTTTGGCATTTTCTGTTGCATTATTTCACTGCTCCCGTAATTCCATTTGCAAAGCTCTTCTGCAGACAAAGGAAAATAATCGCTGTCGGCAGTGTACAGATCAGTACACCTAACATCAGCATTCCGTAATCTACACTATAGCCACTCTTTAAATTTGCTACTAACATCGGCATTGTGACCTCATTTTTATCCTGAAGGATAATTGTTGGCCACAGATAATTGTTCCATGCATTCATAAATGTTACCGTCATAGCTGCACCATAGGTAGATTTCATAACAGGAATAAACATCGTAAAGAAAATCTTAATCTCGCTTAATCCCTCTAATCGTGCAGCCTCAATAATATCATGAGGGAAAGATCTTGCTGCCTGACGAAACATCATAATCAAAAATGGCGTCGAAATAGAAGGCAATGCCAGTGCAATCCAAGTATTTACAAGCTTCCATGATGCAAACAGCTTAAATAATGGAATCATAATAGCAACAAACGGAAGCATCATTGCAAGCAGAAGGATATTCATTAAAATATCCTTTCCCTTATCATGATAAATCTCAAAACCGTAACCTGCAATTGAGCAGACAAGAAGTGAGATTACCGTTATTACAATCGCATTTCTAAAAGAGTTAAACATTGCAAGACCTAAATTTTGTGTCTCAATCAATGTCCTATAATTTTCCAACAGATGAGTTCCAGGAATCAGTTTTCCTCTAACAATGTCGATGCTGGTGTTTGTCGCACCTGATATCATATAATATAGAGGAAACGCTGACAGAAAACTTGCAAGAACCAAAATCACATAGGATATTGTTGTTTTTACTTTAGTCACGTTTATCACCTACTTTCATCTGAATCGCTGACAGAATTGCCACGCTTACCAAAATAAATACCGAAATTGCTGCGGCATAATTAAATTTTGGTGTCTCTACAAAGGAAATATTATAAACATAATGTGCCAGTGTCATAGTCGATTTTCCTGGACCTCCGCCCGTCAGGTTCACTGACTCATCAAACAACTGCAATGTTCCTGATGTGGACATAATTGCAGTTAACAAAATGGTCGGCTTTAACAGTGGAATGGTGATACGTGTAAACTGCTTGAATGGACTTGCACCGTCAATGTAGCTTGCCTCATAGACTGAATAATCAATATTCTGCAATCCAGCAAGATAAAATACCATATTGTAGCCAGTCCATCGCCAAATCAATGCAATTACAATTACAAAGCGTGCTGCCCATGCATCCTGGAACCAATTTACTGGTGTCAAACCAATCGCTGCAATAACATTGTTAACAAGACCATCCTGTGCAAACAAGGATTTGAAAATCATAGAATATGATACAAGTGATGTCGCACATGGAAGGAAAATCAATGTACGGAAAATACTTTTTCCTTTAATCTTTGGATTATTCAAAAGCTGAGCAAGACAAAGTGCCAAAATTAACATAATCGGCACTTGGATCAAAAAGTAAAATACAGTATTAAACAAGCATTGTTGGAATGTTTTATCCTTCAAGATTCTCTTATAATTTGCCAATCCTGCAAAAGTGCTTGCACCACCTGTACCCTTTTTTGAAAAAGAAAGCACAAATGCCTGCACCATCGGATAAAAGCAGAATATAAAAATGAGAAGTGCGGCTGGAATTAAGAAAAACCATCCTGTAAGATTATGTCTTTTTTCCAGGCTCATCTTTGTTTTTTGTCTTTTCACGTTAACCACGCCTTTCTATTTTGTAATTATTCAGAGCCATGCAAAAATGCTTTCTGTAGATGTCTGTATTAAAGCAGAAATTCAATTTTTATGGCAAATATGGTGATAAAAATATACCGGGAACGCACTGCATCCCCGGTACCAGAATTTCCTTAATTACTCGCTAATGTTAAACTCAACGGTATCCTGTGCATTCTGAATCTCTTCATCAATGTCAGCATCATTCTGAACCACATTTGTAACAGCATCCGTCAGTGCACTTCTGATATCAGAATAATATGCGCCATAATCAATTCCCGGAACCTGTCCTGCAAATTCAACGATATCCTTATATACAGCCTGTCCGCCGTAGAAATCAGAAGTCTCATTGTATACATCAGACTCTGCAGCTGGCAGATAACTTGCGATTGCACCTGCATTTACAAGCAGATCATCGTAAAGATCAACATCTGCGCCAAAAGTAGAGTTCAAGAAATCAAAAGCAAGTTCTGTATTCTTGCAGTTAGAAGATACTGCCCAGCTCGCACCGCCACAGTTTGCGTAGTTTGTTGCTCCCTCGATATCATCAAGTGCCGGCATATTTACGATCGCCCACTTACCAGACTGATCCTCTGCTGCCTGAATGGAAGACATGATCCAGCATCCCTGAATAACGCCTGCTGCTGTTCCCTTGTTCATGGAAGCGATATACTGATCCCAGTCAGTGTAGTCTACCATGATACCCTCGTCGATCAGTTGCTTATATACTTCAATTGCTGCCTTCAGTGCTTCGTTATCTACAAGTTTAACTTCGCCATCTACAATCGGAGATGCGCCTGCAGACTGCAGCATCTCAATTACGATCTCTGAACCGCCTGAGCTTGTCAGCATCGGAACATCATTTGCTTCTACTACCTTCTTTGCCAGCTCGATAAATTCAGACCATGTAGTATCCATGAAATCTTCTACCTTAAGTCCAGCCTTCTCTACCATATCAGAACGAATTGCCATGATGGTCGCACCATTATCAAACGGAACACCATAATTCTTTTCATCTACTGTAGAGTCTGCCAGCTTACCTGCTGAGAACTGTGAAAAATCAATTCCTGAATCTGTTAACTCAGTGAAAATCTCCGGATAATTAGTTACATTCTTATGGAAAGAATAATCCTGCATTAAAAAGATATCTGGCAGTGTATCATATGTACCAGCCTCTGCTGCTGTAATCAAGCTCTGCTCAATATCAGAGTAAACCTTCTCCTGAATGTCAAGCTTGAAATTCGGGTGATCCTTCTGGTATTCAGCCTCAGCCTGCTTCATTGCATATACGTTGAATGTAGGATCCCAACACCATACTGTTAATGTCTCCTCTTCATCCGCTGCGTAAACATTCTGTGCAATTCCCGTAGTTCCTGCAAGCGCATATGCAAACATAGCTGCTGCCGGAAGGACTGCTGTTAATTTCTTTCTCATAATAAATTCCTCCTTAAAAATTTGTTTTTCTGTTCTTGATGATCTTATTATAACTTTCCCATCTCCTTATTTCTACTTTTATATTGCTCTGTTTTGTTATTATCTTGCTATTTCAAGCGTTTTTTTGCGATTTCACGTCTATATTTTTCAGCATTTTATATTTTTTCTTAGGATAAAGCACTATTTTATCGTATATTTTAACAGTTTTTCCTTTTTACTTTATTGATATTGCTCAGCAATATTCTTTAAATTTATAACAATTTATTATAAACTTTTCTTTTTTTCTATGCTATCATAGCATTACGACGATTCTTTTTCACTGAAAGGAGATTTTATGGCAGATGAACGTTACGACATCTCAATTACAAAAGAATATTTAATCCGAAACAAGGCTAAGCTTCTTTATATTTCCTCCGCTACCTACAGCGGCGACTGGCTTAGCACACCTCATACGCACTATTGTTCTGAGCTTTTTTATGTTCTTGAAGGCATTGGACAGTTTCAGGTAGAAGACAAAATCTTCCCTGTTAAAGCAAATGATTTAATTATCATCAATCCAAATATTTCACACACTGAGCTTGGACTTCACTCCCATCCAATGAAATATATTGTACTTGGCATTGAAGGTCTGGAACTTTCCTCTGAAAATGATCATTCCAATTTTTGTATTGTTAATTTTAAAGAAATTAAGGATACAATGGTTTTCTATTTACAGATGATGCTAAAAGAAATTGAAACACGTGCACCTGGGCATGAAGCTATATGTCAGGATTTAATGGAAATTCTTATTGTTCTTTTTGGACGCCAGACAAATTTCTCAACAATTCTTACTCCAGCAAACAAGAAAGCTTCTCACCTATGTGATTCTGTACGCCGGTATCTCAACCAAAACTGTGAGGAAGATATCACACTAGAACAGTTGGCAAGATTTTCTCATGTCAACAAATATTATCTTGTTCATTCATTTACTAATGAATATGGCATTTCTCCAATCAATTATCTTATGCAGGCACGTGTCAAAAAAGCTGAAAAATTGCTGGCCACAACTGATTATTCTATGTCCGTAATTAGCAGTTCCTGTGGATTTGCTTCATCTGGCTATTTCTCACAGACATTTAAGAAAATTACAGGTCTCTCTCCGAGTGCATATCGAAAGAAAAGCAAATCAGAACACGAAGCAAATAATTAAAAATAAGGTGTCAAAAACAGACTTTAAACTGTTTTGACACCTTTTTCTTATTATATGGATTATATTTTTATAGATCAGTTTTCACTCGCCAGTCTAAGCGGTTCCTGTCCTCTAAGTTCTATCACAGGTCCGCCTGTATGCTCCACGTAAGCGCGTGTAATACGTACACGGCCAATATTATCATCCTTTGGAATCTCATACATGATATCGAGCATAAAATCTTCAATAATGGCACGAAGCGCTCTGGCTCCCGTATCCTTTTTTAATGCCTTTGCAGCAATTGCCTCAAGTGCATCCGGCTCAAATATAAGATCTACTTCATCCATTGCAAGAAGCTCTCTGTACTGCTTTAAAAGTGCATTCTTTGGCTCACTCAAAATTCTTGTCAGCATCTTCTCATCAAGTGCATCCAATGTAAAGACAATCGGAAGACGTCCCAAAAACTCTGGAATCATACCAAAGTTTCTAAGGTCCTCTGTCTCAACATAGCGAAAAATATTCTTCTCATTATCATAGTGATCTTTAAGCTCTGCATTAAAGCCCATCGAAGATTTCTTTGCCAGACGCTCACGAATGACCTGATCAAGATCTGGAAAAGCGCCGCCACAGATAAATAAAATATTAGTCGTATCTACCGTTACCATAGGCACCATCGCATTCTTGCTTGATGCACCAACAGGAACTTCTACCTCAGCACCTTCAAGAAGCTTTAACAGACCCTGCTGAACACTCTCACCATTTACATCACGATGATTTGTCTCTCTTTTTCTTGCAAGCTTATCAATCTCATCAATAAACACAATTCCCGTCTGTGCTTTCTCTACATCATTGTCTGCTGCTGCAAGAAGCTTACTGATAACACTCTCAATATCATCACCGATATAGCCAGCTTCCGTAAGAGATGTTGCATCTGCAATAGCAAGCGGCACATCAAGAAGCTTCGCTAATGTCTTAACTAGATATGTTTTACCGCTTCCTGTTGGTCCAATCATAAGCATATTTGATTTTTCAATCTCAACATCCTTTTTCTGCTGAAGTGCTGCCACTCTCTTATAGTGATTATATACAGCGACAGACATAACCTTCTTTGCGTGCTCTTGGCCTACAACATATTCGTTTAAGCTTGCATGAATCTGATGCGGAGACGGAATTGCCTTTAAGTCAATTGGCTTTACCTGATCATCTGGCTTCTTTTTCTTAATTTTTTGCTTCTCCGGCATTCCCATATTCATGCCGCTCATCATATTCATCAGATCATCCGGCATCCCAGCAAATGGAAAGCCCTCTGGGATTCCAAACATTTTCGGGAAATTACCACTGTTAACCTGATTAAATGCTTTTTGCATACAATCATTACATATAGTAATATCCGGAGAGATTGTGATCATCTTTCCTGCCTTGCTCTCTGGTCTGCGGCAGACATAGCAGACCTTCTCATATGCATCATGATCATCATTTCTATTGCTATTAGCATTGCTGCTATTATTATCCGCATTTATTACATTTGTATCATTATCATTTGCATTCTGATTTGCCATAACGAAAACTCCTCAATCTTTCTATTTTATTGACTGATCAGCAGCCAACCTGCTGCACAAATAGATCCAGTCATTACCTATCGGTTTTTTCATATCCCTTGTAGTATACTTGATACACGAAAGAAAAACAAGATTTTTCGAAAAAAAGACTGGCAGATTTCTCCACCAGTCCCTAAAATTTTTATAAAGTGAGTTCAACTACATATTAAAAAGCTCACCCGCGCCTACCATGCGCAAAACCACCCCTTAGGGCTTAATCGCTGCTTTGCAGCTGTTGTATCAAATCAGTTATCGATCAGCTTCTTTGTATCCTTCCAGCTCATCAGACTTCTTAACTCCTCGCCAACCTTCTCAACTGGATGCTCAGCCTGCATACGTCTCATAGCCAAGAAGTGTGGCATACCAACCTTACTCTCTAACAGCCATTCCTTAGCGAATGCTCCGCTCTGGATATCAGCCAGAACCTTACGCATTGCGTTCTTAGTATCCTCAGTAATGATCTTCGGTCCAGTGATGTAATCACCATACTCAGCAGTATTGGAGATGGAGTATCTCATTCCAGCGAAACCAGACTCATTGATCAGATCAACGATCAGCTTCATCTCATGAATACACTCAAAGTAAGCTGACTCTGGCTCATAACCTGCCTCAACAAGTACCTCATAACCAGTCTTCATCAATGCACAAACACCACCGCAAAGAACTGCCTGCTCACCGAACAAGTCAGTCTCAGTCTCCTGACGGAATGTTGTCTCCAGAACACCTGCTCTTGCGCCGCCGATAGCCAATGCGTAAGCCAGTGCCAGATCATGTGCCTTACCAGTAGCATTCTGATGAACAGCGATCAGACACGGAACACCCTTGCCTTCCTGATAAGTAGAACGTACTGTGTGACCTGGTCCCTTCGGTGCGATCATTGTAACATCAACATCTGCCGGCGGAACGATCTGATTGAAATGGATTGCAAAGCCATGAGCGAACATTAACATCATACCTGGTCTTAAGTTCGGAGCTACACTCTCATTGTACATAGCTGCCTGCTTCTCATCATTAATCAGAATCATGACAATATCTGCTCTCTTAGTAGCCTCTGCTGCTGTATATACTTCAAATCCTTCTGCTTCTGCCTTTGCCCAAGACTTGGATCCCTTGTACAGACCAATAATGACATTGCATCCAGATTCCTTTGCGTTCTTTGCATGTGCATGTCCCTGGCTGCCATATCCGATAATTGCAATGGTCTTACCCTCCAGTAAAGACAGGTTGCAGTCCTTCTGATAATAAATTGTTGCCATAACTTTATCCTCCATATAGTGTTGTAGAGCAGCTGCCCTACTAAATATGCAAAACAAGACTCTAATATTAGAGAGTTGCAATGTCGCGTTTTAATATAACTATTGATATGTTTTAAAGCATTTCCATTAGGAAAGGCTATTTTCAGAACCTCTTGACAAACCTGTGATACCCGTTCTTGCTAACTCAAGTATCGTAAACTTCTCAAGAAGCTTTGTGCAAGCATCCAGCTTGCTTTCATTTCCGGTAAGCTCAACCATCATAGATTCTTCTCCGACATCTACGATCTTTGCACGGAAGATATCTGCAATCGCAATTACCTGTGCTCTTTCCTCCGGTTTTGCTGCTACCTTAATCAAAATCAATTCTCTACAGACAGACGCATCAGCAGGCAGCATCTGAATCTTTGATACATCTACCAGCTTTGCGAGCTGCTTTTCAATCTGCTCAAGCACCTCTGGCTCACCCTCTGCCACAACTGTCATTCTGGAGTGACGCTTATCCTGTGTCTCTCCAACCGTCAGGCTGTCAATGTTATAACCTCTGCGGCTGAATAATCCGGCAACGCGGCTCAGCACACCGGCTTCATTATCTACCAACAATGAAAAAACAACTTTATTACTCATGTAATCACCCTTGTATCCTTCCGATTCAACGCTTTCGCTGCAAACATCCCAAATATTTTTTTGGCTGCCTGCACGACTAATCATAACAATGTTTAGTTTCATTGTCAAGTGACAAATTTAATGTTGATCCGTGCGAATTTAATCTCTTTCGCCCTTTAATCTCATTTAATTTGATGTGCAATCGACTTTTATTGATTTTTTGTAACTTACTACTACATATGTAAAATCTTTTTTTCAACTACAAATCACCGACAAATTTTATTCCATATTTAAACATTTTGTCCAAAATGGAAAATGATTCAAAGCATATTCGCTCCAAATAGGTAAAAACTAAAACCAGATCCACTAGAAAGGACTACAATTATGGAAAAACTTTCAAAAAATATAGATATCAACATGAACTATCTTTCCAAGCTTCTTTGTATCAACAAAAGCTTTGATCTTATCACACGTGTCATTGAATTAAAAGGACACAAAGCTGCTATTTACTGCATTGATGGCTTTGTCAAAAGCGACACACTTGAAAAGCTTTTGGAATTTATGTTTAAAAAAACAGACTCCTTCAAACAGCCTGAAGATTTTCCAACGGATGCATCTTCTTTTTTGACCCTCTTGCTTCCCTACTGTGAAATCAAACTGGAAGCAAACTTTGCGCCTGCCGTCATCTCGCTATTAAAGGGAATGAGCCTTCTTATTATAGATGGCTATGATCAGCTTTTTATAATAGACTGCCGCAGCTACCCTGCAAGAAGCATATCTGAACCTGACAAAGATAAAACCATGCGCGGCTCTCGCGACGGCTTTGTTGAAACACTTGTATGTAATACTGCCTTGATACGGCGGCGAATCCGCGATCCGAAGCTAATCATGGAAATGCAGCAGGCTGGAACACGCTCCAAAACAGATATCTGCTTATGCTATTTAGACGATCTTGTTGATAAAAATCTTTTATCATCTATACGGAAACGGATTCAAAATATCACTGTACAATCACTTACTATGAACCAGGAAAGTTTAGCTGAATGTATTTTTCCATACAAATGGTTTAATCCATTTCCCAAATTTAAATTTACAGAACGCCCTGACGCTGCATGCGCTGCCGTATTTGAGGGCAATCTGATAATACTTGTTGATAACTCTCCAAGTGCCATGATTCTTCCTTCTTCTTTGTTTGATATTGTTGAGGAAGCAGACGATTATTATTTTCCTCCGCTCACCGGCACCTACCTTCGTCTAACAAGAGCTCTGATTGCACTCATGACATATTTTGTTCCCGTTTTGTATCTGCTTTCTACCATGCACCCAACAATGCTTCCTGATTGGTTATCATTTATTGCTATAAAAGATAATATCAATGTTCCCATCATCTTGCAGCTTCTTATTTTAGAGCTGGCGCTTGATGGCCTTCGTCTTGCAGCTGTAAACACACCAAATATGCTGTCCACACCTCTTAGCATAACAGCTGGTATTGTCTTAGGTGAGTTTTCAGTTAAATCTGGCTGGTTCAATTCGGAATCTATGGTCTATATGGCATTTATTTTTGTAGCCAATTATACACAATCAAGCTACGAATTTGGTTATGCACTCAAATTTATGAGAATACTGACTCTTATTTTAACTGCTATTTTTGACTTCTGGGGCTTTGCAGCAGGTGTTATTTTGTTTATCAGCTCTATGATCTGCAACAAGACAATAAGCGGCTATCCTTATCTGTATCCAGTCATTCCATTCTCATGGAAGGCACTTTCAAGGCGATTTTTCCGGTCACGGCTTACAGACGTTGAATCCAAATAAATGACCACTGTTTTCAGGAATCTCTTGTCTTTTTCTGTCTACTCATGGTATACTGACTGCAGTTTGTAAGCGCAGACAGATTCCTATGGTATCTGCTGCAGAAAGGTTAAAGGTATTCCATGATTAAAATAAAAGAATTTACTGAATTGACAGAAAAGGATAAAGCTTCCATCCGTGAGCTTATTGATGACTGTATCCGCTATGAGCAGCTTGAACTTGCCGTACCAGATTTGAATGAAGAAGACGGCACTGCATATTTATATTATCAGTCTTCAAAAAATCCAAAGCTCATCAGTGTACTTTTTTGCTATGATCTTGAGGATTATCTCGAGGTTAGCGCCTTCACAAGTCCTGCTCATCGCTGCCAGGGTGCTTTCACAAGTCTGTTCCAGAAGCTTATGGAAGGATACGAGGAAACTCCAGTATGCTTCTATCCAGATGGAAACAGCTATGATGCGCTGATGACAATGGAAGTATTAGATTGTGAATATAGTGGAACAGAGCATTTGATGAGGTTAGAGAAAAGACCTGAGGTGGCTGGGGATGCTGCAATTGCAGAAAATAATACCACCGTTACTCTTTATCCAGCAACAAAAGATGACTTACTTGCACTTGTCGCAGTTCACAGTGCCGCCTTCGATATGGAAAAAGAAGATTCCATCGCATTCTTAGAGCAGTCATTTGATACTGGAGAAACCATCTGGTGCATTGCTGCAGGCGGTACAATTGTCGGCCTTGTATTAACCTCAATTCAACCAGACCAGACAAATCTCTATGGACTTGCAATTCATCCTGAATATCAGGGAAAAGGCTATGGCCGCGATGCAGTAAACGTGCTTTTGCAAAAGCCAGAGATCACCTTCCCAGTTACACTACATGTGACAGAGGAAAATGAAGCTGCGTTTAAGATTTATAAAAGAATGGGATTTGTTACTACACAAGAATTGATGGAGTATTGGTACTAACTAATGTAAGGCAACAAAAATTCACACGACAAAAATGCCGCTGGTCATATGACTCGCGGCATTTTTTCACCTTTTTCTTGTCTTATTCAACGCTTTCCTTGCCTTTGCAATTGCCTTCATATCTGCACTTTTTCTGCTTTCGACATGAAGTGAACGATACAGTTCAAAACGCTCTTTTGATAATTGGCCATTCTCCAATGCCTGCCTTACTGCACAGCGCGGCTCGTTTGTATGCGTGCAGTCACGGAACCTACACTGCGCAGCCAACTCTGCAATATCTTCAAAGGTATCATCAATTCCTTCGTCTACATCACAAAGTCCGATCTCCCGCATTCCCGGTGTATCTATTATGACAACATTATTCGGTAGTTCAATCATTTCTCGATATGTTGTTGTGTGGCGTCCTTTCGCATCTTTTTCGCGAATCTCACCTGTTTTCATAATCTCTGTTCCTGCTAATGCATTGACAAGTGTTGATTTTCCTACACCTGAAGATCCTAGAAGTGCAATTGTGTTTCCTGGCTGCAGATACACCTGTAATTTATCCATCCCATCACCTGTCAAAGCACTGACCGCATGAACTTCTATCTGCGGAAGCATTTCTTTAATCTGTTCTTTCAAGATTTCCACATCTGGACATAAATCTGCTTTGGTCAAAATTACTATCGGCTGTACGCCTTCCTGCAAAACAGTTGCCGCATAACGCACTGCACGATTGACACTGAAATTGTCATTCAATGACATGACAAGAAAGGCATAGTCAATATTTGCTGCCATTGGCTGTTCTTTCATACTTTTTGCCGTATCTGGACGCGTCAGGAAATTTTTTCGTTCGCAAATTTCTATAATTTTTGAATCACCATTTGGATTGTAACGGAAAGTCACATAATCTCCAACTACTGGAAACATAGTTTCTTCCCGATAAAATTTTCCACTTAATTTTGCCGGGATCTCTTTTTCCAAATATCGAATTAAGTAACTATTTTTCTGTACTTCACTGATACGCCCTATGCACTGTTCCTCAAATACGTTCAGTTCTTTTCTGCCTTCTTCCGTCTGATGATATTCTTCTTTTCTTTCTTTCAATTCTAATCTCTCCTGTCTTTATGCCAGAGGCCTAATGACCTCTGTTTTTAACAAGAGTATAAAAATTAAATATGTCTATGTCAATATTACAGGCGTCCCGAGAATTTTTCCATCCATTCTTGCTCTAATGCCCTCACGGGCTATCACCACATCACCTGATACTCCCCAAATCCAAAGCTGCTATTTTTTCCAATATGAAGCAATTCTCCTGCAAACAGCAGTTTCATTGTATCTTCATTTGCATCATTAAACCAAACTTTTCCTTTGATTCCACGAAGTGTCATTGCGCTGTCTCTTCTATTTGAATAGCGATTGACTCCTTCTAATCTTGACTGTTGGCGCGTAGTAACAGCTATCTCTGGCGTTTCATCCCAAAATATTTCTGCTTCGATGCCTTCAAAGCAGTCCAGCATGTAAAGGCGGCGGCGAATGGACGCGATGATTGGCTCCATTTGAAGATCACGAATAAATTCTCCCTGATATTTTACCGTGAATGGTGTATGAAATGCCAACATCCCTGAATAACAGGCGTCACTTACATGAGAAAAACTTTTCTGCTGTTCTTTTGGCAGCTGTGATTCCTGTAGCTGTACTTTTTTTAGCTGTCTCATTCGGTAATCAATATATTCTCCCAGCATGGAAATTTGATAGTTTCCCATTTGAATGCTGTTATTTACAAGAATATCCTGCCAATACTGATTTTTAACAGAAACAATAATAAAATGTGCCTGATGCTTGCCAAGACCTGATGCTCCGAGCATACTGATTGCCTGAAGATATTGATTAAAGTAAACAATATTTTTTCCGAAGAGAATTAGCTGAAAGCTCAACTGATCTCCCTGATAAAACTCTTCCTTATAATTATCACATTCAAGCACATAGCCTACGCTCTCGCCCGTTGTCACAAAAGATGGCTTCTTTTCATATTTAGAATACATTATGCGCTGCACGATACATTCATCTAAAAAATCACATTTTTCACATTCGCGCCCACGCACACAATTAGCACGCAGCAGCATTTCTCCGATTCCACCGCGAATAGCAGATACCTTCTGTTTAGGCAGCATGGTATCCTCTGTAAATTGTACTACAAATGTAAGTTTTGTATAGCGAATGTCCTGTGACTTTATTAACAGCTGACTCATGCCGCACCTCTTTCTTCATTTTCACTACAAAGCCTCTTCTGCAAATATACTTGTATTGGCTTTGATTTTAATATCTGCTTAATCGAACAAACGATAAAACTCATCCTTATATCCAGCCATGTGATCCCACACTGCCGGACTAAGCATCTTCTTCTCTGCCATTTCCTCAAGCTGTGGAAGTGTTACCTTGATAACATCCTCTGTCTCTCCCTCTTCAAGATGAACCTCATCAAGTGCCACATCTTTAAAAACGGCATAATTATCTCCTAGGAACTGACCAATATGATTGTCTCCAAGCTCAATCAGCTCATCTTCTTCAATCTGAATGCCTGTTTCTTCCTTAAGCTCACGCACAATGGCATGTCTGCTTGTCTCTCCTGAAATCATATGACCGCCTGTGTTCTCCCACTTGCCAGGTGCATAACGCTTCTGACTGCTGCGCTTTGTGAGCAAAATCTTTTTTTCGCTGTCAATTACCCAGATACCAACACAGTACAGGCAATATCCATACGGAACATTCTCGCCTGCCTGAATGGTCTTTCCTGTTTTTCTGCCCTGCTGATCATATAAGTCCCATTTTTCCTGTTTTGCCTGCATAGTGTTTTCCTCTCTTCCTCTTTACTTCTACTATTTTCCAATTAAGTCTACTAGGAGTTGCCCACTTTGTCAATATATGATATGATAATACAAAAATAACAGGTTCATTTAACATTACAGTTCACGGCAAAGCCCCATGAACAGTAACTCATTACACAGGAGGCATTATTATGAATTTTTCTTTATCAACAGAAAACATTTCTGCATGGCGTGAAGGTCATGTTATGAATGATATCGTATTTAATCTCGGATGCTGCTGTCCAGGACAGGGCACTGAGGAGGTCTTTTCTTATATTGAAGTGATATATAAGGATGGAAACCGCCATTATTTCTATGAAAATCAAACCGGCTTTGACCGCTTTGAAAAAGATTTCTATGACAAGCGTTTTACCTCGTTTCATGAATTCTGGACAACAGAAGAGCTTGCCGAGGAAAAACGTGATCTGTTCTCTTTCCGCTACTATGTACGCCGCCCAGAAGATGCCTATACACATCTTACCACTTCTGAGATGGATGAATTAAAGACAAAGCTTCCGGCTTCCTGTAAGAAGCCAGATCGCATCACACAATTTCATCACTATGATCGCACGGTTAACTATCACGAAGACTCAGAAAGCTAAACTTGAAGCATAGGGGGCACGCAAAACACCTTACAAAACAGCAAAACATCCAGACACTCGCATTCTCTTTCGAAGCAATGTCTGGATATTTTTATGTTTTTTGATACAAAAGTTTACTCTACCGTCACCAGCTCATACTCTATACTCCCAAAACCAAGCTCTGCAGCTGCCTCAATTGTATGAACTTCGTGTCTATCATTGCACTCTCACGACCCGCTAGACTTGTAGTGGCGCACGCCAACGCGCCACAGCACATAACACGGGATCAAAAAAATAACAGCAAATAGTGGCATTACCATGTTCCAAAGAGAAGTGGTTCTTCCTAGCAAATATAAGAGCGGATAATATTGAATCAGCGCATACGGAACAACGAGTGTACAAAATTGAAGCATACGCTTCCCATAAATACCAATTGGATATTTGCCGTACTCTCTTGCTCCATCTGTTAGTATGTTCATGAACTCAAGACCATCAAGTGTAAAAAAGCAAAGCGCTGCATATACCATGAACAATCCTGAAAAAACTGCTGCCCCACTGATCAGCATGAAAATCACAGTCAAGATCCGCGGCAAATTCCAATCAATTTGTACGTGCATAACGCCGTAAATAAACAAGATAATTGCTTGAAAGCTTCTTCCGATTCTTGATAATTCAAATTTGCTTCCTAATACCTGCAAGATTTCGTTGCGTGGTCTTACAAGGACTCGATCAAACTCGGCATGGCGCACCATTCCAGAAAATGAGTCAAAGCCTCTTGCAAACATTTCTGCCAATGAAAACTCAACCAAAACAAGTGCATAGCAAATCAATACTTCACTATAGGTAAAACCTTTCACCTCGTGGAATCGCTGAAACATGAATGTAATTCCCACAAACACATTAAACGAAAACAAAAACTGGCCAAGTGTCGTCAAAAAGAAGGAAGTCTTATACTGCATTGCACTTCGAATATGAATACTGATATAGTGCAAATACAGACGAACTGCTGAAATCCTTGCATTCTCAGCTTTCATGTTGCCTCTACTTCTTTTTCTGTGCCTTTTTTCATTTTGATTTCCATTTTGATTTCCATTATGATTTCTATTTTTGTTTCTTTCGATTCTTCTATTCATTCTTTCCATGACTCACCCTCCCTGCACAACTAGCTTTTTTTCAGCAAGTTTAGCAAATCGCCATCCAGCTCCAACAAGCACAATGAGCCAAAATATTTGAAGAAAAATTGCCTCTGCCATGGCTCGACCTGATAAATCGCCTGAATAAATTCGAAATGGCACATTCTGCATAGCAGCAAACGGAAGCACCTTTAACACACGCTGTACCACCTCTGGCATAAATGGAAGCGGCACGATCTGACCTGACAAAAGCTCACATGCCGATGCATAAAAAATGCGAATGCCTTGGGCAGAAATGGTAAAACAGCAGCTGGTATAAATAATCACGCCTATTGCAACTGTTACTAGTGTTCCAAGTATCATTGTCAGTAAAAATAAGAAAAGCGTCATTGGATCCTGTGGAAGCATCAATCGATATGGCTTTGGCAAAAATAGAGCCACAACTAAAATTGGCGCACAGCGAAGCAATGCCTTTGACATACGGTTCGCGACACTTCTTGCAAACCACATGGAATAAATATGGACAGGGCGGCACATCTCATAGGCAATATTTCCATCCACGATAGATGAAAATATTTCTGTTTCCATCATCCATGCCATGAACAATGCCAAAAATGCCTGCTGCAGCCAAATATAGCTGGCGACAGCTTCAAAGCTCATTGGAAAGGCAGACGCATCTGCCTGATAAAATGCTCTAAAGACAAGAAGTTCCATAAATCCCCATGTAAACTGGGTGACGACTCCAGCTGCTGCTGCCGCGCGATATTGTAATCCCATCAAAAAGCGCATGCGAAAAAAAGAGAGATACTTTTTCATTTGACTCATCTCCCCTCTTAAATCTCAAGGCTGCGATACAGCTTTACAACTGCCTCGTCCATGGATGAGGCACCCTGCTTTAACTCCTGCGGACTGCCGTCCATCAGTATACGCCCTTTTCCGATCAACATAATACGATGCGTAATTGCTTCGATATCCTGCATATCGTGAGTAGTCAATATTACTGTTGTTTTGTGGATTTGATTGAGCTGCTTAATAAAATCACGCACGGCAAGTTTCGACACTGCATCGAGTCCTATCGTTGGCTCATCCAAGAAAAGAATGCTTGGACTGTGAAGAAGCGATGCAGCAATCTCACAGCGCATTCGCTGTCCAAGTGAAAGCTGTCTTGCCGGTGTTTTTAATAGCTCTGATAAGTTTAGAAGTTCTGTCAGTTCTTCGAGATTATTTTTATACATTGCCTGTGGAATGGAATAAATATCCCTCAAAAGTTCAAATGAGTCAATTACTGGCACATCCCACCAAAGCTGGCTTCGCTGCCCAAACACAACACCTATATCCTTTACATAGGAAATGCGATCCTTCCATGGAATCTTTCCGTTGACAACACAAGTCCCCTCATCCGGCGTTAAAATGCCGCTGAGTACCTTAATTGAAGTACTTTTGCCAGCTCCATTTGGCCCAATATAACCTATTGTCTCTCCGTCCTCAATCTGAAAACTAATGTGATCAAGTGCATGAATTTCTTCGTATTCACGCCGAAATAAGCTGCGGCAGGCTTCTCTCATGCCTGCTTTTCTCTTTGCGACCTTATAGGTCTTACATAAATTTTGTACTGTAATCATCGTACTTCCTCCTGGTAGTCATACAACTTATCACGGTTCTCACATATGTGTGAACTGTATCTTGCCAAGTAGGTCTGCCTTTTATGGATTTTGCCATAAAATACCTATCTGATCCGGTTTGTCCCGCCTTCGGGCCCGTCCGTTCTAGGGTTTGTCCGTTCTCGTACATGCTGTACACTCTTTTGCAAAAGGACTTTTACTATAGCGTATTTTCAGGTATATGTCAAGGAATATATCAAAATCCGGCATTTTTTATAAAGTGTAAATTCGCAATCCGCTTTTGCTGCACTTATTTTTTATGGGTTGCAAATCTCAGCTTTTAATTCTTCTGGTGAATTAATCTCATACGGATGGCTGTTTAATCGGATTGTTGAATGAAGGCACGCACCTGTCTCCTTTTTTGTAAGGGTCTGCCCACAAAATGCCGCCCAAGCTGCCTCTTTAGGCACACCATAGCGCTGCAATGCAAAAACTTCCTCATATTCGTAAGCTAAAAGCTTTGGATCAGAATAAAAATCAGTGCCGCAAGTCATGCGAACACCTTCTTTTACACAATATTCTACTGCTTTTTGATGTGCTATAACAGCCGGACGCGCATGCTCTGCAAAAAATGATGCAACCTGCAGTGGATTATCATTAGCGGCAAGCAGCTGATAAATTGCTGCTGTCGGAACGTAGAGTATGTTTTTTGATGATAATTCATATGCCTGTCTTTGATTCATGTAAATACCATGCTCGACTGAATCCACACCTGCCTCAATGCACCAGTCTAGGCTGTCTCCGCCCCATGTATGAACCATGACAAGTTTTCCAGCCGCATGATAGTCTTGTACCAGCTTGAAAAATATTTCTTTTTTCATTGTTGGAATCAGTACTTTCTCTGGTGGTGCACCGACACCGCCTGTTGCAAAAATCTTTACCCACAGACTGTTTCGTTTTTTTATACAATTCTGAAAAGCACTGTCTTTAGCATTTTCACCATTCACCATTCCAGAGCATTCGACAACAGAAAGCGCATTTTCTTTAGTGCTTTGTTTCCATGCATCTGCCTTAATGCACTCTAACCCGCCTGCATCGCGAACTATACGAAAACCCATAGCAGCAAGTTCATTAAGGCAGCGCTTAATGCGTCCTTCTACATCCAAGCTACTTCTCTTTTCCTGATCATCATGATCAAAATCAGTCCACCCTGCATGGAGGTGGAAATCTACAAAACCTGGAATTTCATATTGTATCTGACTGATGCCTGTTAACACTTTTGAACCGGTCACATCTGTTTGTGCTTTTAATTTATTTGAATTATCTGCCTGATCTACATAAATTTCTTTTATCCAATCTGCTCTCTTTTCCATGGTTTCTTCCGTTTCCTCTCATTGACTTTTCTCTCATATTTCACAGCTCACTTCTTCACTCTAAATACGGCAGAGTTGGCACACTGTCAAGCAGAAGTTTTCCATACTCTGTTTTAGGTTTAGCAAAAAAAGCTTCCTTTTCTCCTGTCTCTTCAATTTTTCCATCCTTCATGACAGCCACCTCATCACAGATGTCATAAATAACACCCATATCATGCGAGATGAAAAGAATTGTCAGCCCCATCTCCCGTTTAAGTTCTTTGATTAATTGCAGCATACGAAGCTGCACTGAAACATCTAAAGCACTAGTTGGCTCATCTGCAATCAAAAATTTTGGTGAAACACAGAGCGCTCTTGCAAGTGCAATTCGCTGCTTTTGTCCGCCGGAAAAAGATGATGGAAAACGTGAAAGTGTATCTTCTGGAAGTTCCATGCGCTGTACCCATTCCTGACATTTTTCCTTTACATGCGCCCTGTCTGTAATTTTATGAAACAGCATTGCATCAGAAAGTATTTTTTCTATTGTGTGCTTTGGGTTTAATGAACCTTCTGGATTTTGAAATACCATTTGAATTTGTTTACACTGCTGCTTGCGATGCAAATGCTTTTTCTTGCTATAAAGCATTTCTCCATCAAATACAACTTCTCCCGTATCAGCCTGCAAAAGCCCAGTGATAACCTTCGCCAGTGTTGACTTTCCTGAACCTGATTCTCCAACTAGACCAAGTACTGTATTTTTTTTAATATCAAGACTGACATTATTTAATGCAGGGTATTCTTTGTATGATGCCTGAATATTTCTAATTTCTAAAAGTACATCACTTTTTTGCATTTTGCTGCCGCTCCTTCTTAATGATATGTTATTATGTTGGGGTTATCTATGTGGGATACGCAAAATTGCTGACAAAAGCATTTTCGTATACTCATCCTTAGGCGTTAATAAAATCTCCTTTGTCGCAGCTCTTTCCACAATTTTTCCATGATGCATCACAGCAAGATGACTGCATATGCCTGCTGCCACTGCCAAATTGTGAGTGACGAACAATATGGCAAAATTCATCTCTTTTTGCAGCGACAAGATCAAATCAAGTGTCTGCTTTTGAACAGTAACATCAAGCGCCGTGGTCGGTTCATCACATAAAAGCACATCTGGGTTACAGGCAAGTGCCATGGCAATCAAAATTCTCTGACATTGTCCACCGGAAAGCTCTGATGGAAGGCGATCCTTTTTAGAAAGCTCTTTCGGTAAGCCAAGGCGCTCAATTAGCTCATTAGCGCGGCATACTGCTTCTTTTTTGCTCACATTTTGCCTTATCATAGCAACCTCAATGAGCTGTGCAAAAACAGGACATAGCGGATCGAGTGCACTCATCGGATTTTGAAAAATCATTGCCACATTTCCGTTAATCTTTTTTTCTTCATAGCTCTCTGAAAGATTTTTAGGAAGCAGTCCTATCAGGCTTTTTAATGTAAGTGTCTTTCCTGAACCTGATTCTCCAACTAGGCCAAGCGTCTCTCCTCGCTTTAACTGCAAAGAAAGATGATCGACAAGAAGTCGGCCATCTTTTCCAGTCACTATTAAATTTTTTACTGATACAATCGGTTCTACTGCTTTTAAATCTGATGCTATGGATTTCACTGTTTCAACTGAATCAGTCTGCTTTTCCATAAAATTCTTACATCCTTTCTTTTTCTTAACGAAAACGATCTGCAAGCCCATCTCCTATAAATGAGAGCGCCACTCCTGTATATACGACAAACATACCAGGCAAAACTGAAAGCCACCAGGCATTTGTCATAAAGGTTTGTCCCTCTGAGATCATGGTACCCCAATCTGGTGTGGGTGGTGAAATTCCAATGCCCAAGTATCCAAGCGTTACAATAATGACGAGAAGTCCAACCATATCTGTCATTAAAAGGACAATTGCCTGCGGAATAATATTGGGGAGCAATTCACAAAATAAAATTCGAATATCAGAGTATCCAAGAATCTTTGCTGCTGCAATCCACTCTGAATTTTTAAGTGCTGCACTTTGTCCTCGTGCTACCTTGCAGTAAATAAGCCATCCAACTAACAAATACGTGATAAAGATACCGTGCGAACCTGCACCAGATGCAAATGCGATCACAATGACAAGCAAATAAAAGGGAAATGCGATAAATGTATCTGATGCCATTCCTACCAGCCAGTCAATCGCACCTCCAAAATATCCTGCTGCCATTCCAAGAAAAATACCTATTATAAATGGTGCTATCTCAGCCATAACCATAATCCATAGATCAGTTCGCGCAGCATACAGCGTTCTTGTGAATAAATCACGCCCTAATTGATCTGTTCCAAACAAGTGCTTTGCCCCAGGTGCCTGGAGAAACTCTGCAAGATTTTGTTCCAGTGGATCATATGGGCAGATCACAGGCGCCAGTACAGCTAAAACTACCAGTAGACCCATCATAAAAAAACCGATCCACAATGTCGGCGCATGTGTTTTTTTTAATTTTTTTATTTTTGCCTGTTTCATAACAATATGCGCCTTTGTCCTTTCATTTTACTTAATATGTTATACTGTCGCAATTTTTACACTTTTGCCATTCGCGGATCAATCTTCTTTGCAATCAAATCAACAATCAAGCTAATAATGACAACAAAAAATGCGCAGTACAGCGTGATTCCCTCTACAAGTGGAAAATCACGATTGGATATTGCCTCAAATAATAGCTTTCCAATTCCTTTTACAGCAAATACCTGCTCAACCACAAGTGTTCCGCCTATTAAATAAGACAAATTGACAGAAAGCAGCATCAATGTTGGCACTACTGCATTATGAAGCACATGTTTCCATAAAATTACACGTCTTGGAAGCTTTGCTGCACAAAGCGTAAGCACAAAATCTGCATCAAGTGTTTCTATCAATTGCTCTCTAAGTGAACGCACAAGCGGCGGAATCTGCCCAAATGATACAGTTATTGATGGCAAAATCAAACTATAAATCATGCCTGCTGTCCCTTTTTTCAGACCGCCAACTGGAAACCACTTCAAATTGACAGAAAAAATAAGAATCAAAATTAGTCCGATCCAAAAAACAGGCATACCATGCGCAATAATAGGAATAATCCTAATTAAATGGTCTGCAATGCCATCTTTATGTGTGGCTGCCGTAAATGAAAGAAGCAGTGATATAACAATTGAAATAGTCATTGACATGACAACAAGCAAAAGTGTCACTGGTGCATACTGTAAAATCAGACTGCGGCACGATACGCCATATTTAATTGAATTGCCCGTATCTGCATGTAAAAATACGTTTTGCAGAAAAATGAGAAACTGCTGCCCAAGTGAATCATTTAAATGCAGCTGCTCTCTTAATTGATTTACTGCCTCATCTGTCGCATGTTCTCCAAGAACCATAACAACTGGATCTCCTGGCACGAGACGAATCAGTAAAAAAACTGCTGCTGTAACAAGTGCAATGACAAGAGCTGCCCTAATAAGCGCTCTTGTCATCGTTTTATAACTATTATTCTTCAAAATAAACATCCTCAAAGTGGACACTTCCATTCGGCAATACAGTAAAGCCCTCTACATTATCTCTCAGTCCAACTACGTTCTCTGAATTATACAGTGGAATATATGGAACTTCATCTGCTAAAATCTGCTGAAGCTCTTCGTAAACTGCGGCACGCTCATCTCCGTCTGGTGTCACTTGTCCTTTTCTCATCAAATCTGCTGCTGTCTCATTGTTATAAGAAGTCCAGTAGCACTTGCTCCATCCATCTGGATCGACCTGAAATGCAAAAATAGAGTTTGCATCAGGATAATCAGCTGTTGCACTGTTGATCATCATAGAGAAATTTAAATCGCGGAAATCTGAACGGAATGTTGAAATTTCCTGTGCATTAATTTCAATATTGATTCCAATCTGTGCACCTGCTGCCTGAATGATCTGTGCCTCCTGAAGACGTGTATTATTTCCAGATGCAATGCTGATCGTGGTATCAAAGCCATCAGGATATGCAGACTGTGCCAATTCTTCTTTTGCAGCGTCAATATCATACGAAAGCGCATTTACCGTATCATTTGTCTGATACAAAAGCGCACGCGGAAGAACAGTGTTTGCTATCTCCGCATAGCCAAAGGTTAATGCCTTTGTCAGTGACTCTCTGTCAATTGCCATTGCAAGTGCACGGCGTACATGCTCATCACTGAAGTGCTCATCAAGCGTATTAAAGAACAGTTCTTCTACATTATAGCTAAAGCTGGTTGCTGTCTTCGTATCAGCATTTCCATCTACATTTGATGCATTGCTAAGTGACAAATCCTCAATTCCGTCAATCTCACCTGCAAGCAGCTGATTAAGTGCCTGATTGTCATCATCTACTACTTTATATACTAGCTCATCAATATATGGCTTTCCTTCCTGCCAGTAATATTCATTCTTTACAAAAGTCAAATCTCCAGATGGATCCCACTCGGATACGGCAAATGGACCTGTACCAACTGGATTCTTGAAAAACTCCTCCTCAGTCTTTCCACCAAAATCCTTTGGAATAATTCCATTTGAGAAATTAGCAAGCTCTGAAAGAAATGGTGTGTAAGCTGTTCCCAGTGTAATCTCTACTGTCTTTTCATCCACTGCCTCAACAGATTTTACATCTGCCTCAATTGGAAGGGATCCTCCAACTTCAAGATGGCGCTCAATGGAAAACTTGACATCCTCTGCTGTCACATCTGTGCCATCGCTAAACTTTAAACCATCACGAAGCGTAAAGGTATATATAAGACCATCATCACTGATCTTATGATCTTCTGCCAGCCAGTCAATAATATTTCCATCGTTATCAAAAGTCACAAGTGACTCAAACACCTTATCAATTGCAAAGGCATTATTTTCTGTAATTTCCTGATGAAGATCGAAAGAGGTCGTAGAATCAGATCTTGCATAAGTGAAAGTTCCACCAGATGTTGACTCCTCGCCTGCTAAAGCCAATGTACTGGCTCCAAGACTGAAAACAGCTGCCGCCGCTACTGCTGTAAGAATGTGATGTTTTCTCATAATCGTACCATGCCCTTCCATTCCCCGAAACAGACTTTTTTCTCGCCCATCAACAGGGAAACTTTATTTTGCAGTTACAGTTCACGCATCATGCTAGATGCGGATACTTGCAAACCATCATAACTGCTTAACTGCTTGAGTTCTATCATACCATGTTATTTTTTTCTGTCAACAAAATAAGAAAAGGATTTTTCCTATATTTTGCTATAGGATGTTCTTATATCGAGTTGCATTTATTTTTCTTTTTTCTTTACGTCCTCTTAGTTTTGTGTTACACTGCAGCATAAGAAAGCGAGAGCAAACATGATATTAGCAGGAGGTTTTTTCAATGCAGGAAAACATTGTCATACTTGGAACTGGTTTTATAGCAGGCTATTTAAACAGGGGTCTTCATTATCTTTTTTCAGAATTAAGACAACCAATGGTAGGAAATGTGTGTGCCATCGGAAAACATCCAGAAAAATTAGCTTCGCGTACTAATATATTAAAGGACTGTGTGCTTTGTACAGATCCAATTGACTCTGTATTATTCAAGTTCCATCCTACAATTCTCATAGTCGCAGTGCCGCCGACTGTCTCTGTCGATATTGCAAAAGCCATACTTCTTCCCTATTATAATACGCTTCGTGCCGCCTCACAGCCACTGCCAGATTTGTATTCCTTTACTCCAACACCAGATGAAAACTGGTATGCGAATCTTCTTGGAAACGACGTTTCTATCGTTAAAATTCTTCCAAATATTTTTACTGACGTTCATGGAATTGATATCACAAGTGTCGGCATCAACACCATATCCCCAACACCTGCTTTTAAGCACTCTAACCGCCGTGCACTGCTTGACATTCTGCTTACCCCTTATGGAAAAACAGTTTCTTTATCTGCATCTCAGGCACTGATCTTTCTTGCTGGAAAAATCACAAGCCATGTCTGCTGTGAAGCCTGCTTTTGCATTCACGAAGCCGCGCAAAAGGCTGGTCTTTCAGTTACGCTAAATGATATCGGAAAGGCATTTCAGTATGCCCAGCGATCATTTACGAAATTTTTCGATGATCCAGTTCCATCTCTTCGCCGTAATGATCTTCTGCCGTCTGCATTGTTAGAATTTATGCAGCATTTTTCTGATACCTGGTTTAGTGGTCTTCACGATTTTACAACCTCAATGCCTGTCTGTGTGTCGGATGAAGAAGCATTGTCTCTTGATGTCTATTCCTACGCACTAAACACGATTGCTATTGCAGTAAAAACAAAAGAGGAGTTGGAGCAGGATACAAAAAATGCCGCCACAAAGGGCGGCATACTCGAACGAGGAGTTGAATACTTTTATGAAGTTATCGAAAGTGAGCTTGGCAATCAGGCATTTTCTGCCGCTTGTGATCATCCGATTTCTTCTGGCTACTGGGAAACACTTCGCAGTCAGGTATGCAGCCTAAGCCGAGAAGCCTATGAGCGCAGTCTGCATCTTACATCACATTAACCATGCCATTTAGTTTACTGTGTTTTTGTTGCCTGCGCTTTCGTTGTCTTTGGCTTCCATCTAGGATAAATCATCCATGATGCAATTCCTATTACAGCAAGCGCACGCAGCGCCCAAAGCAGATACTGTCCCACCGAATAATATGTATTTTGCTCATATGGTGATAACGATACAGTTATAAGTACATGATGCAGTAAAAATATCTCATATGAATACTTTGAAAACACACCGATAAGTTTTTTCAGAATCACGCACGGAAAATTTTTTATCCTATCCAGCGCATTTCCTGCTGCCATAAAAATCAGATACCACAAAATGCCTTCGACTGCAAATAAATACCATGTTACACGCTCTGGAAGTGGGATAAACACAACTAGGCACAACACTCCAGCTGCTGCCACACCGGTGCGAAGTGACACGTTTTTCACATAGCGATACAGATAAATGCCTGCAATAAAAACAACTATATTTAATAAAATATCTTTATCTACTCGTCCTGTATTTCCAAGCAGCTGTACCATCACTAGATAATAAAGAATCGCTGCGATTAGTGTTGGCTTTGGATAGCGCTTAACCAGTGCATACAATACCGGAAAAACGATGTAAAGGACAAGAATCATTCCGATAAACCATTCTCCGACAAGGTAGTGGCTTTGAATACCAAACAGCGATGCATAGCCATCAAGTCCGGTAATAGTCCATAAAAATGACAAATCAAAAAGTTTAACTCCGCCGCCAAAGCCACCCATCAAGTAGCAGACAAAGTATGCCATATAAAATGATGGAAAAATACTCCACCAGCGCTTTTTATAGTAAGTTTTTAAGTCACTGCAGCGCTCATAGGAGATACACTGCGCGGCGCCGGACACCAGAATAAACAGTGACACTCCCTGCCAGCCAAGATACCCTTGCGCACCAATTTTCGTTACAACAAGCGGGCTTTCCATAAGGCGCGCACTCCACTCGCAGTTCATATGATAAAATACAATCAAAAGCATGGCAGCCGCACGCATAAGATCATAGGAAAAATAGCGTTTCTTACTCTCTTTTGTTTTTTGCTGTTCCATCAGATCCGCCCCTCTCTTTTTGCCTGCGCCTTTGAGTAGCCGCAGCCACAATAGCTCTGGCGGTACAAATCATGCTCCTTTGACAGCTCCACAGAACGCTTATAGCCATTCTTTTTCTTAAAATCTGAAAACAACCATGGGATGCCGTATTTTTCTCCCACTTCCGCCCCTATCTCATTTAATTTCTCAGCGTTTTTCATTGGACTTATGGAAAGTGTCGTTGTAACATAGTCAAACCCACCATCTGCTGCTAACTTTGCGGCTTCCTCTAAACGCAGCCTATAACAGGCAAAGCAGCGCTCACCGCCCTCGTCCATCTGCTCCATTCCTTTCGTGATCTCATAAAAGCGCTGTGGGTCATATGTTCCTTCCACAAGCTGAATCGGATAAACTGTATCAAGTTCCGAAATTAGACGTGCCTGTTCTGCGACACGTTTTTTGTACTCTGTCTCCTCTGTGATATTCGGATTATAGTAAAATACGGTAATCTTAAAGTAATTGGACAGATACTCTAACACATAGCTGCTGCACGGTGCACAACAGCTGTGCAAAAAAAGTGTCGGAACATGCCCGGCCTTTGTTTCTTTATCTATCGTCTCTTCCAGACGCTTCTGGTAATTAATTTTATTCATAAATTTCGTTTGGTTCCTTTCTTGTCTTTTTTCTATAACTCCATTATAATAAACTCCATGAAAAAAGAAAGGAGTTCTTTATATATATGGAAACAAAACTTGTTCTTCTTGGAACTGGAACGCCTAATGCATGCCCAAATGCAAGCGGCCCGTCTTCCGCAGTTGTTGTTGGGAATCGTGCGTATCTGATTGATTTTGGACCGGGCGTTGTCCGTCAGGCTTCTAAGGCTTATTTTAACGGGATTGATGCACTTCGCCCTGATCTTTTATGCACTGCTTTTTGTACCCATCTGCACACTGATCACACTGCCGGATATTCAGATCTTATTTTTACTCCATGGGTGCTTGAACGCAATACACCACTTAAGGTTTTTGGTCCAAAGGGACTGCGTCATATGACTGACCATATTTTAGAAGCATATTCCACAGATATTGATTTTCGCATTCATGGATTTGAAAAAGCAAATGAAAATGGTTATAAGGTGGATGTGACCGAAATTGAAAACGAAGAAAATCCTGGCATTATCTACCAAGATGAATATGTGAGCGTGGAGGCATTTCCTGTCAGCCACGGCACACTAACCTGCTATGGCTATAAATTCGTGACAGCCGATCGCACAATTGTAATAAGCGGCGACACAGCTCCTCTTGAACTGGTGGCCCAAAAAGCTTCTGGATGCGACATTTTACTGCATGAAGTAGAATATTCAGCTGGTATCTCTGCACGCGAACCAAAGTGGCAGAAATATCACAGAGAAGTGCATACATTAAGCACGGATCTGGCATGGGTAGCAAAAAAGGCTCAGCCTAAGCTTCTTGTTACATACCATCGAATTTACCATATGAATATCCAGGATAACCACATCAATCTGGCTGCTGAAATGGCTCGGCGCGATGAAGCGATCCTGGATGAGATTAAAACCGCTGGGTATGAAGGTTATACCGTAAACGGACGCGATTTGGATGTCTTCTAATGATGTGGGTGGCTGCCCGGTAAGCTTACAAAAGGCGGCCTCAACGAAGTGTTTGTCGGCCTCTCTTTTCCGCGGGCACCTGTTACCCTACTTATTATCATACGTTATCTTGAAAGTCCCGCTACAACGTTCGGCCTCGTAAATCACATTCGTCTCGCCGCCATTTATACTACGATGGCAATTCACATTCATTCACAATCTTTAATGATCAAGCAAATTTATGCTACAATAATAATGATTGCTTATTTCATCTGCTGTTCTGACACGTGATATACACGTCGGTACAGCAGATTTTTTATTTTCTGGTATTCAGCTTCAGTAACTGTTCTCTGGTAGGTCATAATACGAAGTGGAATCGGTTTTCTTCCTGGAGCAATTGATGGCTGAGTATATGGATATGGATTATAGCAAAATCCATTTCTTTCATAAAAGCTAATACGCCTTTTTTCAAGTTCTCCTTCTGGCAGCTCAACTTCAAGACATGTCATTTTATTTACCTTAGCAAGGACCTCTCTTAACATGCGTCCTCCGATACCACCATTTCGCACTTTGCTGCTTACTGCAAAATGCTCAAAGAATAAGATATCATCAAACTCCCAGGCAGATAAAAATCCATCTATTTCTTTTGTTTCTTCATTTCTATGTATAAACACCTTATATTCTGGATTCTCAAATAATTGTTTCTGGCCCTCATATCCTCTATATTCATCATATGGAAAACTTTGTTCCATTATTGAATACATCTGATCGAAGTCTTCAAATTTTAATAACTCTACCATAGTATCTTTTTCTTCCCTTTCTTCAAAACATTTTTTGCATGTATTATTAAGGATACCAATTTTCCTAAGTAATGTAAAGAAAAGTTCAATATGTTGAACTTTCAAAATAACACTTGAACCATAAATTATATCGTGTTATAGTGTCCTTTGTAAAATTTTGAACTAACAAGAAAGAGGATTTTTTATGCTTCAATTTATTGAGACCGTCAATTCGGCCGTGAACAATTTCATCTGGGGTGTTCCGGCTATGGTTTGCATCTTTGGCGTTGGCCTTTATTTGAGTCTTCGCACACGTTTTCTCCAGATACGCAAATTTCCTTATGCAATTAAAACAACAATCGGACGAATGTTTCGCAAAAAGAACGCATCTGATGGTGCTTTGACACCATTTCAAGCTGTATGTACTGCACTTGCTGCAACTGTTGGTACTGGAAATATCGCAGGTGTTGCCGGTGCAATTGCAATCGGTGGGTCTGGAGCTATCTTTTGGATGTGGATCTCTGCTATTCTTGGTATGTGCACTAAATTTGCCGAGGTAACACTTGCCGTTCATTTCCGTGAGAAAAATGCTGATGGCGATCTGGTCGGCGGTCCAATGTATTACATAAAAAATGGTCTTGGAAAACGTTGGATGTGGCTTGCTTATCTTTTTGCCGCCTTTGGTGTACTGACTGTATTCGGAACTGGAAACGCAACACAGGTTAACACAATCACCACTGCTATTAATTCAGCTCTTATTGATTTTCACGTAATCTCTAATGATGCTGTGTCAACTTCTAATTTAATCATTGGTATTGTAATGGCTGTACTTGTTGCACTCATTTTGTTGGGCGGTGTAAAACGTATCGGACAAGTAACAGAAAAGCTTGTTCCTTTTATGGCATTATTATATATCGTTCTTGCTGTCGGTGTTATCGTAATCAATATCCGCACAATTCCTACAGTATTTGCTTCTATTTTTGAAGGTGCATTTAAACCATCTGCCGTAACCGGCGGCATTGTCGGAAGCATGTTTACCAGTATGAAAAAAGGAGTTTCCCGCGGTATCTTCTCTAATGAGGCTGGACTTGGTACTGGTTCCATCGCCCACGCATGTGCAGACACAAAAAAACCTGTAAAGCAGGGAATGTTTGGTATATTTGAAGTATTTACTGACACAATTGTTATCTGTACTTTAACTGCTCTTGTTATTCTTTGCAGCGGAACCACGATTGAATATGGAGCTGCAGCTGGCGCTGAGCTTACCATTTCTGGATTCACATCTGTTTACGGAAGCTGGGTTTCCATCTTTACCGCAATTGCAATGTGCTGCTTCGCCTTTTCTACTATTCTTGGATGGGGACTCTATGGTGCCCGCTGCATTGAATTTTTATTCTCAGAGAAAGTCATTAAACCTTTCATGGTAGCGTATTCTCTCGTTGCAATCCTTGGTGCAACAGCAAATCTTGGACTGATGTGGAGTATCGTAGAAACCTTCAATGGTTTAATGGCAATCCCTAACTTAATTGCACTATTTTTACTGTCTGGAACTGTTGTACGTCTGACAAAGGAATATTTCGCAACAGAAGGTGCAAAATAAAGAAAAATCTTAGCTTAACTCAAACATACCGTGATACAGCTGATAATATTTTCCCTTCTGCTCTAAAAGATCGTCGTGATCACCTCTCTCGACGATCTTTCCTTGTTCAAGGACCATAATTGCATTAGAATTGCGTACAGTACTAAGACGATGGGCAATGACAAATACAGTTCGTCCCTCCATCAGCTGATCCATTCCGCGCTCAATCAATGCCTCTGTACGTGTATCGACTGATGAGGTTGCCTCATCAAGAATAAGCATCGGAGGTAAACAAAGCATAACTCGTGTAATACAAAGAAGCTGTTTTTGTCCCTGTGATAACGAACCGCCATCCTGACCGATTTCGGTGTCATAGCCCTTTGGCATTCTCTTAATAAAGCTGTGTGCATGAG
>OJRW01000753.1_pt1 | contig 29634 bp, 18 predicted proteins | sample 1599231 | NCBI WGS metagenome assembly OJRW01 (sample SAMN04168656, study PRJEB22393) | human gut metagenome | biome: human gut microbiome; feature: stool | host: Homo sapiens | collected 2014-03-17
CCTGTAGCTAGCGTTCATCCTGAGCCAGGATCAAACTCTTCATTGTAAAAGTATTGTTAGTCAGCATAAAGCTGATTTTTGCTCTGTTCAGGATGCCGTACAATTTATTGACTTCATTAATACCTTACGTCTCATGCATATTACTATATATATAAGACAAGTATTGACGGTTCTATTTTTTTCTTGTACTACTTGTATTGTTTATCAATATTTCAAAGAACTTGCTGCTTTCGTTTTAAAAGCGGGTGCAAAGGTAAGAGGTTTTATTTTAACTACCAAATGTTTTCGGAAGTTTTTTTCGCTTTTCTTTTTCTATCGTTTCTCAGACTCTCTTAGCGAAAGGGAAAGAAGGTAAAGAAGAAAAACAAAACGACTTTTCTTTGCGAATCGGACTGCAAAGATAAGAACTTTTAGCTTTATCTTCCAAACTTTATCGGAAGTTTTTTTGTTCTTATTTTTAAGCAGACCCTTGCTTTTACACTAAGTCAATTTATCAAGGCTTTCTTCTCTTGGAAAGCGGGTGCAAAAGTAGCCCCTTTTCAAATATGCTCCAAACTTAAATCACTCTTTTTTTGAATTATTTTTGAGGATAGAAGCTAAAGTGTTGAATCATAAGGATGTTGTAGAACATGTTTTTCTTGGATGGAGGAGGAACAGAGGAAAGGAGTGCACATTATTATATTCACACGCGCGTTAGGCAGGCGAGCGCGGGCGTATGCACAAGGGAAAGGAAGAGGAAATACAGGAAAGGTGAAGAAGATGCGCAAAGGAAACCAGAACGGGAATCCAAAGAAAAAGGAAAAAAGGACGGAGGAAAAGGGGATTGAAAGACTGAAAAGGAAGAAGGCAGGAAGAAGGGGAAATCGTAGCAAGGGAGGAAAATACGAAAAAAAGGGTAGAGACAGGAGTCTTTTAAAGTTCTACACTCTTGGAAAAAGAAAAAAACTCTGCCATCCGCAACAATTCGATTAACATTCTTAGGGGGACTGACTAAAAAGTCAATAGTATCTTAAATATCCTCCTTCCCGAAGGAGGAGAATGGAGATACTGCCGACTTTTCAGTCAACCCCTACTTACGTGTCAGCCAGGCTCTCTATGAAAATAAAAAACTATAATTTGCTGTCATCTGTCACGTTGTCGGGTGTAATTGATTGAATATGAATAATTAATGAGGTGACAGAAGTAGGTGATGGCAGTGTGACGGCAAATTTTGCTGTCACACTGCCTTGTTTTCAATGGTTACTTATGGGCTGTTGGTTGGGCTATACAGAGCTTTTTAGTTTCTCCCGCTTGAAACTTTTGTTTCTCATGCTTGGAACTAAAGTTTCATCGGCTTGAAACTTTAGTTCCAAAGCCGTGAAACCAAAGTTTCGGACGCTTGAAAACAGTGGTTCCAGCCGATGGAATGAATGAAACAAGGCAGGAAACTGATCCCTTACTTATATGATTCAATTAACTTGACCGCACCAACTGTTCGATTAACCTGCTCTTCCAAGAAACAATAAATCACTTATCACTCAAAAACAGCGGAGTTATCAACTATTAAAGGATGATTTATCAATTATTAATGTCTGAAATATCAATCGTTAAGAATTGACACCTCAGACATTAATACACTGTAAATCAAATGACAACATCAAACAAATAACAGATAATGATACATGGAAGAGTGAGAGCAAACACTTGCTATCATACCTGCTACCACACTTGCTGCCATACCTGAAACTAAGATGAATAAAGGCATACAGACAATCTGTTAGGGCATGAGAGCAAAGTCGCGTTGAATTACTGTGGAGAAATAAATATAGACGGCTATCATATTAAGCAAAAAACGGTCAAAAAGAGCAGGAAATAAATGATAGTACATAAGATACCTATTCCGATCCCCATGATTTTTGTTTTAACTGTAATATCAACAGAATCTATTTGCTTGATTTTGAATAATTTTCTTTCTACCACAAAGAATACTGTAGAGTACAAAAGTGGAAGAATATAAAAGACTACTGGATTTAACTCTATAAAAATGGCATAAAACGGAAACATAGCTCTAAAAAAGACCATAAACACCAATGCCTGCGTTAAAATCCAATATAACTTTTTATTTTTCCAATAACTGATTCCTGTCAGTATAACAATTATCCAGAAAAATGCCGGACAAAATACATTCTCTTTGTACTTACAAAAATCAGCAAGTCCCCCATACATTGCATCAGCTTCGGCCATAGAATACAAAGTACGATAGTCATGAATCTCCAAACAGAGAAAAATGATTCCTGCAATAATCTCTATAAAAGGAATCAATTTTAGTATATTCTTTTTAACTGGAGACCGCTCTTTCATGTATCAAATTATTTTTCAAACAAATATAGTTTTTATTAATTGAAAAAACAAATACATAATTATCAGATACAGGCAAATAAAGATTGGGCATTCCCGAGCAAAATCCACCTTCAGTTGTTATTCAAAGACAAGGATATTTTATACTATAAAAAGTCAATGTCATGGAAAAAAACATTTTTAAGTTAGATAATGAACAGCTCAAAGCGATTGTATGCTCATTTCGGGATAAAACAGAAGAAGGGTTAAAAACGGAAAATGCAGAGATACAATGCATTCCTACTTTCATTGCTCCAAAAACAACCCATATTAAAGGAAAGTCACTGGTACTTGACCTGGGAGGAACCAATTATCGGGTGGCAATCGTAGATTTCGACAAAGCAACACCAACCGTTCACCCGAACAATGGCTGGAAAAAAGACATGTCAATTATGAAGTCCGTCGGATATACCCGCGAAGAGTTATTCAAAGAATTGGCCGATATGATTATAGGAATCAAACGTGAGGAAGAAATGCCTATCGGTTATTGTTTTTCTTATCCGGCCGAGTCCGTACCGGGTGGAGACGCCAAACTGTTACGCTGGACAAAAGGAGTAGATATTAAAGAAATGGTTAGAGAATTTATCGGAAAACCTTTACTCGACTATCTGAATGAAAGAAACAAAATTAAGTTTACAGGCATCAAGGTAGTAAACGATACTATAGCCAGTTTATTCGCCGGTCTCACAGACAATAGTTATGATGCATATATCGGCCTCATCGTAGGGACAGGAACCAATATGGCAACTTTTATCCCTGCCGATAAAATTGAAAAACTGGATCAGTCATGCAATGCACATGGATTGATTCCTGTCAATTTGGAATCAGGCAATTTCCATCCGCCCTTTCTGACTGCGGTAGATGATACCGTTGACGCTATTTCCGGTAATCCGGGAAAGCAACGTTTTGAGAAAGCGGTATCCGGTATGTATCTGGGAGACATACTGAAAACAGCCTTTCCGCTGGAAGAGTTCGAAGAGAAATTCGACGCACAGAAACTGACTTCCATTATGAATTACCCGGACATCTACAAGGATGTATATGTACAGGTAGCACAATGGATTTATGGCAGATCCGCACAATTGGTTGCCGCCTCACTGACCGGGCTTATCATGTTACTGAAATCCTATAATAAGGATATACGAAAGGTTTGCCTGGTAGCCGAAGGCAGTCTTTTCTGGAGTGAAAACAGAAAGGATAAAAACTATAACATTCTCGTTATGGAAAAACTGAGAGAACTCCTTCAATTATTCGGTCTGGAAGATATTGAAGTGGATATAAAAAGTATGAATAACGCAAACCTGATAGGGACAGGTATTGCGGCATTATCATAATATACTCCCGTCACTGCCGGCATCCTCACAATTCTATGAGGCATTTTAATGTAGCGGATTCATCAATAAACTTTTCTTAAAGTTTATGATGAATCACGACTACATTTGAAAAATCATAGACAAACACAAAGACTGGTAAAACCAAGTCATAAAACCGATGTTGCTACAACCGTGTTTACCTCATTTAAAGAAATGTCCGCCCGATATTATTTATTATAAGGAATCACACTTAAACTATAATTACCATCAGGCAACAAATCCGAATCAAATTCTATTTCAATATCTTTAGACTCTCCTTTCAACAATGTGAAATAATTATCATTCATCAAAGCAGGTAATATACGCTCACCATCAGAAGAGCGAATAGCCTGTACGTGAACAGCAAAAGCGACTGATGATCCCACATTTTCGATCTTTGCTTTAATCACTTTCTTACCATTACTATCCACTAAGCTTGATGTTGTACGCAATTTGGCTTTCGGCAAATTATTCAATGCTTTATAGTCTCCCGGTTTATTGGAACGCCAATAAAAGTTATCAGAAAGCAGTTGCCCGTTTTCATCGTTCAGTTCCAACTTGATGAAATGCACAGGAGTCAAATCCGTTGGCTTCTTTTTTCTACCATATAATTCAAATTCATAAAGTGAATATCCCCACATAGTAGCCTGTTTCAACCCTTGCATTTTCACATAACGAGTACGAACAGGTTTTATCTTAATCTCTTCGACACCGCCTTTAGAGTCCTCATTGATATAAATTTCTTTCCAGTTTATTGCATCATCCGAAATCAACAGTTTATAAGCTTTTGCATGAGCAGCTTCCCAGTTCAATATGACAGAGGCTATTTCAGTAGGTTCACCCAGATCAACATAAATCCATTCTTCATCACGGGGGTCACTCGCCCAACGACTGCCATCACTGGCATCAATCGCGGCACTTGGCTCTCCGGCATCTGCCGAAATGGAGGAAGCAACCGCTTTCTTACCGAAAGCAAGGTTGTCTGTTGTAAAATTCAGATGGAAACAATAGGAATCCTTATTAGCGGCGGCATCCAAAACTACAGACTGGCTATAACGCCCCATTTCTTTCCCATCCAGATTATAGACTTTACCTGTAGCCGTAAGTCCTTTCTGCTCTTTCAAAGTGGTATTGATCACTTTTACACTATTATCAGCATAACTCCACTGAATATGAACCGGTTCACACGCCTTTCTGATTCCCCAGTAAGCCCCCGTCAAGTCATAATAATAATCATAGGTTTGCCATACCAATGAAGGATAAGCCGACTGCCCCATCCAAGTCAATATGCCGGAAGCATCTTCCCAAATATGATGTTGAAAGCCTTCGTACATCGCTTTATTCACCTCAACATTCACTAATTGAGCTTTCCGGCAAAAATCTTCAATACCTTTCGCTTTACCATAATTGAACTCTACGGTAGAGAAATATTTGTCGGGACTGGCGTTCCCCGCCGAATTGCCAAAGAAATGCTTGTCCCACATTTCATTACGTGGCCACCAATCTTTTTCGGGCATAAATTTCTTAAAGCTATCGAAAGTAGTAAAGACAGCTGTACCTATTTCTGTACGGAATCCCCATCCTTTGGTTATATTGGCACCATATCCATAAGGGGCTTTGGTAAAATACCAGTTAGGATGAGAGTTAGTCCAAGGTCCACTCCCGGAAAGGCCGTCACTATGGGAATTGGCATGATAGGCCCGATCACCCCCATCGTATGTTCTAACGTCTTCCTCCAGCCACTTATTAAGAGGCGGTAACGGATACCCCTCATTATCACCACACCACACTGCAATACAAGCATGATTACGCAAACGCTTGATCTTTTCCACTGCATTCATATTGAAAGCAAAAACATCATCCGGAAGATTCGAATTTGAATTTAACCAGAAGTCGTCCCACACCATAATGCCGTATTTATCGCAAGCTTCATAAAACTCATCATCCGTAACCGAACCGATCCAATTGCGTATCATATTAAAATGCATCTCATTGTGAAGTTTCAATTTAAGATCATATTCTTCACCCCGACAACGCAACATATATTCGCTCATTCCCCAGTTTCCTCCTTTTACATAAACAGGTTCACCATTTATTTTAAGATGAAGCACACCGTCAACCAGCTCGGAACCGTATTCACGAATACCAAATGTAATATTCTGTTTATCAGAAGCCTTACCATTCACCATATAAGTCAGTTCGCAGGTATAAAGATTCGGCTGTCCGTAACCATTAGGCCACCACAAAGCAGGATTCTGAATTATAAATTGACTGAACTTGCTATCATCCAGAAGAAAAGTCCGCTGTTTGCCTGCCTCAATTACCAAATCTTCGGTAAATTCAATGTTGCCCGGCTGAATGATACCTTTCAACACTCCTTTCTGCTCTATATCTGTATGATTCCGTAGTTCCAACTGCAAGCTTAAAACCGCTTTGTTTTTAGAAGGAACTTTCGAACGTATCCAAGGATCGACGATAGACACTTCGCCGGTTTTTGTCAAATAGACGTCGTCAGTAATACCAGTCAAAAGACCGGGAACATAAGGCATCCAATCCCAGCCGGCACATGACATATAAGTAGGACTTGCATAATTGGGAACCGGAGTGCCTACCCAATGCACAAGGACGGCAAGCACATTCTTACCGTTTTTTGACAGCAAATCGGTTATATCGAAATTCCCCCGATGCATAAATCCATCAAGCAATCCGAGACGCGTCCCATTAAAAAATATTTCTCCTTTACGGTTAACCCCTTCAAAATTTAGCCATACCCTTTCTCCGTTTTCCACCTCCGGCGAATTAAACTCTGTACGATACCAGAAGTTACGGTCATATTTTGCTTTATCGACTTTATACGCATTATCAGCAAAATTCGGATCAGGCTCCAGTCCTTCTAATACATACGAACCAAACACCGTTCCCGGCACAGTTGCTTTGACCCAATCCCTCGTGTCATATCGGGTAGTCATCATATCAGAAGGATGCTCAATTTCTGCCTGAGCTTTCACTTTCCATATCGTCAGATTTCCATCACTATTCAATGAAATTTTTACTTTTTGTGCATGAACGGTGATACCAGTAAATAATAAAACAAGTAACAGTGTAGTCTTCCAAATATTCATATCTTCTATTTCTTTTTCACATTACAGATCAGTATATGAACGATTAATCGCTCATATACCCCTAAAAAAGAAATCAGATAGTCATATTATTATATTTTGTATTCCTCTATCTTCCTGTACAAAGTGGTAAGACCGATCTTCAGCAAGCGGGCAGTTTCCGTCTTGTTGCCTTTCGTATATTCCAGGACGCGGGCAATATGCCTTCGTTCCATAGCAGCCAGTTCAAAACTACCGATATTATCATCCGAACATTCATAATGAGTATTCTGAATCTCCAACGGAAGATCGCACACATCCAGATGCCCGCCTTCGCAGACAATCAGACTCCGTTCTATCACATTCCGCAATTCACGGATATTTCCTTTCCAGGGTTGCTGTTCCAACGCATGAAGAAAAGCAGGAGTCATCTCATTGACCGTATACGAAAGTTTCTCGGAAAAGCTCTTTGCAAAGGCAGTGGCAAGAATTCTGATATCACCGGTACGTTCGCGAAGTGCCGGCAGATGTACCTGAAATACCGAAAGACGATAAAACAGGTCTTCACGGAAACGTCCCGCTTTGATTTCCTCTGTCAGATTGCGGTTGGTAGCAGCAATAATACGAACATTCACGTGCGTCGGTTTCGTATCTCCTATCTTTATATATTCGCCTGTTTCGAGAATACGCAGCAATTTGGCCTGTAGTTCAAAAGCCATTTCTCCGATTTCATCCAAAAAGATCGTACCGTTGTTGGCTTCTTCGAAGAGTCCTTTCTTGTCCTTCAAAGCTCCGGTGAAGGACCCGGCTTTATGCCCGAACATTTCACTCTCCAGCAGTTCCTTACTGAAAGACGAACAGTTCACGGCAACAAAGCTCTGTTTGCTCCGCTTACTATTATAATGTATGGCTTGTGCAAATACTTCTTTTCCGGTCCCCGTTTCTCCGGTCAACAACACCGGAACATCAGTCACCGAAACCTTCTGTGCCAGCATAACAGCTTCTTTCAGCACTTTCGATTCTCCCAGAATGGAATCAAAAGAATATAGCTGACTGACTTTCTTTTCCAGTTTCTCTAACCGGACATTCATCTTAGCCTTCTCAACGGCACGACTGATCAGAGGGATAATCTTATTATTATCGTCCCCTTTGGTTATATAATCAAATGCACCGTTCTTGATTGCCTGCACTCCGTCGGGTATATTACCGTGAGCGGTAAGAAGAATGACTTCCACATTCGGAGCTGTCTTTTTAATGTTCAACACCAGATCGACCCCGTTTCCATCGGGAAGAAAGACATCACACAAAGCCACATCCGGCTGTTGAATTTCCAACTGCCTGATAGCTGCCTTGCAATCACCTGCCTGACACACCTCATAACCCTCCAGTCCGAGCATACGAGCCAACAGGCTACGAATCTGAACCTCATCGTCAATGATAAGAATTTTACTCATAATTAATTTATAAAAAATGAAGAAAGACAAACAGGGTGCGCAAATATAAGTCTTTTTTCTATGATCCGAGAACAATTCTCCCTACTTTATTGTTATTTCCATAGGAAACTATTTACGCAACAAACTTATGAAGATCATTATTATTGGAGGCGTTGCCGGAGGAGCTACCACTGCTGCCCGGATCAGACGCACAAACGAAGCAGCTGAAATCATCCTTTTAGAAAAAGGAAAGTATATCTCTTATGCCAATTGCGGACTGCCGTATTACATCGGAGGCGTGATCAAAGAACGGGAAAAACTGTTTGTACAGACGCCCGAAGCATTTTCTACGCGCTTTCGTGTAGACGTACGAACTGAAAATGAAGTAATCTTCATCGACCGGAAGAGAAAAACAGTAACGGTAAGACAAAGTAGCGGAGACACTTACGAGGAAAGCTACGACAAATTACTGATATCGACCGGAGCCTCCCCTGTACGTCCTCCCCTGCCGGGAATCGACCTGAACGGAATCTTCACACTCAGGAATGTAGCCGACACAGACCGAATCAAAGAATATATCAACAGTCATGCTCCCCGAAAGGCTGTTGTCATCGGAGCCGGATTTATCGGGCTGGAAATGGCAGAGAACCTGCACGCACAAGGAGCTAAAGTTTCTATTGTGGAAATGGGCAATCAAGTGATGGCTCCCATCGACTTCTCCATGGCATCCCTTGTACACCAGCATTTGATGGACAAAGGAGTGAACCTGTATCTGGAGCAGGCAGTAGCCTCTTTTGAAAGAGACGGAAAAGGATTGAAAGTCATCTTCAAGAACGGACAGTCCATCTCTGCCGACATCGTTATACTTTCCATCGGCGTACGTCCGGAAACGACACTGGCACGTGCCGCAGAGCTGAAGATCGGCGAAGCCGGAGGAATCGCCGTCAACGACTACCTGCAAACGTCGGACGAATCGATTTACGCCATCGGTGACGCTATCGAATTCCGCCACCCGATCACCGGAAAACCGTGGCTCAATTACCTTGCTGGTCCCGCCAATCGTCAGGGACGAATTGTCGCAGACAACATTCAGGGAGCACACATCCCTTATGAAGGAGCCATCGGAACTTCCATTGCAAAAGTATTCGACATGACTGTTGCTTCTACCGGATTACCCGGCAAACGATTGCGGCAGGCAGAAATCAATTATATGTCTTCGACCATCCATCCGTCCTCTCACGCAGGATATTACCCGGATGCCATGCCGATGAGTATTAAAATCACTTTCGACCCGAAGACAGGTAAACTGTACGGCGGACAGATCGTCGGCTATGACGGTGTAGACAAACGAATTGACGAAATCGCGCTTGTCATCAAGCATGAAGGTACGATCTATGATCTGATGAAAGTGGAGCAGGCTTACGCCCCTCCGTTCTCTTCTGCCAAAGATCCGGTAGCCGTTGCAGGATACGTAGCCGAAAACATCATAACTGGGAAAGTACAACCCGTCTATTGGAGACAGTTGAGGGATATCGAGATGGAAAACAATTTCCTGCTGGATGTACGTACTCCTGACGAATTCTCGCTCAATACACTGCCAGGTGCAGTGAACATTCCGCTGGACGAACTGCGTGACCGGCTGGATGAACTGCCGAAAGACAAGATGATCTATACATTCTGTGCCGTCGGACTCAGAGGATACCTTGCTTATCGCATTCTGGTACAGCATGGATTTGAAAAGGTACGCAACCTTTCCGGAGGATTGAAAACATACCACGCTGCCGCAGCACCCATCATCCTGAGAGAAGAAAGTGAGAACGAAGTACCTGCACAACCGAACGCAAACATACAACAGCCGGCAGATGCGCAACCTCAAAAGACAGTTTCACCAGTTGAAGCAGTGAAGACAATCCGTGTAGACGCTTGCGGACTGCAATGTCCGGGGCCGATTCTGAAAATGAAAAAGACAATGGATTCGCTGGTTTCCGGCGACCGGGTAGAAATTACCTCAACCGATCCGGGATTCCCGCGTGATGCTGCCGCATGGTGCAACTCGACAGGAAATCAGTTGATTTCCAAAGAAACAGCAGGAGGAAAATCTGTAGTAGTGATCGAAAAGGGCGAACCTAAATCCTGCAATATTGTTACCTCCTGTGAAGGCAAAGGAAAAACTTTCATCATGTTCAGTGATGATTTAGACAAAGCTTTAGCTACCTTTGTGCTCGCTAATGGCGCAGCTGCCACCGGACAAAAGGTAACGATCTTTTTCACCTTCTGGGGACTGAACGTTATCAAGAAGCTGCATAAGCCGAACGTCGAAAAAGATATCTTTGGAAAAATGTTCGGCATGATGCTCCCTTCCAGCTCCCGAAAGTTGAAACTCTCTAAAATGAGCATGGGAGGAATAGGAGGAAAAATGATGCGGTACATCATGAATCGGAAAGGCATCGACTCTCTGGAGTCCTTACGCCAACAAGCTCTGGAGAACGGTGTGGAATTTATCGCCTGCCAAATGTCCATGGACGTCATGGGAGTGAAACAGGAAGAACTTCTGGACGAAGTGACAATAGGCGGAGTAGCAACATACATGGAACGGGCGGATAATGCAAATATCAACCTGTTTATATAGAAAAAGAACAAACAAAAAAACAAGTAGCATATGAAGACAATATGTGTAATGCGCGATGTATTCAAAGCAATGGCAAGATTTGAAGATGCATTTGAAAAAGTGTATCAGGTATCATTAAATGAAGCGATGATATTATGTGCCCTGCAAGAAGCCTCGCCCAATAATATGACGGCCACGAGCCTGTCCAAACGAACGGAGCTGACACCCTCTCACGCTTCAAAGATGCTCCGGATTCTGGAAGAAAAAGAACTGATTGTCAGAACACTCGGAGAAGAGGACCGAAGACTGATGCAGTTCCATCTCAGTCAGAGCGGTAAAAAACTAGTCCGACAATTAGCACTTGAAAAAGTGGAAATACCGGAATTACTGAAACCGCTATTCGAATCGGTAGATTCCTAAATCAAGCAGCCCGATACATGTAATATCGGCTTGCAGAAGAATAAAACGGTGAACCGCCTGTTCATATATTACAGGTTGTTCACCGTTTCTCGTTTCGTCATTCTTCAAGCCACCCTCTAAGAAGAGACATCACTTTCTGCTTCTGATCTTCGGACATTGTACCGATGCGTGCAAGATGACTGCCTCCCGGCTCTACAAAAACATGAATATTCTTTTTATTCTTCAGCCATGTTACTCCGGCAGCTGTCCAGGGATCATTCTGACCATAGATAAAAATCATCTTCGGATCGTTCTTCTTCAAGAACCGCACAATCTTATTGCTCAATGTCTTATCGAATTTCATCTTCCGCATATCTTCCGGCAACATCAGTCTTCTCAGATAATCCTTGCTGGTCTTTATAGAAAGGTAAGGTTTAAAAGGAGCGATATCGTATCCATAATACCCCAATTCGCGGGCAGCCTGCACGAAGAAAGAAAGAGTCGGGCTGTCTACTATAAAATAAGAAGGTCCGCTGATTGCCAGCAAATGATCCAGCAGTGTATCGTCAGAAGCCGAGATTTCCGGTATACTACGGATATCCGTTCCCCATTGCCAGATAGAGAAAGAATATTCCAGCACACAGAAATCGTATATTTCTTCCAGAGGAGCGCGGAATGTATAGTTCTTTTCAGTACACATTTTTTCAAAACGGGGCAACAAACGAGCCTTTCGCTTCAATACTTCCAACTGGAAATCTTCTATTTTTTTCCTATCGGCTTCCGTACCTACCCGGCGGAGGAAAGGTTCGTGCCGACCGTCTTCACGCGCATAACAAAGAGGAGCAACATAAGGCACGGAAACATCCACATCGTCGGGGAAGAAAACACGGTATAATAAGGAGGTCTGCCCACCCTTGCTGATCCCCGTACTGATCCATTTGCCAGGATATAAAGTCTTGAAAGCGGTTGTCACGGCATGCAAATCCTCGGCAGAATTCTCTGCGGTCAGGTATTGCCAGTCGCACGGTTCGGGAGTGGATTCGAGAAAGTAGCGATGCTCCACAAAGATCATATTGGCATCGAACAATTCAGAAAGTTCTTCCCGATAAGTGGGGCGCAAAGCATACCCTGCCCCATATCCTTCAGTGACAATCACTGTGGGACGGTCATAACCGACGTGTCCCACAATCACCCGCTGGCGGAAACTTCCCTTTTCGGGATGTCGATGATCCAGCGGCTGAGTCAGGTACATTACATACTTTTCCGGGAAGCGGCTGGTGTCGAGCGACTTTATTCCGCTGACGGACTTATTTTTTTCGATCTTCTGAATAAACGATTCCTGCGCCGACAATGAGACGGGCGCAACTGCGATCAGCAGCACGATTGAGAACCATACGAAAAGAGGTATCCGAATGTGTTTCATAAGCATTTGAGTGTTAATTTTCTCGCAAAGATAATCATTTGCACGAACCTTTTTACACATTTCTTGTTGTTTGTAACAAAAGCCCCAAGGTACCAGGGCGTGATTTTTATATAACCTAAACATTATAAAAGATATGAAGAAATTAATTCCTATTTTATTGGCGGTCTTTGCACTCGCTTCCTGCGAAAAAGACCCGGACATGGGTAAGCTGGATGACAACTATCTGGTATACACTAACTACGACAAGCAAGCCAACTTCAAAGACTTCAGCACATTCTATCTGGCTGACAAAATCTTGGTTATCTCTGACAGCAAAGAACCGGAATATCTCGAAGGAGAAGGCGCTGAGCAAATTCTGGCTGCTTATACAGAAAATATGGAAGCAAAAGGTTATCAACCGGCTGCCGATAAAGAAAGTGCCGATCTTGGTATTCAAGTAAGCTACATCGCAAGTACTTATTATTTCACCGGCTACACACAACCTGAATGGTGGTGGGGATATCCCGGCTACTGGGGACCCAGCTACTGGGGTAACTGGGGCGGATGGTACTATCCGTACGCTGTGACCTACAGCTATAGCACCAACTCATTCATTACAGAAATGGTGAACCTGAAAGCAGATGAAGGTGAAGGCAAAAAACTTCCTGTAGTCTGGACAAGCTATCTGACTGGATTTGAAACAGGCTCTAAAGCTATCAACCGCACTCTTGCTATTGAAGCAGTGAACCAGTCATTCACTCAGTCACCTTATCTTACTAACAAATAAACAATTACAACTGTTATGAAAACAAGAAAGAATATATATTTCAAGGTAGTGGCGCTAGCAGCCATTGCCATCGCCTTTGCCATGCCGGCTAAGGCACAGCTATCAGACAATGGATATGCTAATATAGACTGGCAGTTCAATGTTCCATTGAGCAATAATTTTGCAGACAAAGCCAGCGGTTGGGGTATGAACTTTGAAGGTGGTTATTTCGTTACTCCTAACCTGGGTCTGGGTCTTTTCCTGAACTATCACAGCAACCACGAGTATATTCCTCGCGAAACATTCAAGATAGGTGCAGGTGACGTTACAACTGATCAGCAACACACAATGTTCCAGTTGCCTTTCGGTGCTGCCGCCCGCTACCAATGGAATCGCGGTGGAGCCGTACAACCTTATGTCAGTGCAAAATTAGGTGCTGAATATGCTAAGATCCGTTCCAACTTCAATATGTTGGAAGCCAGAGAAAACAGCTGGGGATTCTACGCTTCTCCTGAAGTAGGTGTCAATGTATTCCCTTGGGTTTACGGACCGGGTCTGCACTTTGCTCTGTACTACAGCTATGGTACCAATAAGGCTGATGTACTGCATTACAGTGTAGACGGACTGAACAACTTCGGTTTCCGCGTGGGTGTTTCATTCTAACCCGAGCAACTACTTGATTTTACATTAATAAGCAAGAGCCCCTCTACTTCGGCAGAGGGGCTCTTCATTTTTTATTTGCTTTGAATCGCTTTATAGATCGCATCCTGTATCTGTTCGCGAATTTCCAGACGGCTTAGCTTCCGGTTGGTTACGTCCGGATAAATCCGGTTGCTCAGAAATACATAAACCAAGCCATTGTCGGGGTCTACCCAGGCACACGTTCCGGTAAATCCGGTATGACCGTATACTTTTGCCGGTGTATGCTTTCCGCAAGGGCTCTTTTCCGGATTACGGGTATCCGGCTTGTCAAATCCAAGTCCGCGACGGCTGATTTTGGAAACTTCCGTTGTAAACAACTGGCAGGTTTCCTTGCTTAAATAACGCTGTCCGTTCAACTCACCACCGTTCAGCAACATCTGATAAACCTGTGCCACTTCACGTGCATTCGAGAACAATCCGGCATTTCCCGAAACGCCTCCCTGGAAAGCGGCAGCCTCATCGTGCACAAATCCCTGAAGGGTAGTCTTACGCAAGAAGCGATCGACAGAAGAAGGTACAACTTCCGATTTCGGAAAGCGGCGCAAAGGAAGGTATCCTGTACGTTCCAGTCCCATCGGTTCATAAAATTCACGTTGCAAGTAGGCATCCATCGGCATTCCCGCAAGTTTCTCAACCAAAAGACGCAACAGGATAAAACCGACATCGCTGTATCGGTAAGTTTTAGGTTTCATCGGTGCGTCTGCAATCTTCTTCTCCATTTCCTTGAAGAAAGAAGGATTCAGCCACAGACTATCACAGATTTGCAAGGTGTAATCTCCGGTTTTAACCTTTGAAACATATTCCTTTTTAAATGCAAAATTAGGATTCGCCCATGTGGAAGTTCCCAACTGCAACGGATGCCGTGCATCTTTGCGGGACATGAACAGTCTGCCTTCATAACTATCTTCATCGATGGCTTCCCGATAAAAAGCAATTCCGGGCGGCAAGCCGGACTGATGGTAAAGCAGTTCCTGAATGGTTATGTCTTTCTTGTTAGTATGCTGAAGGAAAGGCAGATAGTCTGCAATTCTGTCCGTCAGATTAAAACGTCCCTTATCGTAAAGTTTCATTAAAGCAAGCACTGTACCAGTAGTCTTGGAGAGTGAAGCCAAGTCATAGATATCGGTCGGCTGCACACGTGTGCTTCCCGTTCCGGTGTGAGTGCCGAATGTCTTGTCTACCATCACATGACCCTCTTTCATCACGATCACCTGGCAACCGGGATAAGCTCCCTGACGTACACCGTCCAAAGCGATCGAATCAATTCGTTGCAGGGCGACAGAAGAAAGCCCATGTTCTTCCGGAATAAAATGCAAAGGTGTTTTCGGAGTAATCGTGACACCGTCTCCTGCCTGAAAGAGTTCTCCAAGACTGGCCGATAATCTTCCATCCGCCGTAGCTTTGGCAAAGAGCACATCCGCCACCTGCCGCTGCACATCTTCATTAGGGCTGTGTCCCAGCACCACTGCCGAGGCACGGGCAACCGCACGCTGTATCTGCAACATCATCTTACCCTGCGTAAAGAAAGCATAGATGACCGGAGCTTCAGTAGTAAATTTACCGAAGAAGGTCTGATAAGGTGACAGCTTCTGTTCACTTACGGCAACAATAATCCGTTTATAGGCAGCCAATGAGTCCCGTAACCGCTGATTCGCCTCTTCCGTCATACCGGGACGAAGACGGAAACGTGACAAAGAAGTGTATTTCGACAACTGTTCCGCCAATGCATTGGTTTCACCCGCATCACCGACTTCAAGCAATGCCATCGTTTCTTTTTGATTCGTATGCAAAGGAAGAACATGATTTTCATTATTCAGCACAGTAATCGCAGCCAGATTCAACCGGCGGATTAAATCACGTGTCTGAGGAGTATTGATCCGTTGTCCCAAACCGGATAGCTGGACAAACGGTTTCTTTTTTAGTCCGAGCACATATTTATAAGTCAGTACTTTGCGGCATTTCTCTTCAATATCTTCGCGTGTCAATTCTCCCTTATCAATGGCATCGAGTACGGCGGCTATCTCCTCCTTCAGGTTCCGGGGAGCCAGTACCATATCATTCCCTGCCTTCAGTGCCTGCAGACTGACATTTCCATTCCCCGAAACACCTTTCATGGCAAGTGCATCCGTGAAGATCAGTCCTTTGAAAGCAAATTCTTCTGTCAGCAGATCGTATACGATATTACGGGATAAAGAAGAAGGAAGTCCGCCTATCGGTTCAATAACCGGCACTTGCAGGTGTCCGACCATCATACCGCTCAATCCGGCACGGATCGCTTCTCTAAAAGGATGGAGCTCTACACTGTCCAGACGTTCGCGAGTGAAGGGAAGTACCGGAAGTGTTTTGTGCGAGTCTACATCCGTATCACCATGTCCGGGGAAGTGCTTGCAGACGGAAAGTACGCCTCCGCTTTCCAGGCCGGAAGCATAAGCTACTACCTTATCCGCCACCTGCACGGGGTCTTCACCAAAGGAACGGGTATTGATGACCGGATTCTTAGGGTTGATATTCACATCCGCCACCGGAGCAAAGTTGACTTGTACACCTAACTGTGCACATTGGCGTGCCATCTCGCGACCGTATTCATAGATTAATTTATTATCCTGAATACATCCGAGCACCATATTTCGGGGAAAGACAGGAGTACCACGCAGACGCATTGCCAGCCCCCATTCTCCGTCAAAAGTGATCATTAACGGTAACTTTGCCATGCGCTGGGCTCGATTAGTCAGTTCCGCCTGGGTCTGCATCTTCCCACCGGAAAACAGCAGTCCGCCGACTTTATAGGTATCGACGGCATCCTTCAGCAGTATCTGGTTGCGCTTGGTATCTACCGGAGCAATCGTATATATAAACAACTGACCGACTTTCTCTTTAAGCGTCAGCTTATTCATAATGGAGTCTACCCATTGTTGACAACGGACATCTTGTTTAGCTTTATAAAGTAGTAAAGGTTCTACGGGAGTATCTATTGCTTCTCCCCTGGCCTTGACAGGAAGAAATAGCAGGATAGCCAGTATATATGTTAGTAATCTCATTTTTTATTCAAGGTCAAATCTAGTCGTCCAACATAAATTCCATTCTTTCCGGTGTGCATAACGGGGACATTTTTCCCGTCTATGTTCAGATAATTCTTGGGGCTTTCCATAAAGGTATGAGAATGCCCACCCAGAATAACATCGATATTACGGGTGTTGGCTACCAGCTTCTCATCCATCTGAATACCCAGATGTGACAGGCATACAATGACATCGCATCCTTCTTCTTTCAGTTGTGCGGCAATGTCATTGGATACGGCGATCGGGTCTTTATAGATTACCCCTTCGCATTTATTGGCCTGTATCAGTCCTTCCGGCTTCGCTCCCAACCCGAAAACTCCGATCTTCAAGCCGAAACGATCCAGAATGACATAAGGTTTTACGATATCTTTGAGTACTGTGGCATCAAGATCATAGTTGGCACATACTACCGGAAACTTGGCTAATTTAAATAGACGAGCCATGTTGTCCAAACCGAAATCGAACTCGTGGTTACCGATTGTCATTGCATCGTATCCCATTTCATTCATTAGGGTGACTTCTACCTCACCTTTAAACATATTATAATAAGGAGTGCCTTGCGAGATATCGCCGCAATCGAACAGCAGTACATCCGGATTTTCTTTGCGGAACTGCTGCAGGAAACTTGCCCGACGGACAAATCCACCCTGACCGTAGTTCCGGTCGCCTTCCTGAGTCATAGGTTCAATCCGGCTGTGTACATCACTGGTTTGCAGTATGATTAGTTTTTTTGTTTCTTGGGCAGTTGCCAATGCAGGTAGTAAAAGGAGGAAAAGCATCAGCCACTTTCCGGTTCTTCCTTTGAATATATTCAAGACGGAAGTTATATGATTATGAGTTGTCATAGGATACTGAGATTTCATTGTAAACCTTGGTTATTTATTCTCTTTTCATTTTTTTATTTCCGGTCGGATGCCGGAACAACGGTGATACGTCCATCCAGTTTAGAGGTAATCTTCTTGCCTGCAGCTGTCTGTTGCCTTACGTAGTCGAGGAACAGTCCGCGCAATGTCAATCCATCCGGACATTCACGCTTATCCGCATTGATAAAGGGAGTGAGTCCGTCGTTTCCGTCCGCCAGATAGTCAATGGTAGCTACGGTATAGTCTTTGTCATCTTCGATCTCTTTTTCCTGTACGGTTGCTTTCAGAAGTTTTCCGTCTTTTGTTATTTCCAGATGTGCTCCGCTCAGTCCTTCACCGTGCAAAGAAGCTATGACTTCCATCAGTCTTTTTATTTCCGTACCTTTCATCGTCAGTACGCAGAGAGAATTTTCAAAAGGAAGTATTTCGAAAACAGCATCGACTGTGATATTACCCTGTGGAAGTATGTTGCGCAAACCGCCCATATTCATGATTCCAATATCGGCAGGATGCTTCAGTACACGCTCTGCAGAGAGTCGTAGCACTTCGGCGACCAGGTTGGAAAGCAAGCTCTCAGGACGTCCTTTGTCCATCGTCATCTCGCTGACGCCAATCACCTCATACATCATCTTATCTATTTTTTCTTTGTAGGGTTTAAGCAGGGCGGCAGCCTTTTCGTCGGGATGAGCATCCCAGGTTGAATCCATACAAATCCGGGTTCCTCCTATCTGGGCAACTTCATAATTTGCCTGAACTTCACGGGTAGATTGGCAGGAAGTGAATAGGATTAGTCCTGTCAGAATAGCTCCCGAAGTATACTTTACGTAATTTCGTTTCATCTTCTTTCTTTTGTTTATGCTACAAATGTACATTTTATATTTTAAAGTCATGCGGAAGAAGAAGAAACTTATAGCAAGTTTAGTCCTATTTCAAGGGGAATTAGCTGCAAAATGCACTTAAAAATGTTAATTAAAAGTATTCTGAGGCAGGGTTGATTTAATTAAAAAAAGGACGTTCCCAGGGAAAAAGGGGAAATTAGGAACGTCCTTTGAATAGAGTTAGCGAAAAGTCCGGTCTTTCGCAAGTGCAGACCTTTCCTCTCTTCACTAAAATAAACTAAGGACTATAGTGGGGAAATCCTTAGTGGGGAAAAACGACTATCAGCTTCTTCACAGGAGCGCATAATCGCAAAGTAGTCGCATTCGGTACTTATTCCATCAATGATATTTCTACACCATTAGAAATTCTTTTGTACCGATGAAGCAACATATTTTTTAGAATATCTTCTTATAATATCTTGTTAATAACTTTGTTTATTCGGCGATACAGATACTCACACGATTTTCTTCCGGTGCTTTATATGGCTGAACAGTGTCTCCTTTGGAATCAACCATAATTCTGTCAGTGGTTATTCCTTTTGCCTTCAAAGCATCCGCAACATTGCCTGCGCGTTTTTCAGACAACGACTTGTTGATTTTAGGATTGCCTGTATTTACATCGGCATAGCCTGTCACTTTAACCTTTGCAGCCGGATTGTTTTGCAGATATTCTACCAACATATCTATTTTTGACTTTTGATCGTCTTGTATCTTCGCTGAGTTCAAAGCAAAGAAGATATCCTGTTTCATTGGCTGTACTACAACTTCTTTCTTCGGCTGTGGCTGTTCTACCACGGGAACAGGCTTCGGTTGTTCCACTACTACAGGTTCTGCCTCATAATATACAGGTTTAGTTTCCGTATAGCCTTTACCGAATTTAATATTCAAACCAATGAGAGCATTGAACTGCCAGTCAGCATTTCCTGCCTTCTTTGAGTTGAACTTGTCGGACAAGACATTTGCATTACCTTCGATGTTGATGGACAAGCGATCATTCAGACGCAGATTACATCCTAAACCCATGCGCCCGGCAATGAGAAACTTTCCGTCCCGCCAAAGATATTCCATCTCATAGGTTCGTGTATCCAGTGCATTCGCCTCATCGTTATCAAAGCCACGATTTAATCCTCCTCCGAGAAAGACATAACCATTGAATACACGTTTGGGATTAAAACCACAAAACAATGTGCTAAGATCAGAAACGATGTCAATGTTACCTTGCAAATATTTGTACTGGTAATCCTGTTGCGGAGAAACCCAGCCTCCTTTTGCCTGCCATCCGCTGACACCAACACGTGCCCGCCATGCAGGAGCAAACTGATAACCTACGTTTATCGCTGCTGCAGGAGATATAAGATCACTAAACTTAGCTTCGCCAAGTGTGTGAGCAGCACCTACTTGCACTTGCATAAACCAATGAGGTTTGAATTCAGTTTTACCTTCTTCTTTTATTCTTTGTTCTTGTGCGGAAATGACTGTACTACTTAATAGTAAGGCGAATACAGGCATCCACAATTTCTTTATGTTCATGCTTATCTTTTCTTTTTAATATGATACTGCATTAACTTTATTAAAGAAGGGTATCCTTCTTTTGAAAAAGATACCCTTCTTATCTTTGTCGATATTGCTATCGTGAGAGATCAATCAATTACTGGTGAGTCGGAGTAATTGTTAATGTTACTGTGCTGGTTACTTCACCGAACGTATATTTAACCGTTACAGGAATAAACAGTTTGAATGGTGCATTTATAGTAAACTTACCGTTTGCATAAACAAGGTCACCATACGTTATGTCACCACCTATTTTCTGAAGATCACATGTGTAATTAATTGACATGTTAGGTGCAACGTCCTTCAACAGTTTTGGTGCAGCTTCGCTTGCATTCAATGTTGTCATGATCTGATCCTTATCAATTGAAATTGCACTACCAGTAACTCCATAATAAGTATAGAAATCGATAGGCGCTACAGCAAACGCTTGACCTCTCCAGTCTGTCAAACCAAGTAACTTGCTCATGTCGATCTTAGCAGTTCCTGTAGTTGCATCCTGCAATTCGGCAGACTTCAAGTCAACTACATTGATAGGACGCAAGAACTTCACATCAAATTTGTTACCAGTCAACGGTAAGATTTCATCGCATTCGTTAGTTACCACAATTTCAATACCTACAGTGAACGGATCCACGTTGTAAGCAGACTTATTCAACAATGCTTGTGCATTCTCGTCAGCCTTATTGTAAGTAATAATACCGTCAGCATCAATTGTAGCAATCTTAGTTGCAGTAGCACTATTCTTGCTAGCATTCAATTGAGTACCGTTAGCTGTTACAGTGAATGTGTATTTATCAGTTCCGATAGTTACATCCTTAGCTCCTGAGAAGATAAACTTCGCAGTCAACTTATCCTTCGTAAATGATGGGAAGTTCGCTTCTGTAACGTCAGAAACAACAACCTTACGACCTTCAAATACATCAAACAGATCAAGTTTGAAGTCTGTTACTGCTACAGTAACCGGTTCTTTCACATCAGCTTTTACATAAGACTTATCAGGTGACCAAGCTTCAGTAATCTTCTGGTCATTCTTAATTACTCCACTAGGCATTGCGATGCTTGCTTTCATCGTAATTGTGATATCTCCACGAGTTCCGTCTACTGATTCATAAGTCACAGTAGCGAACATCTCTGTCTTCGACTTTTTAACAAGAGCCAAAGCTTCTGCCGGAGTTACTGTCCACTCTACTACTGTAGTAGCAATAGCTTCAGGATCCGTTACTTCTGTTACTGTTCCTGTACTTCCTTCACCCAAAGCGATAGCACCTCCATCATCTTTCTTCAATGTATATGCTGTATGGAAGTCAGGCTTGTTCAACTTCGCTTCAGCATAAACATCATTCATGTTGAGGTAAGTCAATTTGGCAACATTGTTCTCACAACCATAGTAATAAGTATCTTTAGTGAATACTTTACCGAATCCGTCAATTGTACCCTTAACAATCTTTGTCTTAATCCATCCTACAGCAACTACCTGATTAGGAACCTTAGTGGTATCTACCAATTCTACACGTAACAATGGCTCGCGATGTTCAGTTGCTTCAGAATCCTGACCTTTATATTCAGGGTTAATAATACCTTTAGCAGCATCACTACCATTAAAGAATGAGTTCTGTTCTGTCTCATTATTAGCTCCACCAATGTAATTGGAAGCAGTGAAGACATATTTCAGACCGTTATCTTTAATATTAGTCATCTTAACTAATTCAGTACCATTGTTTTCTTTATAATAAGTAGAGATTTTATCTGCTAATTTAAGTGTACCATCTGTAGCTACAGTGTAATCTGCATTTGCATCAATAGCTTCTTGTGCCTTACCTGCATTAGCATTAGGAGTAGAACCAATACGAGAAATGCTTTGTCCATATAAGATTACGTCTTCTGCATCAATTTTGGTTTCTAGAACGAAGTCGCTCATAAGTACCTTATATATACTAGCGTAATCAGAGGTAATTACTTTAGCTTCGTCAGCACCAATAGCTTTGGTCTGAGCCTGCAAAGCATATACAGCTACCTTACCAGAATTCAGTGCCGGTATCTTTTCTGCATCTGCATCCATTGCAACTTTAAGATAACGTTGTCCGTCTTCGGTTACGACATCTGATTTCTTTATATTAGCAGTTGGATCCATTGCAGCAGCACGAGAAACTGGATAATAATCCTTATCGCCTGAAAGGAATTTCAGGCTTTCAATCTGTGCCATTGAAACGCTAGCCGGATTCATGTGGTAATATGCCCAGATTTGCGGAGTAATATAAGAAAGTGTAGGATTAGACTTATATGTTTCACCGGTTTCTGACGGTTTAGCGTACGCATTTTGAGACCATGCATTATAAGTCAAGTTGTTAGCTTTCAATGCAGAGATTCCACCCACATAGCAAGTGGGCTCAAATACTAATCCCTTCAAAGGTATAGCGTCTATGACAGAGAATTCACCAGTAACTTCTTTACCGTTTTCGATCGTTACAATTCTATATCCTGTAACGACTCCTTTTTCATCAAGGATAGCAGTAATAGATCCTTTTGCGGTCTCAGGAATCGCAACAGAAGTTTTTGTGCCATCATAATAAACATAGCCATCTTTTACAGTCAGTAACAATGGATCAAATTCCTTATACGTCGGAATTTCAGGGATTTCAGGAATGTCGATAGTACCAGAACTAACTTCTTTACCATCCTTCTTCAAAGTAATCTTACCATCCTTTGTCACATCAAGAGTATACGATGGCAATTCTTCAGGCATTGGTATAGTGTACTCTTTACTATCCGCACCAGTCACTGTTAATTTGCCTGTAGATGCATCATACACCACAGACTTCACATAGCCTCCCACTTGAGCTTGCAATTCCGAGAGAGTTTTTTCAATTCCATCGACTCTGGCATTTACCGCATCAATGTCATCATCGTAGTCTTTACAACCTACGAACGATGCACCGGTAGCAAGCGCCAACGCTCCGAAAAGCATCACCCTAACAAATTTTTTCTTCATAACTACTTAAAAATTACATTAATAATATATTATTAAACACTAAGTTCAAATAATACTCGCCCGTTACTTCTTAGGTAACGGGATAATACATTTTCCCACTCCGACAGAAGCGTCTGCGGGCCATTTTCAATAAATAAGTTATGATATTTTTAACCCCTGCTTTGGAGAGACGGCAGAGGGGAGGGAAATCTTTTGCAAAAATTAGAGAGCAAGGTGTGTTCTTCACAAAAAATCCGCAGTTTTGTTTGATGTGTTTCCTTTTTTTAGTTGTTTATTAGAAATAATATCTTTTTTGTTTGCATGTTTTCCAAAATATGTCCATATTTGCAGCGTGTTTTCTTGCCGTTACCTAAGAAGTAACACCATATTTATCAGCAACTTATCTTCAAAAACGTTTTTCTAAAGGGAGAGAAAACCGTTGCATTAGCCTCATCAATTTTCTTATTCTTAAAAGGTTTCAGATAAGTCTCTGTTACTGTGATAGATGAATGTCCCATAGCTTCTGAAATGATACCGGGATGCACTTCACTATAATATGCCATCGTAGCCCATGTATGACGGGCAGTATATGAACTTAAGTCAGCAGTCAATCCTAACACTCCTTTCAGAATCACCAGTTGACTATTAAAATAACGAAGGGCCAGCTGATATTCACGATACGCTTCTTCTGTTCCTTCCTTGCTGGCGATCAGCGAAAAAAGATAAGGAGAGGCAGGATCAGTATTCATGTATTGCCTGATCAGTTTCATTGCTTCGGGCAGAAGAGTTACGGTCAGCATTCTGCCGGTCTTTCTTCGGCGATAAGTCAGGACATTCCCTTCTATATCACGCTTCTTCAAGTAAGCAAGGTCTACGAATGGAATGCCGCGAAGCATAAACATTAATAAAAAGAAGGCACGTGTACGTTGTAAGTCTCTGATTCCGGAATAAAGCTGATTCGGCAGCTTTGCCATCAATCGTTCCATATCCTCTTTGTCCAGTGCACGTTTTCTGTCAGCCCTCGTCCCTGTATAGACATAACGAAAATGATGAGGCACATAAGGAGCAAGATGTCGGTCAACCGCTCGGTTATACACTGCACGTAATGTGCGCATATAGGTGGAAACCGTATTCCAGCTACAATCTTTTCCACGTAAATACGTTTCGAAATTTTTTAGAAACTCCTGATTCACTTTCCGAAAAGGAAGATTTCCACTTCCGTGGAATGAAATGACGGCTCTCATACTACTCCTGTAAATATGGGCGGTCCCATAATTCCCACTTTCCCGCAGCCCATCGGCTACGTCTTTCATGAATGAAATTAAATTCCCCATTATTATACGAATTTAAATGATACTTAAAAGGCTGTTTTAAGAGGAAGAAGATTCCCTTTCCCATGCTTCTTCCATAACACCTTTTCTTTCTATTTCCCTAAATCTTAAAAGACAAAGATAGGGATATATTTGTTCAAAATCCCAAAGTGCTATTGGGCGTGTGACATTTTTGTATATATCTTAAGTTTTATATGGGGAAGGATTATCATCAATGATATGCAATAAAAAGGGACGTTCCCAGGGAAAAAGGGGAAATTAGGAACGTCCCTTGAATAGAGTTAGCGAAAAGTCCGGTCTTTCGCAAGTGCAGACCTTTCCTCTCTTCACTAAAATAAACTAAGGACTATAGTGGGGAAATCCTTAGTGGGGAAAAACGACTATCAATCGCTTCACAGAGACAGATACCCGCAAAGTAGTCGCATCCGTTACTTACGTATCGGTTGAGCAACATGATTTATTCAGCAATACAGATACTCACCCGGTTTTCTTCCGGTGTTTTGTAGGGCTGAACAGTATCACCTTTGGAATCGGCAATGATTCTATCAGGAGTTATTCCTTTTGTTTTCAGAACTTCTGCAACATTAGCTGCACGTTTTTCGGACAGTGTTTTATTGATCTTAGAATTTCCTGTATTAGCATCCGCATAGCCAGTCACTTTTACCTTGGCAGACGGATTCTTCTGCAAATATTCTACCAACATATTGATTTTAGACTTTTGGTCGTCTTGTATCTTAGCCGAGTTCAAGGCAAAAAAGATATCCTGTTTCATTGGCTGTACTACTACCTCTTTTCTAGGTTGTGGCTGCTCTACCACAGGAGCAGGTTTCGGTTGTTCCACCACGACCGGTTCCGGTTCGTAATACACAGGCGGGATTTCTTTATAACCTTTGCCAAATTTAATAGTCAAACCCACCAAAGCATTGAACTGCCAGTCGGCATTTCCCGCTTTCTTCGAATTAAACTTGTCGGAAAGAACATTGGCATTACCTTCTATATTGATAGCCAAACGGTCATTCAAGCGCAAGTTGCATCCCAGACCTAAGCGCCCGGCAACAAGAAACTTTCCTTCTGTCCAAAGATAGCCCATCGGGTAACCGGCTGCGTTAATTGCAACAGCTTCGTCATTGTCGAAGCCACGGTTAAGACCCGCTCCGGCAAATATATAGCCATTGAATACACGCTTGGGATTGAAACCACAAAACAGCGTACTCAAATCAGATACTATATCCACATTACCTTGAAGATATTTATATTTATAATCCTGCCGTGGAGCAACCCAACTACCTTTAGCCTGCCATCCGCTAACGCCTACACGAGCACTCCATGCGGGAGCAAACTGATAACCGACATTCAATGCAACTGCAGGAGATATAAGATCAGTGAATTTGGCCTCACCAACGGTATGCGCAGCACCAGCTTGTACCTGCATAAACCAATGGGATTTGAATTCCGTCTTACCTTCTTCTTTAATTCTCTGTTCTTGTGCAGAGACGGCTATACTGCCAAATAGCAAAGAAAACGCTGCTATCCACAATTTCTTTTTATTCATGCTCATCTCTTTTCTTTAAATAAGATATTTATTAAAGAAGGGTACCCTCTCTTATGAAGATACCCTTCTAAAACTATTTACAAGTTAATGTTAGTTCAAATCAGCGTATGAGCCTAATCCTTCAGGAGCAGCCAATGTACCCAAGAATCCTGTACTTGGCTTCGTATACTTAGTATCAGCTTTCTTCACATATACAGTGACTTCGTGAACTTGCTTCGTTGTTTGAGCCGGATCACCCATCCATGTATTCTCTATTGTTACATTGATTACAATCGGCTGGTCAACTGAACCAACAGCTGCACCACCAGTATTTTCCCATTTCAGCAAACCAACTTCTTTCTCACCATTCTTCACAATAGAAGCATGTCTCTTCACAATGTCATTATTCTTATCAGAGAGCTCATAAGAAACCTTAACCTGATGCATCTTGAACAGAGATTTTCCACTTTCTACAGTATTCAACTTAGCCCAAGGAGCTTTTTGGCTACCATCATACATCAGCCCATTGGTAGTTTCACCTCTGTGTGTATCATACAGCTTAATGAAACGATAGATTGGCAGATAAGCACCGTTATCCCATGTTGCTGTAGGAGCTTGGTCAACCAAATACCAAGCAGACGCATTGATCGGAGTATATGCTACCGGGTTAGGGAATACAATATCAAATTCTTTGGACTCTGCACCAGCAGATACATAGTTGTCAATTGTACGACCTATTGCAAGCTCTTCTGTTACCTTGATACGAATCTTCTTATCCATCCATTCTTTCTTCAGGATTTGCAATTCATGTTTACCACCAACTAAAACTATCTTGGCATCAGTAGCTTCAATTGTAGCATCTGCTATAGCAAATGTCCAGTTACCACAACAAGGTGCAGGTTCTTTGAATCCATCTTCAAGGACAGCCTTCATCAAGAACGGTGTATCGTAGTCTCCTGAAGTAGGTTGACCATAACCCAGCATATTCTCTGTACCATTCCACATAGATGGATTATATACCCAAACATGCTTAGGATCTTTCACTACCAACGTAGTAGTAATAGTGAATGAACCGTATTCAGCCAATTTATTGGTTGTAGCATACTTGAACTTAATTACATAAGTACCTGCATGCAATGCCGGTTTCAATCCGAAGTAGATATAGTTATTTAAAGTAGTAGCCGTTCCTGAAACATTAGAATAATCAATTCTCAGATTCTTGCTATCATCAGCTGTCAAACTCCAACCAGTGAATTCTTCACCATCTTTCTTAACCTCAACTACAGGATTTGCGCCATAGTATTCAACAAACTTCTCTTTGCTTATTTTCAGCTTATTGAAGTATTGGTCAAAGTCAATCTTAAGACCATCTACCTTATACAGATAATCTAACTCACCAGCGGTGTCCACGTGTTTGAAAGGAACTTCCTGATCCAATATTAAACCACCACCATAGATGGATGAACAAGCAAGCGTCTGAGGAAGCAAATCTTTATTAATAAAGTCTTCTGTCAACTGTTCGTGTTGTGTAATCTTTATTTTCAGCAACTTAGTCATTACAAAGACGCCATCTACGTACATTTGAACTTTCAGAACAGGTTCACGGTCAATAGCGGCATCCTGTTGATTAATCACAGAGATTGTACTTCCATCAAGTTTCAGATATCTGAAAGTCTGATCAACTTCTCCTAAAGGATTTGACATCAATTCATATTTGAATGTAACGTTTTCGAATCCCAGATCAGTCAGCAAATATTGACCGTCCTTTGCATTAAACCCTGTATTGGTATGGAATTTTGTAGCAATCCCTTTCAGTACCGTATTCAAATCCAAAGACTCAGTATATTTCAGTTTCAACAAAGGCTGGATAGCTGCCACCTTAGCATTTACTAATGCTTGGTCTACTTTACCGTCTTTCGTTACATCTGCCAACTTATAAATTGCAGTCAATTCAGTCAGAACCTGAGCTTCCTGATCAATCACTGCAGGTCTGTCAGTTCCCTTAAGCGGCATAGCAATAGTTGTTTCTTGTTGTTCAACTACCATACGTTTTGCAGCAACATAGTCAGACACTACATTAACATTTTCAGCAGCACCTAATTGTTCATTTGTATTCTTAACTACATAAGCAAGCATGTTAGCCTTACCTAGACCGTTTTCTTTTACTTCACCATATTCATCTGCTTCAGAGAATGGTTTGCCAACAGGATTATTATATCTGCTAACCATAGTTCCATCCTCATTGTATTCAGTAAACATCTTAAATGCATTCTGATTCTCTGCATTATCACCAGCAGTAGCTTTTACGATCAATTTGCCACGATCTTCGTTAGGAACAACTTTAGCAATAGGTAATCCTATTTCAGTAACAGCTTTAGTTGCTACTGTAGCTGTTTTTTCGACAAAACTTACTCCTGTGTAATACTTAGGATTAACATTAGCCGGATTCAGTTTGTACTCAAATGTAGCCCATCCATTAACCAAAGTCGCATCTACAACCTTATTAGAACTGTTATATTCATATACAGGAGCTGCTTCCTTAGAGTTCTCATCATAACCAATAACCGGCAAAAATACTACATCTCCTAATTCTTTATGAATATTAGAAGGTACATGTACTAAAGAAGAAACAAAAGTAGCAGAGTATTTATAAACTGTAGCAGAAGTCGCTTCACCAGCTTCATTCTTCAGATTACTGAAAATATAGTAATCTCCCATATCTGCAACAGAAACGACTCCTGGGATAACCCAAGTCATATCAGTCTTGTTTTCCGGCTTCACTTCATTCTTGTACCAGAATCCGTCTTCACCTGGAATATAGGTATCACCGTCTTTACCTGGAGTACCCGGCTGTCCTGGTTCTCCCGGTTCACCCGGAGTACCTGGAGTTCCCGGCTCGCCCGGAGTGCCCGGTTCTCCTTGATCACCTTTATCACCTTTAGCCTTGAACTCTGTTTTCTTGCCATCCTGATACCAGTATCCGTCATCACCAATTGTCCATTGAGTACCATCTTTTCCGGCATCACCATTTTTGATGGTAAAGCTCTTACCGTTGCTCAATGTTACTTCCACACCACCGGTAATGTTCTCAACTTTTGTGATCACAGATCCCCCTTCGATCAGCTTGTTGATTTCCGCAATAGCGTTGGCATTTTCGGTTATCTTCTGCTCTAACCGATCGATATCGTCATCGTAGTCCTTACAACCTACATATGAAAATGTGGTTAGCGCCAATGCTCCGAAAAACATCACTCTAATAAATTTTTTCTTCATAACTACTTAAAAATTACATTAATAATATATTATTAAACACTAAG
>OJRW01000862.1_pt1 | contig 27063 bp, 5 predicted proteins | sample 1599231 | NCBI WGS metagenome assembly OJRW01 (sample SAMN04168656, study PRJEB22393) | human gut metagenome | biome: human gut microbiome; feature: stool | host: Homo sapiens | collected 2014-03-17
CCAGTTCTGAAGCGGTTCTCAAAACAGGAAATATCACCTTTAAGAAAGATAACGGCCAGGGCCGGTATCTCTATACACCGGCGACAGATGAAATTGTTGGGCCGATTACCGGTCCGGAAAAAGAAACGGCTGACCGCAATGCAAAAGGCGTTTCACCGAATGCGAAACAGGGAAAAGTGGTCAGCGGCATGTACAATAAGTCCACTCCTACAACAAAAAATAATCCGATGATTGTGGATATGAATGGATTCAATTTGAGTATAGCGGCAGAAAGCGGCAATGAGATTGCCGATGCCGTTTATGTGGGAAATAATGATTATATCACTGTAAAAAATGATGCGGGAAAGAAAATCAGCATTACTTCCACCAATACAGATACCCGTGCCGCCAACGGCATTTTCCTTGAAGGAAATTCCCATCTGAATATAACGGGGCCGGTAGAGATTACCAAGGTGCATACCAAAGGCGGTTCCGCCACAGGTATTGCTTTCCAGGGCAGCGGAAGTGAAGCGGTGATTGACGGTTCTCTTACTATTTCAAATGTGGACGGTGATAAAGCAGAGAAACAGGGACGGTATATCGGCGTATCCGGAATCCGGATGACAGGTGATAATACTTCCATGACCGTTACGGGGCCGGTGAATATTTCTGATTTCAAGGGATCGGCATTGCATACTGCGGGCGCGGACAGTGTGATTTCTGTCGGCGGCGGTACTATTTCTACGGCAGCGGATGCGGATAAATCCCATAATTTCTATGCGGCCCGTGTGGAAAAGGGAACTGTCAATATCAACATGAGAAATGGTGCGCCAGGAAGCGCAAGAACTAATATCATCGGGGATATGTATGTTACAGGGCAGTATGGAAAGAAAGTTATTGAGTACAGTGGAGGCCAGCTGGCAGATTGGCAGCACAGAGGAAATCTTCATGTGGCGCTGACAGATAAGGATTCGTCCTGGACTGGTGTGGCGGCGTATGAACAGTACAATGATAATTACGGCAGCGGCGGGAATACGATGCATGATATCGGGAATTTTGATCTGTATCTGCAAAACGGGGCCACCTGGACGAATGAGCAGCAGTCGCATGTGACTACTACGACGCTTGTTGGTAAGAATCCTGTCTATAACGGCAGCTATTTAATGAAGCTTCATGGCGGCAGTGACGCAGTGCATAAAGGGTATATTTATCAGAAAGACAGCAAGCCTATTACTGTAGATAATTACAGCGGACACACTCTTGTTTTCTATGACCATACCGGAGACGGTTCCGCTGCTGAAAATTACAGCGCCGGTGATTTCAGAATCAAGACAGCGGAAGAAGGGTCTTCTATCACGCTGCGCACAGGTGCAGGCGGAATCAATACGGCCGATAAAACGGCGGCAGGAAAAGCGTTGAACAGTTTAGCAAATAAGCTCTACTATATGTCTTATGTGCAAGGTGACACAAAGCTGAAAGGCACTGTGGAAATTGCGGAAGGGTTGACTTCCTCTTCTGTTTCAGCAAGTGGGGATATTGCTTTCAGGACAGATACGGCTGCTGATAAGAACGGACAGGGCACCTATGTATATGAACCGGAAGAGCCTTTGGACGGGCCGATCATCAAAGATAGATTGCTGAAAGGCGAAACTACGGTCACTGCTGATGACACCCATGCTGAAGATGGATATGTCAGTGCAGCTTATAACGGCGATGATTCAATCACCGTGGACATGGCAAATCATGGACTCCGTCTGGAAGCGGCTTCTTCCGCATCTGCAAAGGCGGCGGCTGTCCGTGTCGGAAAAGGGACGGACGGCAACAAGAAGAGCATCAGTTTCATCAATATGGAGAAAAACAAACCGCTGGTTATTTCTGCAGATCAGACGAATGGAAGAGAAGCGACAGGTATTTATGTTTCCGAGAACGGTAAGCTTTCCGTCGCCGGGGATGTAGTGATTGATAAGGTGTCTACTTCAGGCAGAATGGCGTACGGCGTGGCAAACCGCGGACCCAATGCGGAACTTATCATTAAAGGCGGGCTGAAAATAGCCGGTACAGGTGCCGATGAATGGAGAACGGTAAAAGCTGCCAAGGATACAACGGGTATATCGGTAACTGCCATTGCCAATATCGGGAATAATGCCAAATTAACTATTGAAGGGCCGCTGGACGTAAAAATTCAGGGGACTGCCATCAATTCTACCGCTAAAGGCGGCGTTATGCGCCTTGGCAGCGGCAGGATTCTGACGCCTATGGATGAACATGCTCAGGGGAATTCAAAGCTTGTTAAGGGCGTGAACGGTACTGTTTTCATTAATATGAATGAGGACGGAACGGCTGCCAAAGCTGAAGACACTGTGCTTCAGGGAAATATTTACACCGAAAGAAGATCAGGGTCTAAGGCCGTTGTAAATGTAGGGCTGGCAAGCAAGAATTCTTCATGGACAGGTGTAACCGATTATAACAGGAGTTTTTCCAGCGATGCCGGCGAGGTCAATCTGTATCTGAGCCATGATGCGGTTTGGAATAATAAGAAGACTGCTTCCGTGACGGGCTCTTACATGGGCAGCCATATAGATTATTTCAAAGGCGGCAGTGATGCGGCCCACGCGGGTATTATCAGACAGAACGACGACAGGGACATCAATATAGATCATTACAGCGGTCATGCAATCCTTGTCTATGACCATAAAGCGGAAAAGCCAAAAGAGATGATTGGCGGCAGGACGCTGATAAAAAAAGCGGAACCGGGATCTGTTGTCAGAATGGTAACCGGGAACGGCGGTCTGAATACCAATTCCAACAAGGCGGCCGATAAGAATCTGGTCAGTGAAACTCTGAACGCTTTGGCGAATAAGCTTTACTATACCGGTTATAACAATGCGGCAATCAAAGATAATCTGAAAGGTACCGTAGAAATTGCGGAAGGTCTGACGGCAAGTTCCGCATCGGTTGCCATCGTATCGGGAAATATGAGCTTCCAGGATGTCACGGGCAGAGGTGAATATAAATTTACCCCCGCAGAAGATGACCCTCATGGACAGACTACGTCTGATTTCGGTACCCCTATCACCGGAGAAGCCGATAAGGATCAGGAGTATGTCAAAGCCAATGTGCTGAAAGATGACGTGTATACTTTTACCAATGCGATGAATACGGTCACTGTCGATGACGGAGATACCACGACAGAAGATCTTGGCTACCATAAGGCTGTGGCCGCCGTGGTGGGGATCAATAAGGATATTACGATTCATGCGGCGGATAAGAGTCTGAAACTGAATGCGGAGAATAAGACAGAACGCAACAGTGCTGTAGGCATGTACACGAAGAAAAAGATTGACGCTGTGGCAAAAGATATTTCCATCGATGCCAAATCCTCTGTGGGAGATGTATATGGTATATATATCCATGAAGGCGGAAAAGCAGCCATCACCGGCAACGTGTCTATCCTGGCCAAACAGGGCGGAGACGGTTTTGCGAATGGAATCAAACTGTATAACGGCGGTTCCGCGCTGACCATTAACGGTAACCTGGCTATGAAAGGCACGGGAAGCGGAAATGATGCCTATGGTGTTTCTGCGGCTCAAAAGGGCGGGTATGGCAGCATAAAGACATATCTGGCAACAGGTATCAATATCTATGATAAAGACGGTGCTTCGTTCACCTTAAACGGCAACGTGGATATGGCGGTCAAAGGTGTCGGCGTAGATATGCGCGGCAGTGAGAAAAATACGGTAACCATTGCCGGAGGCACAATCCTTACGCCGGATGACAGGGAGGAAGCCAGCTATATAGCTGTGGCTGCTACTTCAGGTACCTTTACCATGGGGATGAATGATGCGAAAACAGGATCCAATGGAAAGGATGTCATTGTGCAGGGCACAATTTCTTTAGGAGCTGGGGGAACTGTTAATCTGGGTCTGGGCAGCAGTAAATCCCGGTGGACAGGTGTTTCTGATAATGAAGACGAGCGTCCTGTGAATCTGTATCTGTCGGACGGAGGAATATGGGAAAACCGACAGACGGCGAAAGACCAGTATGGTTTGTTTGCAGGCAGCCGCGTGACAAAAGTGGCAGGAGGCACCACGCCGGCTAAGGCAGGTGTAATTGCCCAGAAAGACAGTAATCCCATTACTATTGATCATTACAGCGGACACACTATTCTTGTTTATGATCACGAGGCATCGTCTCCTGCAACAATGATCGGCGGAGATACGATAATTGCTAATGCGGAAGCCGGTTCCGGTATTACGATGCGTACCAACAGCAGGGGATTGGATACAAATTCTGGCAAGGCAAAAGATAAGAATTTGGTAAATGCCACCCTTAATGCACTGGCGAATAAACTGTTTTATACTGCGTATAAAAATGGAGAAACCAATCTTACGGGTAAAGTAGAAATTGCTGAAGGATTGACAACATCCGCCGTGGCAAAGAAGACAGGCAATATATCTTTCAAGAACGGGACCGGTCAGGGTGAGTACATCTATACGCCCGAAGAAGATCCGAGCGGTGACATTATTGATGCAAATGGTCCGATTACTTTCGATTATAAGAAGGATTCCAAGGTATTCGGCAGATCTGTCAGTCAGATAGGCGGAAATAGCAAGAACCTGGCTTATAACTTTGCAGGAAAGACAGTCAATATTACCACCGGCGGCAGTGATTGGGCGCCGATAGGAATGACGCCGAATGTAAAAGCGGTTATTAACGCGAAACAGTTGAACCTGAAGACACCGGAAGCCGGTATGATGGGAACTTATGGAATCTATCTGGAAGACGGAGATGATATTACTGTCAATTCCGATGTGAATATGACCGTCAACGGCGGTGCATATATGGTAGATGGTATTTTTATGGGGCATATGGGGGCGGCAGAAGCGGCAAAGACCAAACTGACCATCAATGGCAATGTCACCATGCGCGGTACCGGAAATGACCAGTCTTCCGATGATTTCTGGGGTATTAAGGGTACCGGAGAAGACGGCGGCTATCCTACCTATATGGGAAGCCGCTGGGCGCCGGAAGGAATTTATCTTGGCAAAGAAGGTGGCAGTTCCATCACGATCAACGGCAATGTAGATATGGCAGTCAAAGGGAACGGCGCGGTAACGGATGCTTATTATAAAGTCGCAGGGCAGAATTCATTGGATAATGTTCTTACCTTGAATGGCGATGTCAATATTATCACGCCGAAGAGTAGAGAACGGGGATTCCTGGCATTGGGTGCTTTTGGCGGTACTGTTAATGTGAATGTAAAGACTGAAACGGATGCCGGCGGCAAAGTCAAAGTGACCGGAGCCTCCGACCATAAAGTGAATCTGGTGGGGAATCTCTATGCATCGAAAGATGATGGAAATGGAGATAATACATACTATTTCCGTGACGGTGCCATTAATCTGGGGTTGACGACGTCTGATTCCACCTGGAGCGGTGTTGTATCGAATACGAATAAAAATACGCCTACCGGAAAATCACAGCAGGGAGATATCAACCTGTGGCTCCAGAATGGTGCGACCTGGAATCATGAAGCGGTTTCCCGCGCCGATGCCGTTTATGCGGCAGGAAATAACGGGAAAACGACGCTTCCGAGTCCGTCAAACGGATTGTACGGGGCTTATGACGGTATTTCTCATCTGACAACCCTGACCGGCGGAAAAGACGCGGATCATGCGGGGCTCATCGCTATGAAGGACAAGGCAGATGTGGAAGTCGGCACATACAGCGGTTTCAGCCGCATTTACTATAACCATGAAAATAGCACGCCAAAACAAATGATCGGCGGCGATTTCAAGGTATCCAAGGCATTGGATGGTTCCCGTATTACATTGATGACGGGGAGCAACGGATTGGATACGTCTTCAACTAAAGCGGCGGATAAGAATCTGGTCAGTGAAACTTTGAATGCTCTGGCAGGAAAGCTCTATTACTTGGCAAAGGATGGGAAACTTTCTGCCAAGGCAGCTTTGGCGGAAGGGCTGACTGCATCGGAAGCTTCTCTTGATTTGAAGAATGTGACGTTCAAGGAATCCAATGGTCAGGGGCAGTACCTCTATACACCGGCTTCGGATATTCCTGAAGAACAGACAGAAACAGCATTTACCGATACTATCACCGGCGTAAAGGCGAAGGACATGAAATATGTCAATACCGGTGTGCGTAAAGAAGACGGTACATACAAATTTACAAAGGATTCTGAAATTACTGTTGCCGCAGGCGGACCTGCAGTAAAAGTAGAAGAAGATGTCATTATCCGGGCTGATGGAAAAACGCTGAAAATGAAGACGGTGGAAGGCAGCGGTACAGTCTACGGAATCAACCAGTCTACTGCGAAGAAAGCAGAAATCACCGCGAAGAACCTGGATGTAGAAGTGACAAGCATATCCCGTGCTGAAGGCATCCATATGGCAAACAGCAATGCAGCTATCCGGCCCGAAATGACGATTAATGGAAATGTCAATCTGAAAGTAAGCGGAACAGCCAATACGCTGGGTGCTTATATCCAGGGAAACAGCAGATTGACAGTTAATGGAAATGTGACAGCCGATGTGGACGGACACAATGGCGGCTTTAGTTATTATGGGGCAACCGGACTATACTCCACCAGTAATATGGGGCCCAATTCTATGGGAGCTGATATCACAGTCAACGGAAATGTAGACCTGAAAGGCAAAGCCCATGGTATTTTTGCCAATGCCGGCGGCAGCAAAGTGACAGTCAACGGCGGCGGCAGCATTGAAGTGGACAAGGCATCGACAAATCCCTATGCGGCTATCCGTGCAGAAGACGGTATTGTCAACATGAATGTCAAGCTTGACAGCAACGGAAATGCCGTAGGAAGCCTTGACAAGAAAGTCAATATTAAGGGAAATCTGGCGGTAACAACCGGTGCAGTTAATGCCGTGGATAAGAAAGGAACTTTGTCACAGATTAATCTGGGACTGACCACGTCGGATTCTACACTCCAAGGGGTTGTGTATAATGCATTCCCCGATGAAGGGAAGAAAGCAGGAGAGTTGACCTTCAAAGGGGAGGCCAATCTGTTCCTTGCCAACGGTGCCGCATGGATGAATGAAAAGTATGGAGATACCGGAACATCCTGGGGCGGTAAAAACTTCGAAGGCAGCCATCTGACAAGACTTGCCGGCGGAGTAAGTGCGGATAAGGCAGGACAGATCTTCCAGAAAGACACAGGAAATATCACCGTAGATAACTATAGCGGTTACACGGATGTATATTATGCGCACGAAGAAACAGCGCCGAAAACCATGATCGGCGGAGATTTCATCATACGGAAAGCGGCATCTGGCTCCGGCATATCCCTCATCACGGATAATAAGGGGCTGAATACATCTTCCAATGCATCTGCGGATAAGAATCTGGTCAGTGAAACACTGAACGCTCTTGCGAATAAACTTTTCTATAAAGCGTATGCGGACGGAGAGAAGAATCTGACCGGTTTTGTAAAAATTGCAGAAGGTCTGACCAGTTCTGAAGCGGTTCTCAAAACAGGAAATATCACCTTTAAGAAAGATAACGGTCAGGGGCAGTACCTTTATGAAACCGCTTATCCGAATGAACAGGTCACGAATCCGATTAATAAGACTATAGACGGCAGTACTGCTTCTGAACAGGTATACAAGGAAGCCGGCGTTTATAAATCGGATACGGATACCTATAAGTTCACAAAGAATCCGGCTACTGTCAACGGAGATTCCGGTGCGGCTGTCGATGCAGGTGCGAAGGATATCCATGTGGACAGCGGAGAAAATACGCTGAATCTGAATGGAGGAAATACTGGCGTCGGTGTCAAAGCAGAAGGAGGAAAGACCGCTGATATTAAAGGCAATGCCAATATTACAGGCAAGACCGGTGTAGTTGCCGACGGTGCGGGAAGTAAAGTGCTTCTTTCCGGAAACTCTAATATCACTGCCGAAGGAGATGGTATCGTGGCCTCTGGCGGCGGTATTGTGGAAGCAGCAGGTATAACCAATGTAACGGCAGGAGCTGGCGGCAAAGCTGTTCGTGCGGGTGCCGGATCTTCAGTAAGCCTTCGGAACGGAAAATTGAAAGGAGATGTGGAAGCCGATAACGGTACAGTTTCCATCCATGGGGCAGAAACAGAAGGCAATGTCACTGCAGCGGCGGGCGGCAGTATCAATCTGACCGATGGCAGTGTAAGCGGTGCGGCGACAGCAGATAACGGAACGATTGAAACAGAAAATACAAATGTTGTAAATGGTGCATCTGCGCTTAACGGCGGAAAGCTTAAACTGAGAAACGGAACCGTTTCCGGTGGAATCAAGACGGATGCCGCATCTACATCTGATGTTGTTATGGATCGGGCCGGAGCGTCCTTGCAAGGCGATGTATCCGGTGAAGGTAAGACAAATGTAACTCTTTCCAATGGCGGAAGCTGGAAAGGGAGCAGCACCGGCAGCGGAGAGACAAAAGTCAAGGTAGAAAGTGACGGTATCTGGACAGGCACCAGTATGAACAGCAGTACAGATGTCGATCTGAGAGGCAAGTGGCAGCAGACCGGTGACAGTAAGGTTCGTAAGCTTGTCTCTACTAAAGGTACCCTTGACAAGACGGATTCAGTAAGCGGAACGACGGATATTGGACACTTTGGCGGGGAAATGTCTCTTATTTATGCCCATGACAAGACAAACCCGACAAAGGTACTTGGCGGCGGCACTTTCATCGCGGCAGCCGATGCCGGTTCCACAGTGGATATGATTACTGATAATGCCGGCCTGGATACAAATTCGAAAAAGGCAGCTGACAAAAACAAGGTCAGCGAAGCACTGAATGCACTGGCAGGAAAGCTGCAGTATACTGGATATCAGAATGGAGAAAGAAATCTGAAAGGTAAATTGAGAATTGCTGAAGGACTGACATCCAGCAGTGCCGCCCTGAAAACGGAAACACTGAGCTTTAAGGGAAATGGACAGGGATACCTTGATTACACACCTGCTACGGATTCGGAAATCGAAACCGGTGATTACGAAACCTCGATCATGAGCAGTACCAGGAGCGCTTTGACTTCCTCTATCCTTGTATGGCGGAATGACATGAATGATATGTATAAGCGCATGGGAGACCTCAGAATCGGTGCGGAAAGCGGTTTGTGGGCAAGAGTTTACGGCGGCCGGATCAGTTATGACGCCAATAATGCGTATATGAAGAACAGCTACTGGGCGGCTCAGGTGGGCATGGATAAGCGCTTGGCATCGGGCTGGCATGTAGGCGGCGCTTTCGGATACAATGACGGCAGCGCAACATACAGATATGGTGGAAAAGGTGATCCGAAACTGTACACATTGGCAGCCTACGCAACCAGGGTGTCGGAAGACGGACAGTATGTGGATATCGTTGCGAAAGTAGGAAAACTTTCCAATAAGTTCACTGCCTACAATAAGTACGATGCACCGGCACTCAGAAATTATGTAGAAGGCAAGTATGATACATACGGGTATGGTATCAGTGCTGAATACGGTAAAAAGATTCGTATGGGCAAAGGCTTTATAACGCCGCAGGCGGAACTGACATGGAGCCGTCTGTCATCGGACAGCTTTGCTGCAGCGGCGCCTAGTGGTGAAAGCATGCGTGTCAATCAATCATCAGTCAACAGTTTGATTGGGCGCCTGGGTGTAGTAGCCGGAGTAGAGAGTGACAAAGGCAATTTCTATGCCAAAGCAAGTCTGTTCCATGAATTTGACGGAGATGGACACATCCTGTTCAGTGAACCCGGAAAAACAGGCAAGCGTTCCTCGTTCAGCCTTAAGGATACCTGGGCAGAAATTGCACTGGGCGGCAACTACTACCTGAGTCCGAGAAGCATGATTTATGCAGATTTCACAAAGAGCTTTGGCGGAGATTACAAGGTAGACTGGAGAATCAATGCAGGAATTCGCTTCAGCTTCTGATCATGATGTCAACTTCCAAAAGGGGAATGAAACAAGATTTTGTCATGAGAACTGAATAATAAGAAGAAAAAATAAAGGACTGCTTTCCTGGGGACAGGACGGCAGTCTTTTATACTTGGGAGATAATTAGATAAGTATGCGAAACAGAGTAAGTTAACATTGTATTTGAAAAGGATTTATAAAAAATAATTAAAATTACCAATTGGAATATCATTTATTGTTGATATGTGAAAAGTAATATAGTATAATTTACAAGATGAAATTAGATAATCATTTGAAATTATGAGATACAAATAGCTGTTTCTTAATAAATAATGGTTATCCAATAATTTAATACTATATGAGAACAAAAGCTGAAGAGCTCATGTGGGGAATCCGGTGAGACTCCGGAACTGGCCCGCAACTGTATGGGGAATTGTGTCATAGTAAGTCTTTCACGGAGATATGACAGAATGAGGAACTAAGTCAGGGTGCCACTTTGTTTTCTGATTTTCTAATGACTTGCGAGGCATAAGGTTAGATGCATAAGGAAGCCGGATATGGGGAATCCGGTTCAGATTTAGAATTATGAAATCTGTGCATCTTTTTATTGTCTCGTTTTTTGTTGCGTTTAATGGAGTGGATGAAAGGGAGTGCCGGGCATGGATAATTTGAAATACTTTTTGGAGTGAATCCGGTTCATGTGACACGGGTTTCATGACCGCGGTAAGCGGTTCAGATCCGGATGGGTATGTTTTAGAAGAGGATGAATTGCCTGCTATCGGGCAAGGCCGGGATGCTAATCGAGTATCCGGCGGAGAGTTTATGTTTGAAAAATAGGGAGGAATTATGAAACGGAATAAGGTAAGTAAATTACAGATGAGGCGGCTGGCTGCCGGTGTTACAATTGCGCTGCTGGCGGGTACATGCCAGGTGATGGCAGATCAGTCTACAAATCCGATCAGTGAAAGTGAAGTATTTACTGCAGACCGTCTGGCACAGGTTGTTAATAAAAATAACATGCCTAAAGAAAGATTCAAGTCCGTCGCAGCAGGTATTTTAGGATATACGCATGATAAGGCCTCAATTAAGACAATTAATATTGATATGGCGGGTCATGACCTGACGCTCGACTTGACGAAAGTTGCTGATTTGGGGACCGATTATTCTGCATACGGGATCAAGGCGAATAATAAGACAACTATCGTGGTTGACAGCAATAAAACCAATCCGGGGAAAAACGGTACGATTACCATCAAAGCGAAAACGCTGTGGTCGCCCTCAGGAGACAGCGGCAGCAAGTATACTGCTGCACATGGTATCGCAGTGGGTAATTTTAGCCAGAGATTTAATAAAAAAGTAAGTGAAGACCTGGTGAAGACGACGATCAATGCTGATGTAGTGATTGAAGAATTGCGCGGCGGTTCTATCAAAACGACAGGCATTTCGTCTATGGACTGTTCTGATTTAGCGATTAATGGAAGATTTACAATCAAGCCGGGCGCAATTAGCCTTATGCAATGGAATCGGGGCGATCAGTCAAAAACTTATGGCATATATATGATTGGAAGCAATAATACTATTTCTATTACTTCAGCGGATATTGATGATTCAAAGAATGGGTCACTTTCTGACCTGATTAAAACGGACGAATCGCTTTGGGGCGGCAAAACAGAGAAGAATGTTCTTCGTATTGGCGGCGGTACGCTCAAAGTCAAAGAGAATCAGAAAGAACGGTATCTTATCAGCGCCGCGAAAGGATTCCGGACATTTATCAATGTGAATCAGGATGGAAGCGCAATCGGAATATCAAAAGCGGATTTGCAGGGGACGATTCGCATGGATGCTGGGTCAGAAGCTTATGTTGGTCTTACTGCCGGATCGAAATGGGTCGGCGGAACACAGGCAGATATAAAAGGAAAGGTGAATCTTTTTCTTTCAGAAGGTGGTGAATGGAACACGCTGAATGCGGGACAGGGCAGCCGTGTAACCAGGTTTGCCGGTGATGCAAAGGGCGGTGCAATTTATCAAAAAGATGCGGGACAACTTGTAATTGAAAATTACAGCGGCGCGGGAAAAATCTATTACGCCCACGAGAATGCAGGCATGGCGGCGGAAGACTACAAGGCGGGAGACACTCATATCGGATCCGCGGCAGAAGGATCACGCATTACAGTAGTTACAGATAATAAAGGAATTGTTGATACAGATAAAGACCAGGTATATAAGGCTTTAAATGCTTTGGCGGGAAAACTGTATTACGATGCTTATAAAAACGGAGAAAAGAAGCTGGCGGGACAGGCAGAGATAGCCGAAGGACTGACGGCGTCATCTAAAACATTACAAATGAGAGACCTGCTGTTCAAAAAAGAAAACGGACAGGGGTATGTAGAAGATAAACCCGTGCCGCCGGCAAATCTGGATGTAAGTGAACAGATTGTTGAAGATGGTCTGGGATCGGGGAATATGTATTGGATGAATAACGGGTATAAAAATGGTGAGGATGATGATCATCGTTATGTCCTGAAGTCCGATACCACGATCAAGGTTGATTTATCAAATCCCAAGACTCTGACATACGGGGGAAATCAAGGTGCCAATGTAGCAAATATCATATGGGGAGATCCGGATTATACAGCGGATGGCTTTATTGATATGAACGGACATAAGCTGACCTTGGTTTCTGAGGCAAATCATTTAAGGCATTATGCGTCGGGAATTTTGTCACATGGCGGTGATCTGGAAATAAAGAACGCGGCAGGTATAGATATTGACATACATGGCGATAAAAATGCAAAGAGCGGTATTTATGTCTGGGGACAGGGCAGAAATGGAGCGAGCCTCACTATATCTAATGATAATCAAGCGGAACATGCTGTGAAGATACGTAATACGGCAGCGGAAAAAGACGCAGCTATACTTGTGGACGGCAGGAGTGTAAAGGATGGCGGAAGCGCAAAGCTTGTTATAAAAGGTTTGGTAGATGTTGAGAATGATGATGTCAGCGTAATTCAGGCAAATAAGGGCGATGTGTCAATCGGCGGCGGGAAAATAATAGCCAAAGGGGATAAGGCGTCCAGTTTGAAGATAAATAATGACGGTAAAATCCAGATCAACGGCAATTTGTCGGACAGAAATGTTCTTACGGCAGGAGCAGTCAAACATGATGTACAGATAGAAGGGAATGTACTTGCTCAGAAAGGAAGATTGGGACTGGTTCTGAATACGGACGGATCCTACATAAAAGGGTTGATAGGAACAGATGCCGGAACAGCTGGTCAAACGTACATGATGCTTTCTGACGGAGCCTCCTGGTACCATGAAGGAAAAGGAGCCCGGACAGACGGCATTAAAGAAAGTAAAATCAAAAACCTTGAGGCTGATGGCGGCAACATTTACCAGAAAAATGAGAAACCGATAACCATTGAGAACTACAAGGGAAATATGAAACTGTTCTATAAGCATGAGAACGCGGGTACGAAGGCGGAAGATTACAAGTCGGGAGATGTACACATCGGATCTGCGGCAGAAGGGTCACGCATTACCGTAGTCACAGATAATAGTGGAATTACCATGACTGATGAAGCCCAGATATATGAAGTACTGAATGCTCTGGCAGGAAAACTGTATTACGATGCCTACAAGACCGGAGAAGAAAAACTGACCGGACAGGCGACAATAGCCGAAGGACTGACCTCATCATCCAAGACCTTGGAAATGAAAGACATGCTCTTCAAGAAAGAAAACGGACAGGGATATGTGCAGGGAAAACCCACGCCGCCGCCACTGGTTAATCCGGTACGCCATCAAATCGTGGAAGCGAACTATTTTGCTGAAGAAGCGCGGGATTTCTGGTCTAAAGCGGGAGTTTATGACGGAAAAGGCCACTATAAATTTGATCATGACTTGTCACTGGTAACCCATGCGGAAGATGATCCTGTAACAACGGTAAACGATAATAAGTTCGGAAATATCTACTGGAATGGTGATGTGGTCGGGGATATCGACATGACCGGACACCGGCTGGAACTGAAATCCATTACGGAGCGCCTGCCGAAGAAAAACCCCAATGCAATTACCGTCTACAGCGGTACATTAACGATCAAGAATGTCAACGGAATGTACATCGAATCCGATCCGAAGGGAAGCCTTTATGGACGAGGAATCCTGGTAGCAGGGGTACGTGGTGACGAAAGATGGAAAAGCGGAAGCGGCCATGCAAAGTTAATCATAGAAAATGATGATGATCCGGCACATGCAGTAAAAATCCGTGTAAAAGACACGGGGGAAGATTTCGGTGCTATTGAAGCGCAGAAACATAATGGAAGTGCGCTCGTAGACATTAAAGGACTTGTGGATATTGACTCCAAGATGTGGAGAGCTGTTGAGTCTCACGGAGCAAAAGTATCTATTGGAGGAGGAACGATCAGAGGAACAGATGTCGCATCCTTGGCTGCTTATACAGGCGGCTCGATACTCGTCAATGCAAAGCTGAATGATGAGAATAAGGTAGAAGCTACTTCTGCGACCCGTCCGGTAAAGATTACCGGGGATGTCAGTGCTGAAAGCGGCGGTCATGTCATGCTGGGACTGAACAATAAAGACTCCTTCTTGAAGGGTCTGGTAACCACGGATATATCGGGAATTAATCCGGATACGCAAAAATGGGGAAAGATACCCGGAAAAGTATCTATGGTGCTGGCAAATGGAGCAGTCTGGGAACACAAGCAGGTAGGAGTAGGATACTATCACAAGAAAGGCGCAGATTTCAACTACAAGAATCGCGGTAAGGGAGAATCTATTGACAGCCATGTAACAAGCCTGCGCGCGGACAAAGGCATACTGCTGCAGAATGATCCGCATAAACTGACCATCGATAAATACGAAGGGAACATGAAGCTGGTCTATGAACATGAGAACGCGGGTACGAAGGCGGAAGATTATAAGACAGGAGATGTGCACATAAAAGAAGCTGCAAAAAATTCATCAGTTACCATGATGACGGATAACAGCGGAATTACGATGACTGACGATAAGCAGGTGTACAATGCATTGAATACCCTGGCAGGCAAGCTGTACTATGATGCATACATAAAGGGGGAAAAGAACCTGAAAGGGCAGGCGACGATTGCGGAAGGGTTGACAGCATCCTCTGCGACGTTGAAGATGGCGGACATGGATTTCCGTGAAGCAAGTGGACAAGGGTATGTAAAAGAAACGAATCCTAAACCGAACCCGAATCCTAATCCGAACCCGAACCCGAATCCCAATCCCAAACCGAATCCCAATCCCAACCCGAATCCCAATCCGAAGCCTCCCATTATTTATGGAAGCAAAGAAACCCAGATGATGAAAGGCGCCAAAACAGCCATGACCTCTGCCGTCCTTCTGTGGAGAGGAAACAACAACGATCTGCAGAGAAGAATGGGAGACATAAGACTGGCCAAAGAAGAAAACGGCATCTGGGCCAGATACCTGGGCGGAAAGAACAAGATGGACAAACAGAATACCTACCTCAAACAAACCTATGACATAGCCCAGGTAGGTTACGACAAGAAAAAAGGAAACTGGACCATCGGTGCGGCCCTGGACTACGGAACAGGGAAGGACACCTATGCAAACGGGACAGGAAAAGGGAAGCTGGCAAGCCTTGCCCTGTACGGAACCATGCAAAAAGAAGACGGGCAGTACATAGACGTCATCCTGAAAGGAAGCCACATCAAGAACGACTACACCGTATACAACGAAATGAACCACCGCCTGGAAGGGAAGTACAGGACAAACGGCCTGTCGCTGAGCATGGAATACGGGAAGCGGATGAAGAAAGAAAATGGCTTCTACATAGACCCGAGCATTGAACTCACCGCAGGGCACTTAGGAGGAAAAGACTATGACGCCGTAAGCGACTATGCAGGGGGGAAGAAAATGCACATCCACCAGGACGGAATAAACAGCGTGATAGGGAGAATCGGACTGGGGATAGGAAAAGAGACAGAAAGAAGCAACCTGTTTGCGAAGATAGGGCTGGCCCATGAATTCGGAGGGAAAGTGAAGAGCATCTTCAGTGCGGAAAACGAACCGACGAGCGGGACAGAAGTAGACCTGAAAGACAGCTGGGTAGACGTAGAAGTAGGAGGAAGCTGGCTGGTGAATAGGAACACCTATCTGTACGGAACCTACACGAGAAACTTTGGAGCTGACGTTTCCAGCAAGTGGAGAATAGACGCAGGCATTCGCTTCAGCTTCTGATATGGACAGAATAATCTTTTGTAAATAGACAGGAAAGCAAAATAATATCAATATTAGGAAAACAGAAGGCCTGCCGGTTTGTTATCGGCAGACCTCCTCTCTGTTTATAAAAGATGATATGGAATGTGTTTTGTCGGAATTGTGTTGCCAATCATGAAAGCGGTTTTGTGTTTTCGATTATATGAATGATCTGCTGTAAGTATGTTATGCATGTTTATGTTTTATTTTCAGTATGTACAGAAAAGAGGAGAAATAATGAGATCCAGAATAAGTAAAACTTGGCCGTGTCATTTAAAGAGAGCAGTGCTCCTGAGTCTCTTGTCGGGATTGTTTATCTTGCCTTCCCAGATAAATGCGGAAACATCGGGCGAAGAATATAAGGATCATCAGATTGCTGAAGCTGATTGGGATGGTGCGAAAGCAGAGCAGGATTTTTGGTCAGGAAAAGGCATCCGAAACGGTTCTGATTATACGTTTAACAAAAATACCATTATATCAACCGAATTGAGCAAGGGAAGTCTTGTTTTTCATAAGACAGATCCGGGTATTATGGATCAACTTTATGCTTTTGGCGCTTTGGTCTGGGGAAGCAGCAAAACCGGAACTGTCAACATGAATGGGCATGATTTGTCCCTGCGTGCAGGGAAAGGTGATTTACATAGAATCGGAGGATCTTTCCAATGGGGTGGCAGAGGATCCGCCGGGTTATTTGTGCGTAGCGGCAATCTGACGATGAAAAATCTGGGAAGTTTGTCTGTCAGCGGTGTTGATTATGGCATATATTTGTTTGCGGAACGGTCTGATGATGAAGCAGCTAATTCCAATTTATGGATTAGAAATGGAGGAAGTGCTGACCATGCGGTTAAGATACGGTCTGAGGGAAAAGGAATCTATCTTCAAAGCACTCCCGGAGCGGCTCGTCTCACCGTAGACGGAGACGTCGATATAGAAGCGCCTTCCGGTATAGTTGTTGATAGGGGTGAGGCGGCTGTCGGCGGAGGGAAAATTGACTCCAAAGGCGAAGCAGCGGTTTCTGTCAATGCTAAGAGTAAATTTTACATGAACGCAGGTGTGGACACTGAAGGGAATGTTACGGTAGCCCATTCCGAAAGAAATGTACAAGTTCTGGGGGACATACGATCAAAACAGAATTCGAGTGTTTTTATCGGGCTTGGAAATTCTCAATCTGTATTGAAAGGGTTATTTACAACAGATTTGCACACATGGCCGTATAACGAGTGGGTGCTGACAGGAAGTAAAGGATTTCTTGCATTAAAAAACGGCGCGACATGGGAACATGAAAAATATGGAACCGGCAGAGATAAAAACGGGAGAATAGATGTCGGAGACAGTCATTTGACGCGTTTAAATGCTGATGGCGGGGTTATTATTCAGAAAGATAAGCGTAAGATACAAATAGATGATTTCCGCGGAAATGCGAAACTGATATATGATCACCAGAATGATGGAACGAAAATTGAAGATTATACAGCCGGGGATTTTATCATTGATAAGGCAGGGCAGAATTCTTTTCTGACCGTTGTTACGAGCAATAGCGGTTTGGATATGGGGAATAAGGAAAAAGTCTCTCAGGCTTTGAATGCTCTTGCGGGGAAGGTGTATTATTCCAGTTATGTCACAGATGAGCGTAATTTGAAAGGGAAGGCGGTCATAGCGGAAGGATTGACAGCTTCATCAGCGGAACTTGGATTTGGCAATATTACTTTTACTCAAGATAAGGGGCAGGGTACCGTAAAGAGTGAAGATGTAAAAATTACCGCTCAGCCGGCAGCCGAACTGAGTCCGATTACAGGGGATGCAGGCAAAGATAAGTACTATGCGGAAAAGAAAATACGCCAGGCAGACGGAACCTATCTCTTCAAAGAAGACGCCGACCTGCAGATGACCGACGGACAACCGATGGTCAGAAGTGAAAAGCCGGTAGTCATTAAAGCGGAAGGGAAGAGACTGGCATTTACCTCTGCCGGAGATCAGAACGGTACCGTTTCCACCGTGCAGCAGAGTTCTAAAGACAGTCTCAGCATAACGGCCAAAGAATTGGTGGTGAAAGCGGGAAATAAGAGAGGCCGTTCCGAAGGTATCCACCTTCAAAACGGAAACAAACAGAATGCTTATAAAACAGACATCACCGGAGACGTAACCATACAGTCAAAAGGCAAAGGCTATGCATTAGGTGCCTATGTGGCAGGAAATTCCAGCCTGGATATCCATGGGAACATGACCATTAAAGAAGAAGGCGGAACATGGGGCGTAGAGAATACAGCCAATCCGGGAGGCGCCTATGCCCATTACAGCACAGCCGGACTCTATGCGGGATCCAATTATGCCATCCAAAAAGGAGGCCGTATCACCGTTGACGGCGATGTGGACCTGAAAGTAAAAGGAACAGGCATCCTGGCCAATGGAGGCGGCTCAACCGTCGTGGTCAAAGGAGGCGGCACCGTTTCCATCGAGAACAATGATGATGCAGCGCACTATGCACTGGCGGCGGAAAGCGGAAAAATAGATTTCAATGTAGATGAAGACGAGATAGAAGCAGGGACAAAGAAAGTAACCATTGAAGGGAATGTAGGAGTCCTTAACGGAGCCGTAAATCCGTCCGAACCGCAGAAATACAGCCAGATATACCTCGGGCTGGGGACAGGAGATTCCCTGTGGAGAGGTCTGGCCGTTGACACCCACACCAAACAGAACAATGCGGACGGATTCGAAGGACAACTGAGCCTGTTTATGAAAAACGGTGCGACTTGGATCAATGAAGCCTATGGAATGACACCGGAAGGATTCAAAGGAAGCAAAGTATACTACCTCCAGGGAGGGAAGAGCAAAGAAGAAGCAGGAGTTATATTCCAGAAAGACGAAAACCCGATCCGTATCGAGAACTATGCGGGGAACATGAAACTGATCTATGCGCATGAGAATGCAGGGACAAAGGCAGAAGACTACAAGGCAGGAGACACCCATATCGCCAATGCGACTGAAAACTCATGGATCACCATGGTCACAGACAGAAACAACATCAATACGGACAATGAAGACCAGGTATATGAAGTACTGAATACCCTGGCGGGGAAACTTTATTATGAAGCATATACAAGAGACGAGAAAGATCTGAGAGGGGAAGCGGCGATTGCCGAAGGTCTGACGGCATCATCCCAGACAGTAAAAATGAAAGACCTCCTGTTCAAGAAAGAAAACGGACAGGGATATGTGAAATCCCCGGATACAGGTACCATCAATGAACTGAATCATCAAATTGTTGAGGGGGTTCTGAAAGGCGGACGGTTTGTTGAGTATTGGAAGAGTAAAGGGATTACTTCAGGCGACAGGAATTATTTATTCAATAAAGATGTGGTTCTTACTGTAGAGGGAACTGATTCTTCTACAGAAGTGCACATGAACAAAGGATTTGCGCCTATTATGTGGACCGGGGACGGACAAGGCGTGATTGATATGAATCATCATGCGTTGAAGCTGGTCGCTCTTAAAGGAACCCAGGTAAAATTCCCGCATGGTATTTTGATGCACAGTGGAACTCTTACTATTAAAAATACAAAGGGGATAGATATATCTGCAGAAGACGGTTTGGAACAAAGGGGAATCGTCGTGCATGGGCAGACCAGTATGGGAGCCGGATATTTCGGAAGCGGAAAGGCTAAACTGGTCATTGAAAATAAAAATATGGCGGAAGACACTTTAAAGATACGGACAACAGGAAAGTTTGAGCATTATCCGTTGATTGAAGCTAAAGCAGAAGTTGACGGGACCGCCAAGATTGATATCAAAGGCCGTGTCGATCTGGAAAATAAAGGCAATGATACATCTCGTGTTATCCGTGCTACGGAAGGACAGATATCTATCGGAAGCGGCAGAATTGTGACTGATGCGTCTGATTCCATTATGGCGGAATCATGGTCTGACGATAAGAAACGGGAAGCAGCGGAAGTATTGGTCAATAGCACCTTAGAATCATCCGGTGCTGAAGGAAATATGGCCAAACCATTGGATGAAAATAATATTGTGGAAATCAAGGGCAATATTATTTCTACGCAGCATGCCAGAACCGGGGTTTCACTTACGAATAAAGAGTCTAAACTTACAGGTCTTGTAAGCGGTACTACATGGAGAGGAATTGGTGAAAATTATGTGACCTTGAAAAACAGTGCGGTTTGGGAAAACAGGAATAATTCCTCTTCTGCAGGCGGCGGAGCATCCGCCAATACATTGGGTAGCCACGTAGAATTCTTGCAGGGGGGGGATGCCGTATCCGGAGCAGGTACTATTTATCAGCAGGATGCGCATGATATCCACGTAAAGAATTACAGAGGGCATACGACCGTAATTTATGAACATGACGCTACGGTGCCGACAAATCCGAACGAAGGCCTCGCGATGAAGGGCGGCGATTTCAAGATTGCCAAAGCAGCAGCCAATTCCGGCATTACCTTAAGGACGGATAATACCGGTTTGAATACTTCATCCACCAAAGCGGAGGATAAGAATCTGGTAAGCGGTACCTTGAACAAATTGGCAAACAAGCTATACTACGAAGCCTATGCAAAAGGTGAGAATAACCTGACAGGGAAAGTAGAAATTGCCGAAGGTCTCACTGCGCAGTCTGCCAGCATGAGAGTAGAGGACATCACCTATAAAAAAGAGACAGGACAGGGGCAGTACCTCTATACCCCAGCAGTTGATCCAAAGATTCCAAAGACTATTATTAAACATGGGCAGGGATATACAGTAGGATACTTTTTAAAAAATGACAAAAAGGAGACATGGAATGAAGATGTGGTTGTTGATGTCTCCGGCTCCGGTGTTGCAAATGGAAAAGAAAATAATAATGTGACAGGGATATACCTGTTGGATGGAGGACAGGTGACAGTTAACGGAAATCTGAAACTGACGCTAAGAAATGCTGTGCCTGCCACCAGAGGGGCGTCTTTAGGGGCAGATGTCGCCCATTATTATATGAGCGGGATTTATGCCGGTTATGGCGGAAAAACGGGTGATGGAAGCCATGGAGACTCGAAATTTACAGTTAACGGCAATGTAGATATGGACGTTACCGGAGTTGCTCTTCAGGCAAACAAGGATGGATTTATTACGGTTCGCGGCGGAAAGATCAAAACCCATGAAATTAAGACATCCGAAACATATGCAATGCTTGCTGAAGAAGGTTCGGTATTTATGAATACCGGTACTAATGGAAATGAGCCGGGTATGGAAGATGTAGAAGTTTATGGTAATCTTGGTGTTATCAACAAAAACTACGGCTATGACCCCAATCCGGGAAACCATGCTTCTCTTGTTTCTATTGCACTCACTACAAGTAAGTCTAAACTGACTGGCGGCGTGCTGAATGAATTTGCTGAAAATGGAAATAATCCGCATCAGTCAGGTATAGATATTTATTTGAAGAACGGTGGCCTATGGGAAAACCGATGGATTGGCACGGAGCGTGCTGCAGCAGTGCAGAAAAGAGAGAATAAAGATTCATATCTTTATACGGGGAGCAAGGTAAGAAAATTGATTGGCGGAGCTTCGGAAGCAGAGCGGGGAATCATCCATCAAAAAGAAAACAAGCCTATTACGGTTGAAAATTATAACGGATATGAAATGGTATATTATGACCACAGCTCTGATGGAAATATTATCGGGGGAGATTTTGTGGTAAAACATGCCGGTGAAGGCTCGCATATTACTCTCCGTACAGATAACAAAGGTCTCAATACTTCATCCACAAAAGCAGCGGATAAAAACCTTGTGAGTGCTACACTGAACAAACTGGCAAGCAAACTGTACTATAGTGCCTATAAAGATGGAGAAAGAAATCTTACCGGAAAAGTGGAGATTGCCGAAGGGCTGACAGCACCGTCCGCGAGCAGAGAAGGAAAAATCACCTACAAAGATGCGGACGGGCAGGGCCAGTACATTTATACTCCGGCAGTTGATCCGACTCCTCCTCCGGAAGGACAGACCGGAACGGTGTTTAATAAAGGTGTTATTAATGGTCAATTTGCTTTTGCGTCATCAAGTGATTTTGTTAAATATAAAGTCTGGCACAGTGATACAAAGACATATGATTTTACGAAAGACAGTATATTGAATGTGAAATCTATTACTGGTGAAAAAGATAAAATCACTGTCAATGCACCGGGGGTGACACTTACCCTGAATTCCAAGGATCAGTATGGGATACAGAGTTATTGCGGACGTGGATATAAAGCTGATAATAATTATAAAAAGGTTCATGATGTTAATATTACCGCAAAAAAATTAATACTCAATGTTGACCAGCTGAAGTCCAAAGCCAGCGGCAAAGACACGTTTGGTATTATTTCCGGTTCTTCTCCGGGAAAAACTGTCACTGTTAATGGTGATGTCGATATTCATGTCACAAATAAATATTACAAGGAACCTGATGCAACCGGAGAGGCGGAACCGACTTTTACCAATGGGATTGCCACTGTCCATCATGGACGTGTAGTGATCAATGGTAATGTCAATATGGAAGTAAAAGTACCGGGGCAGGAGGCGTTAAAAGATGCTTCTTTCCTGAACCATTATTTTGTCAATGGTATTTTCTCAGGTTTAAATTATGACAAGGATCAGCCGGGCAGCAGTATCACCATCAGTGGAGATGCCAATATTTCCACTGACGGAACAGGCATACATGCCGGCGCACGTTCGACAATTACCATCGGCGGCGGTGGGACGATCCGGACAGAAAAGCATAAAAATATATCCCATTTTGCTCTTAATGCGGAAGAAGGGATTATTAACATGAATGCCAAACTCAATCAAGCGGGAGAAATGATTGGAGCAGGAAATCGTACAACAAAAGTGTATGGGAACATCGGCATTATAGACCGGGAAGAAAGTGCCAATATCAGCGGTTCCAGACCGACAGTTATCAATTTGGGATTGACAACATCTGACTCTGTCCTGCATGGTGTCGTTTTGGATGATTTTAAAGAACACAATAAAAACGAACCGGATAAGAAAAACATTCGTGAACGTACAGGATTATCCATGTATCTGCAAAATGGCGCTTCCTGGCATAATGAGGTCTGGGGAACCATGGTACCGTCAGAGCCGTGGCGTGGTGTTTCTCATTCCTTTACGGGCAGCAAACTGCGTTCTATTGTAGGAGGTAAGAATGCAGATCAGGCCGGTGTGATTTTCCAGGAAAATGAAAAGCCCATTACGGTAGAAAATTATTCCGGATATGTGAAAGTGCTCTATCAGCATGATAAATTACATCCTTCCAAGATAAAAGGCGGCGATTTTATTGTTCGGAAAGCGGCAGCGGGAAGTGGTATTACTCTTCGTACAGACAATACTGGGCTGAATACCTCTTCGGGCAAAGCGGCCGACAAGAATCTGGTGAGCGAGACACTGAACGCACTGGCAGGAAAACTGTACTACGAAGCCTACAAAAACGGAGAAAAGAACCTGGCAGGGACGGTAGAAATTGCAGAAGGCCTCACGGCCCAATCAGCAACAAAGAGACTGGAAACCATGACCTATAAAGCAGGAACAGGACAAGGCCAGTACCTCTATACCCCGGCAACAGAAGATAATCCGAACCCGAATCCGAATCCGAATCCGAATCCGAATCCCAATCCCAACCCGAACCCCAAACCGAAGCCTCCCATTATTTATGGAAGCAAAGAAACCCAGATGATGAAAGGCGCCAAAACAGCCATGACCTCTGCCGTCCTTCTGTGGAGAGGAAACAACAACGATCTGCAGAGAAGAATGGGAGACATAAGACTGGCCAAAGAAGAAAACGGCATCTGGGCCAGATACCTGGGCGGAAAGAACAAGATGGACAAACAGAATACCTACCTCAAACAAACCTATGACATAGCCCAGGTAGGTTACGACAAGAAAAAAGGAAACTGGACCATCGGTGCGGCCCTGGACTACGGAACAGGGAAGGACACCTATGCAAACGGGACAGGAAAAGGGAAGCTGGCAAGCCTTGCCCTGTACGGAACCATGCAAAAAGAAGACGGGCAGTACATAGACGTCATCCTGAAAGGAAGCCACATCAAGAACGACTACACCGTATACAACGAAATGAACCACCGCCTGGAAGGGAAGTACAGGACAAACGGCCTGTCGCTGAGCATGGAATACGGGAAGCGGATGAAGAAAGAAAATGGCTTCTACATAGACCCGAGCATTGAACTCACCGCAGGGCACTTAGGAGGAAAAGACTATGACGCCGTAAGCGACTATGCAGGGGGGAAGAAAATGCACATCCACCAGGACGGAATAAACAGCGTGATAGGGAGAATCGGACTGGGGATAGGAAAAGAGACAGAAAGAAGCAACCTGTTTGCGAAGATAGGGCTGGCCCATGAATTCGGAGGGAAAGTGAAGAGCATCTTCAGTGCGGAAAACGAACCGACGAGCGGGACAGAAGTAGACCTGAAAGACAGCTGGGTAGACGTAGAAGTAGGAGGAAGCTGGCTGGTGAATAGGAACACCTATCTGTACGGAACCTACACGAGAAACTTTGGAGCTGATGTTTCCAGCAAGTGGAGAATAGACGCAGGCATCCGCTTCAGCTTCTGAGGATGATGAATGCTTCCAAAAAGGGAATAGAAGAAAGCTTTGCTATGAGAACTGAATAAGAAGAAACGAAAGGACCGCCTTTCCGGGTATGGGAAGGCAGTCCTTTTCAGTTTATCTTTTTCTCCATCACGGTAATAGATCCTTCGCTTGCGTTCAGGATGACGTCTTTCGTTTCTCGTCATTATAACGCTTAACGTTTTCTGTTATTATGACGGCTTCCGTACCCCGTCATTAGAACGGAGGCAAGAATGCTGTGTGAGAAAGCAGGTAAACGGCAACATGACATTAAGTGAAGAATCTATTATTCTGATGACGCCTTACCGGCTTCCTCATCACGGTAATAGATCCTTCACCGACGCTACGGATGACGTCTTACCGTCCGCCGTCATTCTGAGCAGGGGTAAGAATATCTTGTGAGAAAGATGGGAAGCAGCAATATGACACTGAGCGAAGAATCTATTTACTTTTATGACATCTTACCGGCTTCAGTGTGATGGTAATGGATTCTTTGCTGGCCTTCCGGATGACGTTTTGACATGAGTGACACTTTACCGGTAGGCAAAAAGCGGTCGGAATCCCGGCAGGGATTTATCGTCCCTTGGCATCCAAGATGAAAGAAAGTTTAAAAATAATGAAAATAAAATTACCATAAGAGGAAAAGAAAAAGTAAAAATAATTTGCAAATGGTATATGCCTTATGATAATATAATAATATCTGAACAACCTTTGTTTAGAATAATTTCAGAGAGAAGACAAAGTCGAAAGGCTTTTGTGGAGAATCCGGTGGAAATCCGGAACTGTTTTACAGCCGTGAAGGGTGAGAGTCCCCAGTCGGATACCGCTTGTTTTCAATTTTCTAATGACCTGCAGGATAGGGGGCAGTAGATACTTGTACATTCGGTAACTGTCTGGCTTGTCCCGCAGATTTTTATTTATCCCAAATGCCGGCAGGATAGTAAATAATCAGCAAATGTATTTAAAAATCGGAGAGATCATTCATGATCAAACTAAAGGATGAGATTAAACGGGTGGAAGCGGTAAAAGGCAATGTTGTTCCTGTCAGCAAACAGTTATATCTGAATTTACTGAAAGAAATCAAATTATTGCGTTTTAAAGCCCATATGGCAAATGACTGGAATCTTCCTTTGAAAGAAAAAGAAAAAGTGTACAGGGATATCACAGAATTATTGTTTGAGTTCTGGCGTGACCAGAGAAATGGAGCGTACAAAATGGCGGAGAATAAGAATACGGTAAAAGCGGAAACAGCAGTGCCGGAAGTAAAGGTGGGGATTGAAAAGGTAGCTTTGTTTAAGAAGCATCTGGAAGATGCGAAAATCAGCGGGTTCGGTATTCAGGATTTTAAGGATGACGTGCATTCCCAGGCTTTCCGCAGTAACCTTCCTGTAGCCGGACAGAACCTTCCTTTCATGATTTTGTTTGATGACAGTGTTTACACGATCATCCAGGTACAGGTGGCGGCAGCGATTGTAACAAAAGAGAAAAAGGCGACCGTTTGTGAAGAGCTGAATGCGTTGAATGACCAGTACCGTATGCTGAAATACAGTGTGGATGAAGCCGGCAACGTGCTGCTGACCTGCTGTATCCCTGCGGGGCTTGATCATTTTGATGCGCCGCTCGTTGTGGCGATCCTGAACCAGATCCAGGGGCATTTAAATGCGGTGTATCCGACAATTATGGAAAAGCTCTGGAAGAAATAAAGAGTGAAAGAGACGTGTATTTTATTTTGGAAAAGAGGTTTACATATGAAAAAGATTCTTATTTCTATGATGATGGCAGCTGCTTCTCTTGGAATGATGGCGCAGGCTGACGCAGCGTCCGGTTATGTCAATGTGGAGGATGTCCTATCTTCCACGCCGGCTTTTATGCAGGCAGGGAAGACTGTGGTTTCTGAACAGCAGAAATTACAGAATCAGTTCAATGAACAATCTAAAAATATGTCAGATAAGGATAAACAGGCACTCGGACAGAAACTGAACCAGCAGCTGGCACAAAAGGAAAATGAAGTCATGGCTCCCATCCAGGCAAAATTCCGGGCGGCTGTGGAGAAAGCGGCTAAAGATAAAGGCGTAGATATGGTCATCAATGCAAGAGACGTTATTTATGGCGGTATCGATCTGACAGATGCTGTAAAAGCAAATATGAAATAATGACAGAACGATAAAAGAGTATCCGGCGGGATTGCTTCCCCGGGATACTCTTTTTGCATTTTTTAAGAATCAATAACATTGGATGGGGGTTAAATAAATCCACAAAAAGTTACAAAATAAAATTGAATATGTAAAAATTCTATGAT
>OJRW01000884.1_pt1 | contig 26745 bp, 21 predicted proteins | sample 1599231 | NCBI WGS metagenome assembly OJRW01 (sample SAMN04168656, study PRJEB22393) | human gut metagenome | biome: human gut microbiome; feature: stool | host: Homo sapiens | collected 2014-03-17
ATATTTCTCACTGTCAAAGCGTGGATCGATCTGTATACAGTTTTTGTGAAATGGAATTGTCATCCCAAGTACAGCAAGTGCCGCACCTGTCAGCGCCGGATCTTCAAAAGAAAAAGTAACCTGCCCTTCTATCCTTGTAGGAAAAATATGCTTAAGCAAAAATTTTCCATGTTTCCATACAAGTTTTCTGGCAGCTGTCACTCTGGGATGTTCTATAAACGCCTTCCACCAGGACACATTCTTCTTAATCTTCCCGAATGTCCTGCGGATATTTTGCAGTTTTGTACGAATCGACTGAAAAATATTTCGGATCCGGTCATAGATCCCTTTTATAAAAAACTGCCTCTTCTTTAGACTATTCCGATCTGTATCATCTGCATTCAGTTCCTGCTGTCCGGATATCTGACTGTTTCTGATCCTCTCTGTATCAGCAGATGTATCTGAAGCTGAATTTCTGTCTGTTTTCAGATCCTCAGTCTCCATATTCTCTGATTTCGGGTGATCAACCACTGATTTTTTATGCTCTTCTTCCCTGTTTCCGTCTGTGCCGGATACAGATACCTTTTCTGCGCCGGATTTCTCCGGATTTTTCCCGGATTTCTTTGTTACAGCCCTCTTCTCCTGCCGTTTTTTCAACAACTTGTCTACGGGAATTCCAAACAGATGAAAGGATATCTCCATCTGCTGATCTTTCCATTCCGCTCTCAGCGAAATCCCATGAAACAGCCAACTTACGATACCCTCTCCCTCTGTCTGTTTCCAGCCACCTTCTGCCTTGACAGCTGATGCCTTATATCTTACAGGACAGAACAGTACAAGAAGAACTGCCAGTAAAAGAAGGCCCAGCAGAATTCCCAGGATGATCAGTATAAATTTAAGGATCAGCCATAAAATATGTAACATATTCTCACCTGTTTTCTATATATTCAGCTGTTGCGAAGGTTCCCGTTTCCCTGTACATTTCATCGATCAGACTTCGCACCATCTCCAGGGCTTCCTCTTTGCCCTTCGCCATTCCTATGATCTTCGGACAGATTCCATAAAAGCTCTTCTGTATCAGCATTGCTGCAGGAATAATATCCATCAGATTCACAGGATTCTCTGACAGAGTAAGGAGATAAATTCCCAGAACCGGTTTTCCGCTGTTCAGTTTCTTTTTTATCTCCTCAGGATCCTTTACAGATTCCCCTGCAAGAAAATTCTCCTGCCATTTCAGCATCTTACACCCTCTCCCGTTTCTATAACACTTCAGTTACAGTATTTCCATTTTCTCCAAAATTTAAACCGGGCTGCGTTGCAAAAAAACACAGCCCTGTTCTCTCGTTAATAATACTTATGCTGTTTTCCCCAGAGTCCATTGCTTCTCATCTCCAGATATTCCTGATAAGCACGCTCTACGATCTGCTTCTCGTTTGAAAACCTCAGCAGATGATAGATCTCATGAAATTTATAATATCCGGAATCTACAAAATACTCTTCCTTCTGCGGCTTACTGTAGTAACTGTCTGCCATCATTAGATACCAGTGCACTTCTTTTTCTACAATATCCTGCGGTACATGGAATGTATACTCACTTACACCGATATATTTCACAATGGATGCCTCGACACCTGTTTCTTCCCGTACCTCGCGCAGCGCTGTCTGCCAATGCTCCTCTCCGGGTTCAACGGTTCCCTTCGGTAATACCCAGCCTTCATACTTGCTCTTGTAATTCTTATATAAGACTAAAATTTTACCGCGAAATATCACCACACCGCCACAGCTCGTTGCTTCTATCATTGCAATTCCTCCTGACTATGGTGTGTTTTGACCAGGGCAAATCTCTGCCCTGGCATCATATAAAATAAGTATACTTGAAAATGCATACAGTTTCAAGGTTTTTTTTATCTGCTGAAATAATAATCAAAAATTTGTCCCGCAACCGGTGCTGCAACAATTCCGCCGGCACCGCCCTTTTCAATCATGACACATACTGCGATTTCACTTACATCATTTGTTCCATAACCACAGAACCATGCATGATAATTTTTTGTGGAATCATACTGCGCTGATCCTGTTTTTCCAGATACTCTCGCATATTGGCTGCCTCCGGCTGCTGCCGTTCCATTTGTAATAACATATGTTAGAAATTCATCCATCAGTTCTGCTTCTGCCTTTGTGCACACACTGCGCAGCGCCTTTGGCTTTGTCTGTTCTACAACATTTCCATCTGCATCCAGATAGTGATCTACCAGATAAGGTGTCATCATTACACCATCATTTGCGATAGCTGCATACATCATCAGATTTAATAACGGTGTTACAGTTGTTGTTCCCTGTCCAATGGCAAGCTGCATTCTTGACCACACGCTGTCATCTGAGGCAATATCAAAATGGCTCTTTTTGTACGGGAAATCCACCTGACTTCTGTCACTTTGATTGTATCCAAAATCCTCTGCCAGCTTCTGCCATTTTGTTGAATTAAGTGTCTGTGCTATCGTATCAAACGCGCCATTGCACGACATACCTAAAATTCCATAAATATCCAGTTCTCCATGCGCAACACCATCATGACAGTTTACGACGTAATCACCGTTTGTATATGTTCCGGTGCAAGTATAGTGAAAATCCTGCCATGTATCTGGATTTTCACGAATATATTCAAGTAATGTAATAAGCTTAAAGGTAGATCCCGGAGGATAAGTTCCCTGCGTTGCATGATTCATCATGTTCTGCGTTGTATTTTCCTCTGATGTCAGCCAGCTCCATTGCTCCTCTACTGTGTTTGGATCAAAATTAGGCGAAGAAACCATAGCCAAAATCTTTCCAGTAGATGGCTCCACCACAGTAATTGAGCCTGTTTTTCCATCAAGTTGTCTATAACAAAAATCCTGCAAACCAGAATCAAGTGTTGTCACAAGCGTATCTCCCTGTGTCTTAACACCAAGAAACTCATTTTTTAACTTTGTCCAAAAATCAACATGACTTGTCAGAAGATTTAACTTCTGAGTATCTTCAAGACCATAGCCACCAAGCACGGAATAACCTACTGTATGCGCATACCAATTTGTGTATGGATATACGCGCACCTCAGTTCCATCCTCTCTTGTCTGCGTAGTCGCCACTACAACACCATCACTTGTAACAATATCGCCCTTTCGAATCAGCTGTGCCATATTTTGCTGTCTTGTATTATATTTACTTGAAAGAACATCATCCTTTCCTTTCACCTCAAAATAAATAAAATACAAAAGCATTGCACCAAGCAGTGATACTAAAATTGTACCTGCCACTTTAATTTCATGCTGGCGGCTTGTAGGCTTATTTTCTTTTTTTACCCTTTTTTTAGTGGTGTTTTTTACTTTTTTCTGCGCCTTTGGTTCTTGTTTTATTTCTTCTTGTTTTATTTTTTCTTTTTTGATTTCTGGCTTTTTCTCCTGTTTCTCTGCAGCTGTTTCTTCATTCTTTTTTTCTGGTTTTACTTCTTCGTTTTTCTTTACAGCTGCTTCTTTCTCGTTAATAATGGACTCTTTCTTTGATTCTCTCAAGTCTTTCCACCTCATTCTGACGTTTGATATACAGTTCCTGCATGATTCCAAAAATAATAAATGTACTTAACACAGAGCTTCCTCCATAGCTGACTAGTGGAAGTGTTACACCTGTAAGCGGAATAAATTTAATTCCGCCTCCGATTGTCAAAAAGACCTGTGTGCCATATATGGCTGTAAGACCAATTCCAATCAGCTTATAAAATGGAAGATACAGCTCTGCTGCGACTGCAATAAACATTAACAGACATGCAATACAAATTAAAATCAGACAAATGCCAATGATACCGCCAAGCTCCTCGCAGACTGCTGTAAATATACAGTCCATGATAACCTCTGGTGTTTTAGATGGCTGTCCTTTGTAAAGTCCCTGTCCGAACCATCCGCCTGTTCCAATTCCAAACAAGGAATTTCCAATCTGATTTCCTTTTCCGTAAAAATCAGCAAATGGATGAAGCCATGTCTGAACACGCACACGCACATGGGCAAACAGATAATACGCTGCGATGCAGGCAAAAAAGCCGACAATCAATCCAATAAAAAGATAAGCTTTCTGTTTCGTTGCCACATATAACATCATCAAGTAAGAAACAAAGAAAATGAGTGCAGCACCAAGGTCTCTTGAGGCAACAAGAATTATTCCGTGAACTGCTGCGATTACTGCTGACAAGAGTACACGCTTTATATCTGTGCGCTCACGAAGCAGTACCGCAATCAGCAATACAAAGCTTATCTTTACAAACTCAGACGGCTGAAAGCTGAAAAATCCCAGATTGATGTAAAGATTTGCACCTCTTGTAATTTTACCAAGCACAAGCACTATGCCAAGCATCAAAATACCGATGATGCCCATCACAATTGCCCAGTTACGTGCAGCCTTCAGTTTTGCAAACATTTTGGGAACTATTAGTGTAAGCACAGAGGAACCTACTACTATAATATACTGCTTTATTGACTGTTTTGGATTTAGCCTTGTAAGCAGTATAAAACCAATTGACAAAAACATAAGCATATGGCTTAGCAGCGCTAAATTTGCTTTTTTGTACATATGGCGGTATACAAGTAGATACACCATAAAATAAAGCATAATAGCTGCATAGTAGCCCACTATCAGTATGTTTCTCTCTTTCACTGCGATCACAGCAAAACCTAGTGTCAAAAATGAAAAGGTCAAAAGGTTCATTCCCCAATAACACCCTCTCATATTTTCAACACTCTTATATCGAAGTGACCAAAATGCCAGCACCGTATATAAGATCATCACAATGATCATCGAATATTTACATACACTCGTTAATAATGTTGTCATCTATTCTTCCCTTTCGTTGTCTAGTATACTGCTGACCTCACTTTTACTCAGCGCCTCTTTTATAATGACCGCGTGTTGTATTTTCAAGTTTTGCCGACGTCTTTCCTGTCTTAGCAAGCTCTTTGTATACAGCTAATACCTCTGCCATCTGCGTTTGTGTTTCTGTAGTGAAACTTAATCTTACACTGCGAAGCGAAAGTGTGCGCACAGACGACCACTGATCGGCCAGAGACAGCGGCAGACTGTTATAAATCACGTTATAACATTCCCTGCAATTATTTTTAACAGGAAAACGGTTTCTCATTCGGTCTACAAGTGTCAGTTCTACTGGCTGTTTTTTACATCCAATCGTATTTTTACAAATACACTGTGCAGACACCATCATTGGAAGCCTGCCATACACAATAAGTTCGCTTGTCAAATCTGCCGATGCTTCCAACTCTTTTCTATTTAGCTCAACAGAAAGCGTCCTGTATTGATTTCCCCATGAAGAAAGCTCCTTCACAGCCTGTGTATTCCAGCTATACAGACTATGATCAGCTGATACCTTTCCTGGCAGCAGATACTTCTGCGCAAATAGCCACGCCTCCGGCGTAGAGGCCAAAATGCCATCAAAGCCTGCAGCATTAATGATTTCTTTATGCTCTAAATACCATGGCTCATTCTCCTGACGAAAGACCTTTGGCAAATATAAGAAACACATTTTTCCTGCCTGATGTGCTTTTTGCACGAATTTCTCATATTGATCTGGCTCACATATATGACTGTCAATTGTCAACTGACTAATCCAATCCTGCGATAAAAGCACTTCAAATTGCTCTTTTGTCTCAGCCGATGCATGCCAAATCAATGCCGAACCTTGCACATCTGTCACTGTCTTCTGTGCTTTCTCTTTGAAAGTTTCTCCTGATATGACAGATTCTCTGTGCCATACTTTAAGAAGCTCATCTTTGATTGACTGTACTCCTGCTCTTCGTAGCTCGTTTAACACACCAACTGGGCAAAATGATGCTTCATCTGTCTCAATCATAAGAGACTCCCATGAAAAATCAGTATCGCCAAGCTTTTCCATTTGCTTTTGAATCGCTTCCTTTGTGAGCGGACGGCTTTTTGCTTCCTGTACCATGCCTGCACTGACAGTAATCTCTTTTTTTTGCAGCACGCTCACATTACCATCTTCACACGCTGCAGCCGCAGTCACAGATAGTATAGCAGGTTTTCCCTGATAAATCTTTACCGTTCCTTTTATATTTTCTTTCAATTTTATTCCAATATAGTCGGTACGTATCTTTTCAAGGAATACATCCTCTCCTGCACGAAAATCAGGTGCCGTATATGTTATCATGGAAGTGCCGTTATGTCTTGCATAATAGCCATCTGTAAATCCTTTTCTGTTAAACAGACCAAGCAAATGCTTCTTGTCTGCCTCAGACACACGATATGGTGCTTTGGGATTTGCCAGATAACGATCAAGATACTTGCGGTAAATGCTGACTACACCTGCTGTGTACTCTGGCTTTTTCATTCTTCCTTCAATTTTAAGGGAATACACTCCTGCCTCTATAAGTTTGGGTAAAATTTCTATTGTACATAGATCCTTTGGACTTAAAATATAGCCCTTTTGCTGCGGCAAAATCACTTTTCCATTTTGTTCAACACTATACGCCATACGACATGGCTGCGCACAGCGTCCTCTGTTGCCGCTTCGTCCGCCTGCAATACTTGAAAACAGACACTGACCTGAGTAGCAATAGCAAAGTGCTCCATGCACAAAGCTCTCAATCTCCAGATCACAGCTTTTATGAATGCTGCGAATCTCATTAAATGAAAGCTCACGTGGTGTTACTATACGCGTTGCACCGAGTTCTTTTAATTTTTCTGCTGAAAGCTCTCCGCTCATTATCATCTGTGTGCTGGCATGAATCGCCAGATCCGGAAACCACTCACGCACACGGCGAAAGACACCAAAATCCTGCACAATCACTGCATCAAGTCCCTGGCGATAAAAAGGCAAAAGATACTCATACAGTTCATCCATTTCCTGTTCTTTTAATAACGTGTTGACAGTAAGATATAATTTTTTTCCATGCAAATGCGCATAATCAATCGCATCTAAAAGTGATTCTCTCTCTGCATTGTCTGCATAGGCTCTCGCTCCAAAGCGGCTTCCTCCTATATATACAGCATCTGCACCTGCTGCAAAGGCCGCGTACATCGTCTCTACAGACCCGGCTGGTGCAAGCAGCTCTGCTATTTGTTTCATCTTTTATGCCTGCCTTTCCTTGTAAATTATCTTTAATTAATAACTATTGACTTAAAGCACAAAGCCCCGGCACACTGCCCGGGCTTTTCTATAGTTTATTTTTTCTTGTGTGCCGCTGCACTGTTTGCGAATGATCCATACGGCGGATACTGTTTTTTCTCTTGTGATGTCTGCGCGGTCTGTGTATTTTTTGCCTCTGTCTCTTTTGCTAACGACTGCAGATATGGACATACTGCCTGCGTCTTGGGCTTCTCCTGCAGCTGCTTTTTTAAGCTTGCTATTGTCATCTGCATATTGACCATCTCGCGCTTCATATTGTAAAATTCTGCTTCCTGCTGCTCGTACTTTCTTGTTGCTTCCTCTGCCTGCTGCTTCATGTGACAGTAATCATCTGCCATATTCATAAGCAAAATGATCTGGCGAAAAGCATTTGCCTGCTTGCTGTACGCTGACTGACGATGCAAAAGCTCCATTTTTTCATTAATATACTCTGCAAGCTCTCTTACGTAGGATGCGTCCTGATCGGTGCTGATCTTATACACCTTATCTTCTATTATAACATCTGTACTATTTTTTTCCATGTTCTTAAAACCCTCAAAAATCTCATACTTTAGGCACCGGTCTGTGAAGGTGCTCATAAGCTAAACGTGTGATTGCTCTTCCTCTTGGTGTACGCTCGATCAGTCCGTTTTGAATCAAATATGGCTCATAAACATCCTCAATCGTGCCTGAATCTTCGCCTAATGCAGCTGCGATTGTATCTAATCCCACCGGACCGCCGCCAAACTTATCTGCAATTGTCTCTAAAATTGCGCGGTCTCCCTTGTCAAGTCCAAGGCGATCTACCTCAAGAAGATCAAGTGCATACTCTGCAACTTCTTTTGTGATAACACTGTCATAACGTACCTGCGCAAAATCACGCACACGCTTTAACAGACGGTTTGCAAGACGCGGTGTTCCTCTTGAGCGGCGAGCAAGCTCTAACGCACCTTCTTTCTCAAGCGTAACATCCAGTACATTAGCAGAACGCTCAAGCACTTGCACAAGCTCATTTGTCGTATAAAAATCAAGCTTATGCACAACACCAAATCTGTCACGAAGAGGTGCTGTTAAAAGACCAACTCTCGTTGTTGCACCCACTAATGTAAATTTAGGCAGATCTAAACGAATAGAACGCGCTGTCGCGCCCTTTCCGATCATTATATCAATCTCAAAATCCTCCATTGCCGGATATAAAACTTCCTCGACCTGCCGGCTCAGGCGATGAATTTCATCGACAAAAAGCACATCATTTTCAGATAAACTGTTTAAAATAGCTGCCATATCGCCTGGCTTTTCAATGGCTGGACCTGACGTAATTTTAATATTGCTGCCCATCTCATTTGCAATAATTCCGGCAAGTGTCGTCTTTCCCAGTCCCGGAGGACCATATAAAAGCACATGATCTAGTGCTTCTTTTCGCTTCTTTGCTGCCTCTATATACACCTTCAAGATCTCCTTGGCTTTTTCCTGTCCGATATACTCTGACAGATACTGCGGCCTGAGATGGTTTTCCAGCACATTTTCATTTTCTTCGAGCTGGGTCGTGATAATTCTTCTTTCCATGTTGTTCCTCTGTTCTTTTCTTCGCAGTTATTCGGCCAGATATACAGCAGACACTGCAGACACAATTTCTGACACCGCGGTTTTTACAATGTTTTCTTTAACGCAGCCTTAATTATTGCTTCTGTACTTAGTGTCTCAATATCCTTAACTCCAGAGACTGCTTTGACTGCCTCAGATGCACTAAAGCCAAGTGCTGTCAATGCCTCAATTGCCTCAGCACGATTTGCATTAGTTTTCGAATCCACAACACCAGCTGAAACCATAGCAGACTGCTCTCCAAGAGTATCTGCAAGCGAAATTTTATCCTTTAACTCAAGAATCATTTTCTGGGCTGTCTTAATTCCAATGCCAGGTGCCTTTGCAATCGTCTTTGCATCCTGTGCATAAATTGCAAAACGAAGTGTGTCCATTGACAATGCTGACAAAATGCCAAGTGCTCCCTTCGGGCCAATACCGCTGACACCAATCAGCAGCTCAAACATTTCCTGTTCCTCTTTACTTATAAAACCATATAGCTGCATAGCATCTTCCTTCACATGAAGATATGTATACAGTTTAAATTCGCTGTTCTTTGCCGGAAGACGATTCAAAACAGTCTCCGGTACCCGGATACAAAAACCAATTCCGCCGCACTCAATTACCACGGCATCTGTGCTGTGTCCGGCATATACTCCTGAAATATAGGAAATCATTTCATTCTCCTTTAATACACCCTCAAAACAAAAAGGCATGTTCGCTTTAGTATAACATGGAAAAAGGCACTTGGCAAGATGAAAGAAAAGACGTGTATGAGATAAAAATCCCAACACGTCTCTCTTACACTATATTAATTTACAGATTCGCATATGTTTACAGATGTGCAGCTTACAGATGCAATACACGTTCCTTAATCTCTTGTGTTCTTCCTTGATTCCAGAACTGAGTTCCGATGTAGCCGCATGTACGTCTTGCGACATTCATCTTATCCTGATTGCGGTTTCCACAATTTGGACACTCCCATACAAGCTTTCCGTCATCATCTGATACAATTTGTATCTCTCCATTGTAGCCGCATACCTGACAATAATCACTCTTTGTATTTAACTCGGCATACATGATATTTTCATAAATATATTTCATAACAGAAAGAACAGCATCGATATTGTTTTGCATGTTTGGAACCTCAACATAGCTGATTGCACCACCTGGAGACAACTTCTGAAACTGTGACTCGAACTTCAGCTTATCAAATGCATTGATCTTTTCTGTTACATGAACATGATAGCTGTTTGTGATGTAATTCTTATCTGTGATTCCAGGAATCAGTCCAAAACGCTTCTGCAGACACTTTGCAAACTTATATGTAGTGGACTCAAGCGGTGTTCCATACAAGCTAAAATCAATGTTATGCTCTGCCTTCCACTTTGCACATGCATCATTCATATGCTTCATAATCTCAAGTGCAAATGGAGTTGCCTGAGGATCAGTATGGCTTGTTCCTGTCATGTACTTAACACACTCACATAAACCTGCATAGCCTAAGGAAATTGTTGAATAGCCATTATACAACAGCTTATCAATCGTCTCGCCCTTCTTTAAACGAGCTAGTGCACCATACTGCCACAAAATAGGTGCAACATCAGACGGAGTTCCCTTTAAACGATTATGTCTACACATTAATGCACGGTGACACAGTTCAAGACGCTCATCAAAGATCTTCCAGAAACGATCCTTATCCTTTCCTGATGAACATGCAACATCAACAAGATTGATTGTGACAACACCCTGATTGAAACGGCCATAAAACTTTGGCTTATTATTTTCATCATGATATACAGTCAGGAAGGAACGACATCCCATACATGGATAGCAGTTTCCATCTTTGAGTTCCTTCATAACCTTCTCGGAAATATAATCTGGAACAAGTCTCTTCGCTGAACACTCTGCAGCAAGCTTTGTCAGATAATAATACTTGCTGTCCTCGTGAATATTATCCTCTTCGAGTACGTAAATCAGCTTAGGGAATGCCGGTGTAATCCATACACCCTTCTCATTCTTGACACCTCTGATACGCTGATGAAGCATCTCCTCGATAATCGCTACAAGATCCTCTCTTGTTTGACCTTCCGGTACCTCATCAATATACATAAATACTGTAATAAACGGTGCCTGTCCATTTGTTGTCATAAGCGTGATAACCTGATACTGAATTACCTGAACACCACGGTTAATCTCTTCCTTTACACGCTTTTCTGCGATAAGATTGATCTGCTCCTCTGTTACCTGGATTCCTGCTTCTTCCATCTCCTTGCGAACCATACGACGGAATTTCTCACGGCTGATCTGTACAAAAGGTGCAAGATGTGCCAGTGAAATACTCTGTCCGCCATACTGTGAGCTGGCTACCTGTGCGATGGCCTGTGTTGCAATGTTACATGCAGTGGAAAAGCTCTTTGGCTTTTCAAGCATAGTCTCACTGATTACAGTGCCATTTTGCAGCATGTCCTCAAGATTAATCAGACAACAGTTGTGCATGTGCTGTGCATAATAATCTGTATCATGGAAATGAATGATTCCAGCATCATGTGCCTCCACAATATCCTCTGGCAGCAAAAATCTTCTTGTAAAGTCCTTATTCACCTCACCTGCAATGTAGTCCCTTTGTACACTGTTTACAGTCGGATTCTTATTTGAGTTTTCCTGCTTTACCTCTTCGTTGTTGCACTCAAGAATACTCTTGATACGTTCATCAGTTGTATTGTGTGTTCTGGCTAACTCGCGCTCATAACGATACCTTACATAATTTCGCGCTACAGAGAAGGCCTGCTCACGCATAATGGCATTCTCCACAAGATCCTGTATTTCTTCCACGTTTAAGGAACGATTCACTGCAAGGCACTGCTTCTCTACTTTTTCCACAATATGAGCGATCTGATGATGGCTCAGTCTTTCAGCCTCAACCACGCTGTCATTGGCCTTTTTCACGGCCTGTGCAATCTTATTTGCGTCAAAGATTGCCTCTGCTCCGCTTCTTTTAATAATCTTCATTATGCAGCCCCCTTAATCAAGTTGTTCCTCACCATTATACAACATCTTGTGCTTTTGTCAATGTATTTATACTGTATTTGGTGTCTATCGAATTCACAATTGTAGTGGGTGCTTTTGCAACTTTGAAAAAATTTTTCCAGTTTTTTCACACAATACAAACCTGTGTTCCCTATATCGACAAAATATTATGATGTCTTTAGGGAACTTTTGTCATATCGTCTGACTATACTTTCTGTGTCTTTGAAATGAAAGACTTTCGATAATCGCTCGGTGAGCATCTCATCACCTGATGAAATACCTTTCCAAAATAGGCAGGATTGGAAAATCCAACCATCTGGGCAATCGATGTGATGCTGTCTTCTCCCTTGATCAAAAGGGGCAGACTTTTCTCAATGCGGTATTCCAACAAATATTCAAATATCGTCTGATTCATATGACGCTTGAAAAAACGGCAGCATTCACTCGCGCAGATATTAACATTTTCTGCGATAGCTCCAAGAGTCACATGCTCATGATAATGCTCCTGCAAATAAGTAATCGTCTTTCTAAGACGCTCAATATCTTTGTACTGAGCCGATGGATCTGGCGAAATTTCACTCCATACGTTTGTATACAATGTATTCCATATTTGCAAAAGTGTCTGACAAATCACAAGCTCAAATCCTGGCAAATGCCCCTCATAATCTGTCACAATAGTTTGAATCAACAAAAGTACCTGTTTTTGCCACTCAGTATCTGGCACAAGATGTAGTCCTCCAAGCAAATCATTTCTTGTTACAGGCTCTACATATTTTTTGTCAACTGCACTTCCCTCAAAGCCATAAATCATTCGCGGATGAAATGTAACGGAAAGATAGCGGCAGTCTCCCTGATTCAGCATATGACCAGTGTGAAGTGCATTTGCATTGCAAAAAAGTCCTTCTCCTGCCTTAAGACAATATACAGTATCATTTACCTGATATTCGATTTGTCCCTCCTCAATATAAGTTAACTCCACCTCTGGATGCCAGTGCCAGGCAAATGCACCTCTCTCGTAATCAGACAGCACTTCATGGCTAACAAACACTGGAAATTCATAGCTTCCGTGAAATTTCAGTTCTTTTTTCTCATTATTAATTTTTAATTGCATAGAAACCTCAAGATACTTATAATTTTTTCGAAAATAGTTGTTGCCATACCATTCCTCTCTCATTATAATTGTAAGTAGAGGAAAGTCAAGACGATTTCCAAATGCACGTTAAGGCAATCGGCTAGCGCTGCGGCCAAAATTGTCTGTACGCCTACTAAATATTTTATTACACACGATACTACTATTTATTATTTATCGCAGCGCAGAAATGGGGTTATCATGAAGATTTTAGTTACCGGTGGCGCCGGCTATATCGGCAGCCATACCTGCGTCGAACTGTTGAACGAGGGATATGAGGTTGTCATCATGGACAACCTGTACAACGCCAACATAAAGGCCGTTGAACGCATTGAGCAGATCACCGGAAAGAAGGTTACTTTCTACCAGACTGACATGTTAGACCGTGAGGGTGTAAAGGCAATCTTCGATAATGAAAAAATTGACGCAGTCATCCACTTTGCAGGTCTCAAGGCTGTCGGCGAATCTGTTGTAAAGCCAATCGAGTACTACACTAACAACATGTCCGGCACACTGATTCTGTGTGATGAGATGCGCAATCACGGTGTTAAGAACATTATCTTTAGCTCTTCTGCTACTGTATATGGTTCTCCAGCTGAGATCCCGATTACTGAAAACTGCCCGAAGGGTACTGCAACTAACCCATATGGCTGGACCAAGTGGATGCTTGAGCAGGTATTAACTGATATTCACACTGCTGACCCAGAGTGGAATGTAATCCTGCTTCGCTACTTCAATCCAATCGGTGCTCATAAGAGCGGCCTGATCGGTGAGGATCCAAAGGGTATTCCGAACAACCTGCTTCCATATGTTGCTCAGGTTGCAATTGGAAAGCTTCAGTGCATCAACGTCTTCGGAGATGACTATGACACACCGGATGGAACTGGTGTCCGTGACTACATCCACGTTGTTGATCTTGCAAGAGGCCATGTAAAGGCCATCCAGAAGTTAGCCGATAGGGAAGGTGTCAGCATCTACAATCTTGGTACTGGAAAGGGCTACAGCGTTCTTGATGTCATCCATGCATTCGAGAAGGCATGTGGCAAGAAGCTGCCATATGTAATCAAGCCGCGTCGTGCCGGTGATATCGCAACCTGCTACTCCAAGTGCGATAAGGCTGCTGCTGAGCTTGGTTGGACTGCACAGTACGATATCGACGAGATGTGCGCCGATTCCTGGAACTGGCAGACAAAGAATCCAAACGGATATAATGACTAATTTTACAAAAAGAAGGACCAATGGCTTTTTTGCCAAAGGTCCTTTTTTTGTAACTATTTAGAGTCATATAGAATTGCTTGCTGTTAGTCAGCTCTTACAGTGCAGCAATTGCATCTGTCAGTGCCTTGATCTGCGCATCATTTGTTGCCCAGCTTGTGCAAAAACGAACAATCGATTTGCCATCTTTTGCTTCTCCCCAATATTCAAAGGCAAAATCTTTCGCCAGTGCTTCTTTTTGTGCATCTGTTAAAATCGGAAACTGCTGATTTGTCATAGAGCTTCCATACATGGAAATTCCTTTTGCCAAAAACGCCTCACGCAGAGTTATTGCCTTTTTTACAGCCTCGCCACAAATCGCTTCATACAAACCGTCTGTAAACAGCGTATCAAACTGAATGCCTAACAGACGACCCTTTGCAAACATGCCGCCGCGCTGCTTAATCATATAGCGAAAATCCTTTTTAAGTGATTCCTTCAAAATGACAACAGCCTCACCGAAAAGCGCACCGCACTTTGTTCCGCCGATATAAAATACATCACAAAGATTAGCAAGCTCTGGCAGTGTAACATCACATGCCGGACTCTGTAAGCCATAGCCAAGGCGTGCACCGTCAATAAAAAGCGGCATATCATGTGCTTTGCAGACTGCATATATATCAGTCAGTTCCTGCTTGCTGTAAAGTGTTCCGCTTTCAGTCGGAAATGAAATATATACCATACCTGGCTGTACGATATGCTCACGGCTGCCGTCTTCATAGTGCTTCTTCACAGTCTCCTCAATCTGAGCTGCTGTAATCTTTCCATCCTCTGATGAAAGTGCCAATACCTTGTGACCAGTTGCCTCGACTGCTCCAGTTTCATGGCACGCAATATGACCTGTATCAGCACAGATTGCGCCCTGCCACGGCTTTAACGCTGCCGCGATGACAGTCATATTAGTCTGCGTTCCGCCAACAAGAAAATGCACATCGGCATCCGGTCTTCCAACCGCCTTTTTAATCTTTTCTCTTGCACTCGCACAGTACGGATCCATGCTGTATCCTACCGTCTGCTCCAGATTTGTCTCATTAAGTCTTTTTAAAATGGCTGGATGACAGCCTTCCTCGTAATCACACTGAAAATATATCATGAATTTTCCTCAAATCTTGTATTTTTTTCTATCAAATAAGGTAAAACACCACATTTGTAAAACTATATTTGTGAATGTTTTATTTTATCGCAGTAAGTTTGCTGACTTTGATGGGATCACAATCTTACCATCCTCTACGACCACTGCGCCGCCAATCTCATAGAGAGTTTCTTTCCAATCACCCGGCACATTCAAAACAGCCTCACGATCGGCAGGATTTACGACAACCAAAATTTTCTCATCTGCACTGCTTCTAATATAGGCAAGCGGTGATCCATCTGCTCCATCTGATACAAACTCAATATCGCCATCGCTTAACAAAGCACTATGTTCTCTTCGAAGCGCAATCAGCTTTTTCACCTCGTAATACAATGAATTTGGATCTTTCATCTGATCCTCTACTGTCGGACTGTTCGGCTTATCATCGGTCGGAATATACAGTTTTTCTGGTGATGCATTGCTGAATCCTAAATTCACCCCGTGATTCCACTGCATTGGAGAACGAGAACCGGTACGGCTGTAGCCGCCCTCAACTGATACCAGATTTTCGACATAACGAAGACCAATCTCATCTCCATAATAGATAAATGGCGCACCTGGCATTGTCAGAAGGAATGCAAATGCAACCTTTAACTCATCGCCATGCAAGGTTCTCGCCAGACGATCCATATCATGGTTTCCAGATGGAATACAGATTAATCCCTTCTCTCCTGCCTTTTTGCGGCTCTCCTTATAATTTTTTACAAAGGCTGCCGCACTACCCTTTCCTCTAGCGGAAAAATATGGCTCCTCACAGCGAAACAGGTCATTGTAGTGAGATGGTCCAAAATGCAGCAAAAAGTCCATATCAAAGCCTGCCTGAAGTGACTTATCTGGCTCACCCCACTCTGATACCATCGCTGCCTCTGGAAATTCTTTATCAAGAAATGGGCGAATGGTCTGCCACAGGCGGATGGTTCCAAGTCCATCCGGGTCATTTTTTACAAGTGAGCCTGCCATATCGACACGAAAGCCATCACAGCCCATCTGAAGCCAAAAGCGCATAACCTTTTCCATCTCAACAATTGTTGCCTTCGGTCCCTCTGCATCCATCGGCTGCTGCCACGGACGCTCACAGATATAGTGACCATAATTTAATGCCGGCTGGTGGGAAAAGAAATTTACCACGCAACAACCGTCTCTGTCCGAAATACCCTTGATCGAGGCAATTCCCTCTGGCTGCTCCCAGATATTGTCTGTCCAGATATAGCGATCGGTATATGGATTTTTCTGTGCCTTAAGTGATTCCTTAAACCACGGATGTTCTACTGACGTGTGTCCAGGAACCAGATCCAGAAGAATATGCATTCCTCTCTTGTGAACTTCATCAAACAGTCTCTTCAAATCCCCATTGGTTCCATAACGCGGTGCTGCTGTGTAATAATCGGACACATCATAACCAGCATCGCCAAATGGAGATTCAAAGCATGGATTCATCCAAATAGCATTGCAACCCAACTCCTTAATATAGTCTAGACGATCAATGATTCCCTGAAAATCACCGATTCCATCTGCGTTGGTATCCTGAAAAGACTGTGGATAAATCTCATAGAAAACTGCATCTTTCAACCACTTTGCCATACTTCCTCCTTCTTGACTGTTATACAGTCAATTTTGTATTTTAAGTCAATTTCAGTTTTTATTCTACTTCGCTGTACGCGATCTGTCAATTTTCTATTTCAATTTTTAACTTCTTGATTTTTTTTGTGATAAGGCGTACACTTATTCTACTGATACGAAAGGTAGGTTTGTTATGTCCACAAAAAAGATTACACTTCCAACACATTTTATTGACTTACATTTACATCTTGACGGTGCAATTACACTAGATATTGCAAAAGTACTTGCAAAACTTCAAAATCAAACGCTTCCCTCATCCTCCGATGCCGAGCTTTCTAAGCTTCTTAGCATCCCTCCTGACTGCGAGGACTTAAACGAATATTTGCGCCGCTTTGATCTTCCAATCTCACTATTACAGACAAAGGAAAGCATCAGCGAGGCTTTTTATCTAGTTCAAGAAAAGCTGATCGCACAAAATGTCATCTATGCAGAGCTTCGATTTGCCCCTCAATCCTTTATGCAAAGAGGCTTAAGCCAGCGCAAGGTCATTGAAGCTGCCCTTGATGGACTTTCTCGGTCTCATCTTTCTAGCAGCATCATTCTCTGCTGCATGCGTGGACTGGAACGTGAAAAAGCCAATCTGGAAACAGTTCAGCTTGCAAAAGAATATCTGACAACTCACGATGGCATTACTGCACTTGACCTTGCCGGTGCAGAAGGCTTGTTTGCGACAAGCGATTATAGAGAACTTTTTTCCCTTGCATCAAAGCTAGACGTGCCATTTACACTGCATGCCGGAGAAGCTGCCGGTGCCGACAGTGTGCGCTGTGCAATTGAGATGGGTGCCCGTCGCATTGGCCATGGTGTGCGCGCCTTTGAGGATGATGCACTTTTGTCACTTTTAAAGGGAAATCAGATTCCTCTTGAACTTTGCCCCACCAGCAACCGCCAAACGAAGGTTGTTTCTGATATGAAGACCTATCCGCTCTCAGATTTTGTAAAGCGGGAACTGGCAGTCACCTTAAATACCGATAATCCAGCGATCTCAAGCACAACGATTGCAAATGAGTTTGCCTACGCCCAGTCTCTTGGCATCACACTTGCACAGGAAGAAAAGATGCTTTTAACCGCTGTAGATGCCGCCTTTACAGACAAGGCTACAAAAGATAAATTAAAACAGTTGCTTTGCAAATCCAATTCAATTGAATCAATTTGATAAAGAAAAAATATCGACTTCCAATTATGATATCTAACGATTGGAAGCCGGTATTTTTCATTTTAAGTATTGTTAATATCACTTATTTACTTTTCGGTTTTACTCGTGTCGCAGTGCCTCAATTGGGTTTAGATTTGCCGCTGAAATGGATGGCAGTAAACCAAAAACAACTCCAATCAGTGTAGAAAATCCAACTGATACTACGATGGATGTACCATTGATTGCAACTGGTGTAGATGACATCTTCGAAATCACCTCTGCCAGTCCGATTCCTGCTGCTACACCGAGCAAACCACCCATACTGGTAAGGATTGCCGCCTCGGTTAAAAACTGTCCGAGGATTCTGCCCTTTTTGGCTCCGATTGCCTTCTTTAAACCAATCTCCTTTGTGCGCTCCGTAACAGATACAAGCATGATATTCATGACACCAATTCCTCCGACAAGAAGGGATATGCAGGCAACCCAGATTAACATGCTGTTAGTAGAGCTTTGCATATCCTGCAGCTGCTTTGCCTGCTGCATCAGATCCTCTGAGCGGTATGTAATACTTGAATCAGACACATTCATGTTCTGGTTCATAATATTTGCTGCAGCCTTTCCTGCTGCCGCCATCTCATCTGCTCCGCTTGCCTGCAAAACAAGGTTCTGTGCTTCATCAAACTTATAGATTGTTCCCCATACGCCCTTTGGAATATAGATATTACCACTTGAGGAACCACCCTGATAATATGTCCAGTATTCTTCCTCTGAGTTTATAACAAGCTCACTTTGACCAACCTGCGTACATACACCCACTACTGTAAATGGTTCTCCATATATCTCAATTGTTTTTCCAATTGGATCTTCATCTGGAAACAATGTACGCAAAACTGACTCATCGATAACTGCCACCTGACGCTTTTTTTTGCTGTCCTCCTGAATAATTTCACGCCCCTGCATTATCTGATAGCCTGCCGTGCCAAAATAGTATTGATCAATGCCAAGCACCGTACAGCTGCTTAACGACTGATTATTATAAAAAACAACACTATTATACTCGGAACGCACCTGATAAAATGCAGCACGCAGCACGTTTGGAATTTGCAGAATCTCCTGACGCGTATCCTCATCAAAGAGCGGCACACCCTCTGGTGATGGACTCCATGTGCTGATCTCATATGTGTAATCATCCTGTGACAGCTGAACCTTTACCGTATGACGATTATTGCCCATCATGTTCTGCTTGATTAATTCATTTGTTCCTTCAATGGTAGAAACAATAGCAATAATGGCTGCAATACCGATGATAATGCCAAGCATTGTCAGAAACGAACGCAGTTTATGTGACCAGATTCCCTGAAAGGATAATCGTATATTTTCAAACATTTACTGATCCACCTCCCCATCATCTGCCATGCTTTCATTGTACATCATGCCATCATCTGCCATACTTGCATCATACATCATTCCATTGTCATACATGCTTGCATCCATATCTGGATTCATACCTGGATCCATCTGTCCATTGCTGTCATCACCATACTCACTTGTCGTCTTAACACCTTCCTTTACAGTCTTTCCAAATGGTACTGCAATCATATCATCATTTGTTAATCCTGATTTGATCTGGTAATAGCTGCCATACAGACTCTTTCCAATCGTGACATAGCGCTTTTCAAGAAGACCAGTCTGTTGATTTCTCGCATACACAAAGTATCGATTATCTTCCTTCTTTACATACATCTGACTTATATAAAGAGAATCAGCATCACCCTGAGTCGTCAGGCTGATATCAACATAAGCGCCATTTGTAAGTCCCTTTCCATCCTCTGGCGTAATATATGCTACAAACGGATAATATGAAAGATTTGGATTCTGTGAACCGCCCATCGTATTTGTAGTTGGATACTCAGAAACCTCTGTGACTACCGCTGTACAGAAAATTGATGAATCATTCACCCAGCTGTTGCATGAAATCTCCATTCCCGGCACAAAAGTATCAAGAAGATCCTCTGTGACTGTTCCCTGAACGTAATATCCTTCGCCTCCGTTAATAACGGCAAACGGCTTCGAATAATCAATATCATCCATATTTTGCAGTTCTTCTACTGTTCCCTTTACGGTACTGCAGATAGTTGCGCTTTTTGCCAGCTCTTTTTGCTGCTTTGCATATTCAAGCTCTAACTTTCTGCGCTCCAAATCCATATCACGCAGACTCTCCTTCTGAGACTGAATCTCCTTCGCAAGTTCTTCTGCTGTGTAGCCGCTAAAATCCTCATTCTGGAATGTTGGAAGTGAGATATCGGCTGGTGCGGATCCATTACCGTCTCCATCTCCACTGCCCGCCGCCGTCAATGTATGACGTACAGATGCTGTTGCCAACATTGCCGTGCGCTCCTCTGTGATATTATATGCGCTCTGTGTGCCAGACTCTGTCGATGGTTCTGAAGATGGCATTGTTGGCTGCACATAATTAGGATTTGCCTCTGTCTTTGTTGCACCACACACACTGCACTGGTAATAATTCCACGGACTTGTCGTGCCGCCATCATAATACAATACATATTGATGTGCATTTGGATCTGGGTCAGTCTGCTGCGTTTCAATCACACCACATACTGAACACTGTCTAACAAGATAGCCCTTTGTCACGCATGTTGCAGGGTTATTTACAATATCTACAAATATATGATCTGCCTTTTCACCCTCCTGCACAATGTAGCCATCACCGCATCCGTCGCAGCGATATGTTACAATTGACGGCGACAAACATGTGGCCTCTGTGCGACTTTCTTCTATATAATTATGTGTGTGAATAATCGGCTTATCATCCTCAGAAAGAATCATCTTTGATAAGTCAAGATCATACGCCGGCATTCCACTCTCATTATAAAAACGAATTGTTGCATATTTTTTCTCACTTACAAGCTTACGGATCAGTGCATTATCAAGCTTTGCATCAGCACCGCAAAGGAACAAATATGGTGACTGCTTACTTCCATCACCGCTTGCTGCCTGCTCTACTTTTGTAATTTCCTTTCCAATCAGCTGTTCTCCATTTGCGCCTGTCGGATCAGGCGCCGTGGTAGGTTCTGGCGTTGATTCCTCACTTGGCTGCGTACTCGGATTTTCTGAACTTGACTGCTCTGGACTAGATTCCTCTGTGCTTGACTGATCCTGGCTTGACTGCTCCGCAGACGATTCTGAAGATGAGCTTTGAGATGGACTTTCCGATGACGGCTCGGTACCTGTCGGCTGCTCTGCACTTGTCTGCTCACCGCTTGACTCCTCTGGCTTTGTTGGCTCTTCACTGCTTGATTCCTGTGATGAGGTCGACTGCTCCGAAGAACTTTCCTGCGCAGATGAACTCTCTTTCTCGGATGAACTTTCTTTTTCACTTGAGCTTTCTTCTTCGGATGAACTTTCTTCCTCACTTGAGCTTTCTTCTTCAGATGAGCTCTCCGTTGGCTCTTCCCAGCCCGGATCCCATCCTGGATCCCAGCCTGGATCAAAATCGCCTGGATTAAACGGTGCTGCCGGTGTTGTCTTCTGCAATTTGTCTAACCGTTTAAAACCCTCTGAAATCTCAAGAACTTTTTTCTGAATCTGAATATCAAGATCCTGCAAATTCAAATTGTCCATTGTTGTGTCCATCTTTAAAATAGGATCACCAATATTTACATTGTCGCCTTTTTTCACTAAGACCTCTGAAATTTTCTGTGAGGTCGTAACACTTATTTGCTGGCGCTGATTATTGACAACCTGTCCATACATATACATATCAGAACCATAATCAGATGTCGATATGCTGCTGACAGGAACAACTTTTACATATGTATTTGCCTGCTTATTTTTTTGATACACATATACACCGGCTCCGCAGCTTCCTACTATAAGCGAAGGTACCAGAATATAAACTGCTAATTTTTTCATACTGCCCTCCATTTGCCATATCTTATTATTGTTCTGCAATCTGTCCATCGCGGATGTGAATGACACGCTGCGCATGTGATGCAATTTCTGAATCATGTGTAATCATAATAATTGTTACACCTTCCTCATGAAGACTCTGAAAAAGCTCCATAATCTGTGCACCAGACTTGGAATCAAGCGCACCAGTCGGTTCATCCGCAAGCAAAATTTTGGGATGATTGGAAATGGCTCTTGCAATAGCTACTCGCTGACACTGTCCACCTGACAGCTGTGTCGGTTTATAATTCATACGATCTTCTAGTCCGACACGCTTTAGCGCCTGCGCGGCAATCTCCTTTCGCTTTCGCTTTGGTATTCCTGCATATGTCAGCGGAAGACACACATTTTCAAGTGCCGTCTGCTTCATCATCAAAAAGAAACTCTGAAATACAAATCCAATCGTATTTAAACGCACAGTTGAAAGTGCATTGTCTTTATATTTTAAAATGTCCTTTCCATCCAGGTAAAAGCTTCCTGAAGTTGGCTTATCCAGGCATCCGATAATATTCATTAATGTTGATTTTCCGGAACCTGACGGTCCCATGATTGCCACATACTCGCCTTCCTCTACACTAAAATTGACATTCTTTAAGACGGGCATTTCCTGCTTTCCCTGAAAATAACTTTTATTTATATCTTTTAGCTCTAACAGCATACTGCCTGCCCCCTTACTCCATCACATTCATCGCACCGGCATTTCCTGCATCGCCCTGATTTTCACCATTCTCCATGCTGTCCGGCAAAATAGCCTCCATACCTTCCTGTGTCAGCTCATCTGGAAAAGCAATATAGTCATTCTCTGTCAGTCCATCAAGAATCTGGTACTCAAGCATTTCCTCATCAATCTCTCCAACACTTATCTCTTTCTTGCAGACCTTTTGATTGTCATCACAGCTCCACACATAGTAAGTATTCGTCTCATCATCTGATACTACATAGTAGTTTGGAATCCAAAGACCTGTCTTTTCCTCTGTTTCTCCGGTATCCTCCTCCATGATTACATGCTGTCCAAGCATCAGATCCATTGCCTCATTGACAGTCACATAGAAGTGATACTTGCTGCTCTCTGCTGAGGAATCAGAATAACCGTTATTATTATTATTATCTGTTGCCGGCTCTGTCTCTATTTTGCTTACAACACCAGTATATATTTTATCCTCATCAGCTCTTGGACGAATTACCATCTGCTCACCCACATATAAGCTGTAAATATTCATTTCATTGCATGTTCCCTTAATTCTATAATCACCAGTAGCCAGAATTGTCATAAAGGCATTTGAACCAGAAGAACCATAATTATATGAATCACCGCTGCCTGATGAATCAGAATTGATACTCTTTATAATACCGTCAATATCTGAATAGACAACTGCATTATCAACGTTTTTCTCCAGCTGTGCACGCTCTAGCTGCTTGACACTAATATTATATTCCTGCTTATGAATTGAATTTTGCGCTGAAAGAATCTGAAGATTATACGCCTGCTTCTCAGACTCCTTTGCCTTAGATGCCTGCACATTCAGCTCATTTAACTGTTGGTTCATCGTCTGGAGTGTATTATTCATCTCCTCTAATTCCAGATCAGCCTCCAGAATCTTTTGCTTCATTGCCTCAACATCGTAGGAAAACAGAGGATCACCCTTTTTCACTTCATCGCCAACTTCTACAAAAGTCTCCTTGAGCTGCTTATCGGAATCAAGCTTTATATCCTTTGATTCCTGCGGATCTACAACACCGACAAGGCGAGTCTTTATGCCAAGTGCGCCCTGATCCATAATATCAGATACCTTGCTCATATAAACAGATCCTTCTGCTGACTCTGCAGATGCCAATTTTTCCTGATTATAATAATTTTTATAATAATACCAACCGCCGCCTGCAGCAGCAATTAAAACAAGACCGATTAAAACGGTTCTTTTTCTCATACTTTCCATCCCTTCCCGCAATGCGGTTTGTTGTTCTTTTTTTTAATTAGATACAGTATATCACTTTCTGACAATATTGAAAAGTGTTCAATTCTTACGATAAATTTAAAATGTAATTTCAGTTATTAACTTTTCTTTAAGGCAAAAACCAAGAAAGGTCAAAACCTCATTCTGAGTGAAAGAAAGGTTTTGACCTTTTGGCAGTTTTGTATTATGATAAAAGGGATTAGAAAAATTACATTTTGATTTTTTGATTTCAAATAATTTTAAATAAAATCTATACTCGAAAAGGAGTTCTCTATGGCAGCATCAAAAAATTTGTCCAAAAGAGAAATTGAGATTCTCTCAATTCTCGCTCATGCCGAAAATCCAATGACGATCTCCGATATTGTTGCAACAAACAGCGCATATACCACCAATATCGTTCAACCAATCATTCATAAGCTCTCTGATTTGGGACTCGTTGAGGTCGACTCCATTGTTTTTCGCAAAAAGTCCTTCGCTAGAGCATTTCGCATTGCCGATAATTCAAAAAATGTCCTGAGTGGCATGTTCTTGGAGGAGTACCAGTCCTTTAGACAGCTTTTTGCAGACAGCTATCTTCTCGCTCCCCTTGTGGAATCCGAGCTTAAAAATCCACTGAGTTCCCAAGCAGAAATTGAGCGTTTAGAAGAAATTCTGGAAACTGCCAAAAAGAAGCTGCGTTGATTCTGTTATATTGATTCTGTTATGGCTGTAAAACATGAAACTGTGCATCTTTCTCTAGCATAGTTTCCTTTTCCAGCCAAAATACAGCATCGCCATCCTCTGCTCTTCCGGTAAAGAAAATCTGGTTCTCATCAACTCCAATGCACTGGGAATCGGGCATTCCATCAACAAAAATAATCTGTTGCAGTTCCAGATTTTCTTTCTCGTAAATGGCTACAAACTCTTTTATTTCTTCCTGTGTCGTTACACTTCCCTGAAAATAAAAATAGTCAGCGTCTGTGGACAGAAAGCTATACAACCAAAATTCATCTTGATCCGATATTCCAAATTTATTCTTATTACCCGACAGCAGTGTCCCAATCTGTTCTACCTGCTTTAAATCCAGGCTGATCTGAAATAGCTTTCCATTGTCCATTCCAATAAAACCCTCTTCCCACGGTATAAAAAAGAGAATATTTTCTTGCTTAAAGCGTCTTGCTGTCGTTTTTTCTGTCTTGGAATCATAGACAAACAAATACGTCACATTCTCCATACCACACCAACCATATACAAAATCGCCATACGGATAGATCTCGAAAATCGCATTGCCCTGTACCTCTGCAATCGGGACTGGATCTCCTCCATCTAGTGGCACCCGGTACACTCCTTCTGTCTCTGTTAATTTTGCAGGATCTGTTACATGCGTAACATAATATACATTTCCTCGCTGAATGCAAAAGCGAGACGCATTTTCCATTTTTAAATTCATTTTTTCGCGACTGCTACCATCTTTTTTGACTGAATATAAATCATCTCCTGCATATGTCTTGCCATCTTCTCCTATACCTTGTATCGCAAAATTCGCATATAATGTATCCTCATTTTCTTGAATTCCGCTGAACATAGTAATATTTCCAACTCCAACATAAGCCATGCACAATTCCTTCTTCTCGCTCGATTTTTCCTTACCGTGCAAGCAATCTGGGCGAACACAAAGTGGTATCAACTTTTCACGTTCAAAGCTACAAAAATAAATATACTCGCCAAGGCGAATATAATATCCTTTCTCGCCTTTTGCAATTTTTGAAATATGATTTCCACCATAATATGACCAATCCCAGTCGGTTTCTGAATTATATGAAATTTCGTTTATATCTATATCCAGTTCTTTTTGATAGTTTTCCAACTGCAAGGTATAATCTTCTTCCTCAAAGGTTGTTGCTTCCTGAGCATTTATTTCGCTTGGAATTTGTATTATGCATGTCATTATCCCTAGATTTACTAACATCGTGAGTAAAATTTTTCTCTTTTTTGACTTCATCTTTTATATCTATTCCTTTCACTTCACTCAAGCACAAAATATTATAAAATGACTGCCTGAGTTTTTTTCTTATAATTCTTATTATATGGATCTCAATACTACAAACCATAGTGAAAAGGGTAAACTATTTAACTTACTAGATAACCTTTTTTATTTTTTAGTAACTAACTTCTTTTGGTAAAGAAGTAGTAACTACTTTTAAAATTTTTCTAACTTCTAGCGGTAACTATATTATATTTTAAATATTGTTTTTTGAAATTGGCGGGAGTGGAGGTCGACGAGGATCGGCTGGAGAATGATTTTGATCGATTGACAGCGAAGCTGGTCATGGCCGGGACGGATGGTTTCATGTTCCGGGATTTCCAGTCCAGAAATATCATGGTCCTTGATAACGAGGTGTATTTTATCGATTACCAGGGAGGAAGGCAAGGGGCTTTGCACTATGACGTGGCGTCCTTATTATATGATGCGATAGTGAAAATTCCTGAAAGTCAAAAGGAAGAATTATTAGATTTCTATATCCGGGAATTGACGGAGAGCGAGCCGGGATTCGCGGAAAAGTTCCGGGAAATATATTATCATTTCGTGCTGGTGCGTTTGTTACAGGCTATGGGTGCGTTTGGATTACGCGGTCTGCACGAGGGAAAACCTCATTTTATTGATTCGATTGTTCCCGGTTTGCAGGGAATTAGCACGTTGTTTGAATCCGGCAAGCTGGAAGGAGAATATCCCGAGATTCAGTATGCTATCCGAATGGCTTTTGAAAAATACTTTGTACCTTTGCACCCTGAAAGTAAAGAATAACCATTAAAATAATAGAC
>OJRW01000969.1_pt1 | contig 25334 bp, 10 predicted proteins | sample 1599231 | NCBI WGS metagenome assembly OJRW01 (sample SAMN04168656, study PRJEB22393) | human gut metagenome | biome: human gut microbiome; feature: stool | host: Homo sapiens | collected 2014-03-17
TTCCGGACGATAATTGAACAGGAATTTCTGTTCCGGACTTGGAATAAATGATACTGCCGATATCAGATTTTACCATTTTCTTATAGTTGTCGGTATCGGTTTCTTCCACTTCCATAGCCGCTGCATCCTTCAGGAATGCTTTATCTGTGCACGGAATTACAGGACATGAACCGCCGGCCATGAATACAGCCCATCCCATAGCCGGATAATTCTGTGCGTAGAAGGTTACGGCTTTCTCCGGGAACTTCTGACGATATTCGTGGACAGCCTTGTAGGCTTCGGTGAAAGTAACCTTTCCGACTTTCATCTTACGCATGTGTTGGCGGGGAGCCATATTCTTCCCTCCTTCCGGTGCAAAGATTCCATCTGTTTTATAGTGCCAGTAGCGGATATCAATAATATCCACCACAGCTGCACGCTTCGGATCGGCAAGGATGGCGTCCTGTACATCTTTTGTGGTACTTAATGCTACTTTGGCCTTCTTTCCGGTTTCAGTTTCCCATTCGGCAATCACGTCCAGCCAAAACTGTACAAAATGTAGTGGACCTGTAAATTCGGCACTTGTCAGCTGAATGACATTCGGGTTATCTGCAAAGTTGTTCAGACACTGGCGGATGTATTGTCTGTGTAACTCACGGCGAACCGGATGAGTGATGTCATAAAACATATCTGCAACAAAGATTCGTTTGTCTCCTGCAAACGGAGCAGGTTCCGGAAATCCGGTCTGGTTGATATTGTTGGTGCTTCTCCACGGACAATCTACCCAGTGCGCACCTGCTTCCAGGATATTGTGCTGGAAATAGTTCTCATGGAATAGCAATAGTCCGTCTTTATTTCCTTTTTCGGCAAACTCTTTCAATCGTGACCAATACCATGCATTAGGGCGATTCAGATCATATTTGCTCAGTCCTTCCCAGGCAGTACCCTGACCGCTACGTCCGAAAGGTTGTTCGTAGAAAGGCCCCCATACATCTCCGTCACGACGGCGCACTCGTTCATGATCATCCCGGCGGCGATCATACCAAAGTCCGTAGTTTTGGTCAAATACCAATATGTTCTTTTGTTTCATATAGCCGATTACGGAATCGATGCGATCTGTCAGTCCTAATCCTTCACGTCCGGGAACAAAGCGGGTGATGGCAGGGCTTGCTTTTTTCAAAAAGTTGGTTTTAAGTTTTCCATTCCACCAAGGGGTGGTATGGCTACTTCCTACCAACAAAGTACTGTTCATCTGGATACGTCCGTTTGCAATAGTTACTTCCGGTTGTGCTGATGTCTTGTTCGGAGTTATCTTCTTTTCTTTAATATCATCGATTGATTTTACTCCGGACATAGCTATTGAAGGCGCAAAGGCTCCTCGTTCAATCCAGTGTTCCAATGTCAGGCGGGGATTGTAAGCCTCTTTGGCCAGTTCCATAGCAACTTCAACGGTCGGACTGCTGGTGGCACTTGTATTTCTTGGCAGGATACGGGCACGTTCTGCACATTTCTTCTGCAAACGATCTTCTAATTGAGCATAGAAAATGCTTCGGGGCTGCACATGATTGTTTGATTGTGCCCATTCGCCGTCACCGGAGAACTGTGCCCAGCATCCGTACGCACGGTTCATGGCATCCTTTGCCGGAGCATAACACTCTATTTCGGCAGCGGTACATTGCCAGAACAGACTATTTGCCGTATTCCATCCCGCTCCGTTCTTGTCCTGTCCCAGATTCTTGAAACTCAGATTATGCCCGTCTATATTAACCACGTCAAACAATAGGCCACATGCCCATGCATCAATAGATCCGCTGAAACCTAAAGATTCATACGAATCACATTGTACGAAAGCATTCGGTCCGGCAGCACAATATCCGGCTGCAAAGTCATGAATACCCTGTTCCGAATAGCAGCGCTGGAAAAGTGTCTGTTGTCCTAAGGTATAGAAAGTACAGCGGCGCATTCCTCCGATTTCAGAAACAGGTTCCCGTGAGATACAGTCCTCAACCATGATTTGGGAACCGGTACGCTGAACAAGGATTGCACTTCCTGCAAAGTGTTTAAAGCTCACCCTGCGTACCCAGCAATCTTCCGCATCTTCGATAGAAATACCTGTCCAGCAATGATCTTCATCTTTAGGGTACCGTTTGTCATAGTCGGAAATCAGAGTCATATTTTCTACTCCGCACTCCCGGATGCGCCCGTTCCACTGATAAGTAATCACGGAAGAAGTACCGTATTTGGCATCCAGCGCCACTGTCAGCGGAGCGTCCAACGTTATCTGATTACCGTTTACTTCTGTCACGGTTCTATCCCAGGTAAGATCCATATCTCCTTCTTTCCAGCCCAGTGCACTGATTCCTCCTCCAAAGATATCACATCCTAACGAAGCAATCCATTCTTTGCTGGACGGACGGTTCACCAGTATCCGATCTCCCTTTCTCAACGAAGTACCTGAAGCAACTTCCAATGTCCTCGCATTTACCGGAACATATTTCGAGAGTACCTGCAATGTATCCTGTATCTTCAGATCGTCTGTCCCTTCCATGTAGATAAGGGCACCTCTGTCTACTCCTTTTTTTAGAAGTATCGTTTTCTCTTTATCCACTCCGCGCAGTACGATGCCGGAGGCATTTATACGAAGGCTTCCGGATAAAGAAAATTCTCCCTGATCCAATAACACGGCTCCTCTGAAACCGGAAGCATCAGGTACTAATGAGGCGACATAGTCAATGGCGCGTTGAATACGTGATGTATTATCTCCTGCTGTCCAAGGTACAAACACGGCATTGCGGACAGAAGGAATATCCTGTTCGGAGCCCTTGTAGCCACAGTACGAGAAATCAAGAATCCGGTTTCCCTGTTCGTCATTCAAGTAAGTGATCCGGTCATCCTTAACCTGTAAAGCAAAGGTTTGCGCATATCCCTGCGCAAACCCTATGCTCAATAATCCTAAAAGGATAGTTCTTAATTGTATATTCATTACAATAAACGTTGTTTTCTAATTATTCAATCCTGAAAGATCATTTGACCATAAGCAAATCATACGATTAAAACAGACTTTTCCGTTTGGACAAGGTATCGTAGTTGTTCTTCAGATCTGTCCAGTCTACTTTCTTCTTTGTATCCAACCCATTGATATATTTCTCGATATTGGTATAGCCGTCTCCATTACAGTCCTCCTTTGCATCAGTCGGATCGTTCGGATTCAGTCCGTTGGCAATTTCCCATGCGTCCGGCATACCGTCACCATCCGAATCAAGATATGCTTCTCCTTTGTATTCAGGAAGTCCGCCCACCTGACGGATATCGGTGATGATACCTTGTTTGTAGGAGTCTGCCGGCAAGCGTCTTTTCACGTAAGGAGAGATAAATTCCGGAGCATCTTTCGCATAAATCGCTTTTCCTGTTTGTACAGTCTTGATGACGCGAGCGTCTACCGCATCCCGTTTCGGGAGAGTAGCACCTACATTATCCAATACAAAGTTATAAGCTTTTTGGGTATCCATAATCGTTACAGGCGACATTTTGAATGCTTTGTCCACTCTGATTTGCGGTAAGAACTTTCCCTCATCCACTTCACTGGCAAGCTGAACTCCGCCATTCCAGTTATCTTTTGTCACTTTAGCATTTCCGTGAACGATGTTACCGTTTACATAAGCCTTTCCGAAGGACATCGGTTTGCTTTTATCGCGTCCGGCTTCCGGTTTCAATATACGATAGGAAATAGGTTTATCCAGCGGGGTGATAGGACCGGGCTTAAAATAGTTATTGATTATATTATAAAAACTCTTGTTGTCTCCTCCATCGATAGAACGGTTCCACCAGTTGAAAACAACATTGTTTACGAAGTTAAAGTCTCCGTCCATACCCACCGAACTGTTACGACTGATATTGGAAGCGAAAAGATTACGGCAGAACATACTATTATGTCCTCCGATAGTGGCGCCAAACGCATGATTATAAGTATCCAATGCTTCCGAGAATATCGAATTCTGAATGGTAATGTTCACAGTAGGCAACTTCAGTCCGTGCCCGGTTTCATCCCTGTTGTAGACGTGGCGATAGATAGACATATTTTCATCCAGTCCCCAGCTTGCCGAACAGTGGTCTATTATAATATTGCCGACTGCATTTCCTCCTACTGCATCATCCCGGAAAGCAACATCCTGTGCCCCCCGACGGAAACGCATATGACGAATCACTACATCATGAGTATCGATCAGAAAAGAATGCCCGGTCACGCAGATACCGTCTCCCGGTGCTGTCTGTCCCGCAATCGTTACATAAGGGGCACGTACACTGATCGGGCTTTTCAGGCGAATAATACCTGACACATTAAATACAATAACACGTGCGCCACCGGTTTCACAGGCTTCGCGGAATGTGCCGGGGCCGGAATCTTCCAGGGAAGTAACCACAATCACTTTGCCTCCACGACCACCGGGAGTGTACATACCACCGCCTTCCGCACCGGGGAAGGCCGGAATATTACTTTTGATCAAATCCTCCAGTTTGGAAGCCCAAGGTTTGTAAGGTCTTCCTAACTTTGCTTCTTCCAAAACTGTTGGCAAGGCTTTTTCCCATGCCGCATTGGATTTCTGTTCGAACTCTGCTTCTTGTTTTGCTCCTCTTTCTTTTACCGAGTCGGGGATCACCGGATATTGGGCTGCCACAGGTAGTACACAGGCAACCAACATCCATACTGATAATACTTTCTTAATCTTGTTCATTCTTCCGAATCTTAATAGGTTTTTAAAAAAGACGATTAAGAAAGTATTTTGTAATCGGTCTTTCTATCCTTTCCGCCATTCATTCATATATTCACGGGGAGTCTGATTATATTTCTTGCGGAAACACTTGCTATAGTAGCCTGAATCTTTGAATCCGACAGCAAACGCCACTTCCGAAACACTCAAATCCGTATTTTTAATCAGTTCGATCGATTTATTCAGGCGAATCTCCTTTACCAGATCGACAGGTGCCAGTCCGGTAAGGCTTTTCAGCTTTTTGAAGAATGCCGAACGGCTCAGTCCGATGCCGGATGCGATCGTATCAATATTGAAATCACTGTCGTCCATGTTTTCCTCGATCACCTGATGTATCTTTTCAAGAAACTGCACATCTTTCTTTACCAGATATTGTTCGTAGCTGTCTTCTTCCGTTGTCGTCTGGTTCTCCATCTGCTGGCGGATACGTTCGCGGAACAGTTTCCGTTCGCCAAGCAACTGATCGATTCGTGCCAACAGATACTCTTTGCTGAATGGCTTGGTTATATATGCATTCGCCCCCAGAGTGATCGCTTTGGTCTTGGCACCTTCGTCGTTCTTGGCTGTCAGAATAATGACAGGGATATGGCTGATCTGAAAATCCTTCCGGATAGATTGCAGCATTTCCAGTCCATCCATTTCCGGCATCATCTGATCGGTCACTACGATGTCCGGGTGATACAGATGCACTTTCTTCAGACCTTCTACGCCGTTATTGGCTATATGGATGTTGAATTTATCTTCCAATTGCAGTTTTATTAACTGGCAAAGGTCTTTATTATCCTCTACCAGCAGAAGAGTCGGTAATGAAGCGTCAATTTCCAGTTCCTCCTCCGGTTCCTTTTCGGAATCGATAACCATCTCCTTGTCTGTAGCGGCAGGAGCAGTTTCCGTATCGCTGACATAGAAATCTACTTCCGACGGACGATAATGATCCTTGCCCAATAATAGCTCTACAATAAACACGGCCCCCTGCCCTTCCGGACTTTCGGCACGGATGATACCGTGATGCAGATTTACTATTTCTTTGGAAAGTGCCAACCCGATGCCTGTACCCTGATAATGTGGATTATTCGCATTCTCTCCTTGTGAGAAACGCTCGAAAATCTCACTCAGCTTATTTTGCGGAATGCCGACACCGTTGTCTTCTACTCGTACATAGCAGGATTTTCCGTCATCCGTCAATCCGGTAGTTACATAAATACTTCCACCGGAAGGGGTAAATTTGAACGCATTCGATATGACGTTGCGGATAACAATGCTCAATTTATCCTTATCTGCCCATACCATAATCGGTTCGTCCGGTAGCTGGAAGGTGAAACTGATTTCATTTTCCTCCGAAAGTACACGGAATTCTTTTTGGAAGGAGGCTATCATTTCATTGAAATCGATCAATGATACATGCAGGCGCATCTTGCCATTCTGAATCTTTCGGAAATCAAGAATCTGATTGACCAGTTGTAACATTTGATTTGTATTTTTTTCCATCAGGTCCACATATTGCAATCCTTTCGGAGACAGCTCTTCCCTTTCCTTCAGTTCTTGTATCGGCCCTTTTATCAGTGTCAGAGGAGTACGAAGCTCATGGGAAATATTGGTGAAGAACTTGATTTTCATTTCCGAGACTTTCTGTTCGATATAAATATCGTTCTTCATCTTAATCATGAAGAAGGCCAGGCGCAGACCGAAATAGAGGGCCGCAATGCCAAGGATTACATAGATAAGAGTAGCCCACCAGCTCAGCCACCATGGCGGGAGAATGGTGACAGCCAATGTACGTGTGGATACAAGTTCCGGATTAGCTTCATCCATCGTTTCTACACGGAATACGTAGTCTCCGGGAGGAACATTGGTATAAGAAGCAATACGGTTTTTGCCGTTATAGTGCCATTCCTTCTCATACCCTTCGAGTATGTAACGATAAGATACGCGATTCTGATTGTAGAAATTTAATGCGGCAAATTCGATTGTGAACATAGACTGATTATACTTCAATTGAAGTGCATCGGTGTATGTGATAGACTTTTGAATCGGACAGTCGTTCAAACTTCGCAGATTACGATTGGATACTTTAAAGTCTACGATACGGGTGTCATAGTTGGTATGTTGTGTCTCCAGTTTATCAGGAGAGAATGTCAGAATCCCCTGTCGCGAACCAAGCCATAAGTCTCCGTTCAATGCACGCAACGCACTGCCTTCTTCCAGTTCAACATTCAGGAAACCATCGTATTTGTCGTAGTTACGGAACTGCTCTGTCGCCTTATTAAAGCAGGACAGGCCAATCTCGGTAGTAAACCACAAATTTCCGTTTTTATCTTCCACGATGGACTTGACCACATCGTTATTCATTCCTTCACGTATGCCATATGACTTGAATATCGGTTCACGTTTTTCTTTGTCATAGCGGACCAGTTTATTCAGACCTCCACCGAATACACTCACCCAAATTTGTGAATTACTGTCTTTATATAATACATAAATATCATTGTCCGCCACATTGGAACGATCGCTGATTTGTCGGTACGTCTCAAACTGAATCTGTTCGGGAGTCGTAAAATGTCCGTCAAAAGACATCAGACCATCCATCGTTCCTACCCAGATACGCCCATCTTCATCTTCCGTCATTGTGCGGACTTCCATATACAGACCATAAGCGGGATACTGTTTCAGTCCGTTGTACTTATGCTTGAATACAAGCGTTCCATTTTCTTCGGAAATTAAGTTCAGCCCGCCGCCCAACAGACCGACCCAGATACGCTCCTGACTATCCTGATATGTGAAATATACATCATTGTTACTGATAGTATTCGGATTCTTAGAATCATTTTTATAACGGGTAAAGCGCAGACCGTGCGGTGAGTTCATATCCGGTTCGGCTTTGACAAGTCCGTTTCCCTTAGTGGAAAACCATAAGTTTCCTTCTTTATCTTCCATGATATGATATACGGCGCCTATCAGATAATTCTGATCCGTAAAAACCTGCTTTATCTGTCCGTTGCTATCCAGACGATAAAGTGCCTGCCAACGGGTACCTACCCAGATATCCTCGTTCTTTGCCTGATAAAGCGCACGTATCCCCTGATTCCAGGAGGTCGCTTTTTCAGCCCCGACAGGGACAGGAGAAACTTCTGTCAGCAGTTGAAATTGCTTCTTTGGAAAGTTGACTTTGTATACTCCGCTGCCTGTAGATGCCAGCCAAAGAATACCGTCTTTATCCAGCAGCAGATGAAAGAAGAGCTGATCGGGAAGGTCGTCGGAAAAAGGTTTCAGTTGATTGATACGGGTCATTTCCAGTTTCTCCCTGTCGAAGAGCAGAATTTCTCCACCGGGGGTGAGGAAAAACATACCCTGTTCACCGGCATCCTGCTTTTCAAAGTTACCGATGGCATTTTGTTTGGGGAAAGGAAAGCGATGATTGCTTTTGTTCAGAGGATCATAGTACGTCAATGCCTCATTACCTTCCTGAAACCAAATTTTGTCATACTTGTCATTGAATATCATTCCTACTTTTTTCCCTGCGATGGAGAACGGTAGTTTGGTCAGTTGTTTGTAGCCGATGTTATATTCATACGCACCATCAACGGTGGTGATATACATTAATCCTGATTCAGTGACCAGTATATTGGAAATCGGTTGATCAATTTCCGGTATTTCGTAACGGTTGACTACTCCATTTTGCGGATCGACGCTATAAATATGTCCGTTCTTATCTCCCAGCCATAAGAATTTGGAACTGTAGGAAGCACAAGTGAACTGGTCCGGATTGGCAGAAACTTTCTTTTGAATAAAGTCGACAGGCTTATCTTTCAGAGCCTCTCCTTTTCTTAATGAAAGAATCTGATAGTCCATACCGATCCAATTGATAAACTCGGCAGTTTCGCAAAACACATTATGCTTGAGGCGTAAGTCGTAGACGTTGACATTGGGACGCGAATCGTGCAACTGCTTCATGGTGATTTTACCGTTCTGGTCTGTATTTGCACGCAGCAGGCTTTTATCTTTGGTCAGCAGCAGTACGTCTCCGTCATCTGTCGTCTGTATCTTGATAATCTGAATATTTTCAGAGTACTCTTTTACATCGTCATACACTGCGTGGAAACTTTCATGTTTCTTATCAAATAGATAGAGTTTGCGGTCGATAGTCTTGATCCAAAGGTATCCGTTCCGGTCTTCTACAATACGCTGAATCTTACGGGGAGGAATATCTGCTGAGTAAAATCCGTCATGATTATCATAGGAACGGAATTTGGTACCGTCGAAACTGCATAGTCCGTACCAGGTGCCGAACCATACAAATCCGTCCTGCCCTTTCAGTGTACAATTGACAATGTTATTGGGTAAGCCTCGTTCAGCCGTATAATGTTCAACGATCATGTTAGGGTAGGCAAAAGCACAGATTCTCGTTATCAAGAGAAACATAAATATCAAAAAGAAGTGTTTCTTCATTGTATATTATATTAGTGGAAATGAATCTTGCATCAAAGATACTATTTTTCGGGTAAAATTCAAATTAGCAGATAATAAATCCAGATTGGTAACCTTGTTTTGCCATGCACAAATCTGCGGTCAAGTTTTTCAAATTTACTTTTCTATTCCAAATTCAGTCTGTTGCCGTTCCACTTCATCCAACACCCGTTGCCGTTCTTCTTCCGTCAGTTGCACTTTGCCTTCAGTTGCACTCTCGGACGAACCGGCTTTTACAGTTAATGAGGATGTTTTCTGACCAATACAGTACTTCTCGTCATAACAGAAAGGAAGTCCCGCAGGAACACTTTCAAATTCCATTTCAGTTGCAGTCGGAGCCTGAGTTCCTTCAAATTGCACGTGGGCTTTCACTCTAATCTTCCCGGCTTTTCGTGTGGAACGGATCAGTAGAGGAGCCGATCCGAATTCTACGGCACGGGGATTGGCGCCAATCCTTGCATCGCCAATGATTTCTCCTTCACCTTCTACCGTGAATACGATATTTTCCTTTGCCAGACGACGTACATTTCCGCTATCATCCGTTACTTCGGCAACTACCACTATGAAATCCGAACCATCCGCTACCAGATTTACTTTTTGAGTATCTGCATACAAGCGAAGTTTGGTAGACCGCCGGGAAGGCATTTTCTTTTGTGTACATACAACTTTCCCATCGATAATACCTTCGGCAACCATATTTACCTTCTGCCAGTTCTTTTGAGTATAACTGTATCCGCGTGCTTCCCAAAAATCCCATACATTTTCAAAGACAACAGGTGCGTTCGGCAGGTGACCTTTGGCATGTACCACAGGTTTGGTCCATGTTTTTGTCCCATCATAGATAGAAAGGCGGATGGAGTCACAGTTGCTGAATATCACGACATCCTTATCGGAGAACTGTGACATTTCATGAGCAAGGAATATCATCGGTCCGCATTCTGCCAACGGATGTTGGAGGCTTGCCGGAGATTGGCTGCGGAACATTTCATACGCATACTTTTTCTGACGGAAAGCGTCATAAATACCTCCCCAGTATGGATCGGGGTGATAACCACGCTGGTGATCGAACGGATGCCACTGTGTGCCACCGATAAACTGACCGGTAGTGCGGTACATCTCATCATAACTTGTAGCCAGAGAAAGTGCCTGTATCAGCAACGGACGTTCACCCCAACTGCGGCTTGCACGATTATTGTTGTTGTGGGCATACCAGTCATCTACGTTTTCTCCGAATTCACGGGTGAAGATGCATTGTTCCGGTTTGTCCTCCTTTTCGTCATCACCCGGCCAGCCGTAGACTACATCGTAATGTTCCTTTACACCGGCAGAATGCACATCGGCAGCGGCTATCGGACGTCCCGGATATGGATATTCTTCCTTCGTTATTTCAAGTGCCTTCAGTGCAAAGTCGAGTGGATAACGGGTCTCATTCAGAATAGGCTCCCACATCAGCACGGAAGGATGATTGCGATCACGACGAATCATTTCACGGGTATTCTGATGAACCAGTTCTCCGAATTTCGGGTCTTTGTTCCAGTATTGCCAGCCCGGAGTAGCGACGATGACAAACATGCCGAGTTCGTCACAGGCATCCATAAAGGATGGGTCCTGTGGATAATGCGCTACACGGATGATGGTACATCCTGCATCACGCAGGCGTTTTGCGTCACGCCATTGCTGTGAATTGGGAAGAGCATTGCCTACGTATGCGAAATCCTGATGACGATTGGCTCCAACTAATTGTCCGAAAGGTTTTCCATTCAGCCAAAAGCCCTCTTTGCCACGAAATTCCGCCAGGCGGATACCGATACGGGTAGTTCCTCCGTCGATGGAACGGTTTCCTTTCTTTATACGGGATTGTACTCTGTATAGATATGGTGCATCCGGTGACCAAAGTTTCGGATTCCTCACATCCATCTGCTGGCGGATTGATTTCTTTTCTCCGGAGTTCAGAGAGAGTTTGCTAGACGTACGTTTGATAACCTTGCCTTCGGCATCTGTAAGGGTCGTTTCTACTGTGACGGATTCCGAACGAGTATTATTGTTCTGAATCTCTGTTTCTACGTATACTTGTGCGCTCTTTTCGCTGATCTTGTCGAAGTGAACAAATACACCGCCACCGCCAACTGTCCGGGAGTCGATGGCATCGGTAATGGCGACCGGAGACTTGGCAATCATCCATACATCACGATAGATACCTCCATGATAAGCAAAATCCAATGTGTATTGTGGCTTTCCGGGAGGGTATGATTTATCGTTGCTGTTGTCGGTATAGACGGCAAGGAGGCAGGAGTCTCCGGCTTGTACGCCGTTTGCCGTCAAGTCCAGTGTGAAAGGCAGATAACCTCCGAGATGTTCCTGAACACGTTTGCCGTTCAGGTAAAGTACTTGCTTTCCCATTGCCGCTTCAAAATGAAGGAGTACACGCTGTCCTTTCGTTGCGGTGGGAACTACGAAATACTTGCGATACCACGCAGGGCCCTGATAATTGCGGCAACCACTACCTTCGGCAGGCATCAACTCTACTGTGTGAGGAGTAGAAACGACCTCCCAGGAACGATCGTCAAAATTTACAGCTTCCGCCCCCCGGATATCGCCTTTGCAGAATCGCCATCCCGGATTGAAGTTATATACTTGTCGCCCGCAATCGGGAAGCGGAATAAATCCGGCAACCGATGTTTCGGGACGGTAAGTATCTGCTGCCTGCCCACCGAAGGAGAATAGCAGCAGAAATAGGAACAAAATTAAAAACGGTCTTTTATTCATAGTTTTTTCATTTATGTAATTCGTGCTTATTTTTTCTATTTTTCTATCATTATAATAATGTCTTTCTTTCTGTTTTCTGGTGATACCTTTAGGTCTGTCACTTTCCCGTCTTTTAAAGTTGCTTCTACCGTCGTATTACCCGGAGCGTGGAGCTTGAAATGGACGTTCCATTCTTTGGGCCAGGCGGGGAACAGAAGTATTTGTGCTCCATTCGTTTGTAAGAGCATCTCTTGAAGTCCTATCATGCCGCTACCTCCCCAGTTGTGGTCGGGTGTCCAGTCATATCCCGGTCCCCAGAAGGCAGGAAAACGGTGGGGACCATCCGATAGCTTTGCCAGAGAAAGGCTTTTGGCTTCTTCGGTCAGTCCCAGACAGGCCGCCCAGATGTTGTCTTGCTTCCATCCGGTGTGGGAACGGAATTTGAGTGCGTCAGGATCATAGAAATAGGTATCACGAGCTATTTCCAGATTTTCCTTGCCTACTCCGTAGATGCGCCAGGGAAATACCGGGTAGAGTTGTGGTGTCTCTATATTGTTGATTCGTTCCCAGCTTTTGGCGGGAGAAATCGTTTGTTTCCATACTGGAGTCATGGTAGAAGTCTGACGATTAAGAGAATCCTTGACTTCGATATAGCGTAATGGAACCGGAGGAATTGTTTCCAGCATCTTTTGCCACTTTTCATTGTTGTAAATTTTGATGTAAGTCTCCAATACAGTTCGCAGTGCGGCGATGGTGTTGCTGGCGTTGTTGGTCATCTTGTAGGTTTCGCAGGCAGAGCCGGGGAACAGTATCAGGTGTCCGTCGCCATCCAGTGCTTTACGTCCCCGACGGGAAGCGAGTAGCCGATAATGTTCGTCGAAAAAGGTCAGCGAGCTTTCAATCAAAGGCAAATACGGGGTTATGTCGGCATCGGCATAATTCTTCGTTTCCAAAATCATCTGGCAAAATTCAAGAATAGTGTCCCATTCATATTCCAGCCACGCATTGTATTCCAGTCCTTTGTCAAACCAATCCGGACGTTTGAAACCATATTCTGCGGGATTGGGTAAGCCGAAGTTTTCTATCTGTTCGGAGAAACAGGCTCCCTCGTGTTGCCAATATACACGGCTGCGGAGTTCCGCATTCTTCAACATCCGGTTATAGAAATTGAATTGGGAAGGCATCATGTCGAAGTCACCGCTTTTCAGCATTGGCCAGTAGACAAGACGCTGATTCTGTGCAGTCATCGTTCCTCCTCCCCACTTTCGGTAGTCAGGAGTGAATGCCTGCTTCTCGTCTATGTGGCAGGGATCGAAGGTGAACAAACCACCGTTGAACTTGGTGGGGACACTGCCGTAAGCATTGCAGCCCAGCATATAACGGAAAAGAGTGTAGTTTCGGGTGATTTCTTTCAATGCATCTTTCGCATCGCTCTTTTCTTTATTTCCGGCTTCTTTTTCTACTTTGCTGTTCTCCTTGTTTTCGGTTTCACCGATCGTTTCGATAAAACTCCGTTGCCAGAAAGCATTCCACCACAGGCGGGTTTGTTTTTTATCCTGTGATACCACTTTAGACGATATCTTTCCTTGTGGGGCAATTCGTTGCCAGGCTGTTTTCAGACCTTGCTCCCATTGGGTGACGGTTTCCGTCTGTTCTGTGTGTAACACAACTGAGAAATGATGCTTTTTAGAAGCTTTCAAAGAACGAAATCCCCAAGTGCGGTAATCGGTCCCGGCATATACACTGTCTGAAGTGCCTGTATATTCCAGATTCTCTCCTGACAGATACCCTCCGAAAGTCAGATTTTTAAGAGGATTCATCATCTGCGACTTCACTTCATTCATCCCTTGTTGGGCAACTGCTATGTCAAATACTGTCTCTTCCGCATTACGATGATAAAACAAAAGGCGTTTGCTGTCCTTTTCGGATAAATTCTCTAATGAAATGAAGTCGGCATATGTTACCGTACCTTTCGGAGGAGCCCACTTATAAGAACATTGTTGCCCCTCTCCTTTTCTGATCAGCCGATCCTGGTATCTCCAGTTTTCATAAAATATTTCCGTCTGCAAAGGCCGGTCATTAACCACTTCAATGTGTACAACCGGATGAAAAACATCCGCCCAGAGTTGTACTTGCGTTCCTCCGGCGGAGATTTCAACATAGCCGTCGATCAGCTTTAATTCCTGCCGGAAATCCTTTGCGTCTTCAAAAGGATTGGGAGATAACCGGAGGCGAAAACGTCCCAGCTTCAACTGGCAGTTGTTTTCATCGAACGTACCGCTCCTGCTCAGATAAAACAGTATATCCCCCTCTTCTACCCATATGTTCATGCCGATATCTCCCCCGCCGCATGGCATCGATTCGGAGGAGTTCCGGCTGGGAGTATCCCAGACGACATTGGCATGCTGGCTCCAAAGAACCGACACGCCAACGAATATCATTGCTATAGCCAGATAAAATCTCTTCATATTCTCAAATTACCAGTTGTCCGAACGGAAAGACCCCAACGGCAGACCATCACAATATACATCTCCTTCCACATAATTCTCAAATCCATAACGGACAGCTACCGGATGCGGAACTTTATCACTTTTTACTAGCATTTTGCTGCGTTCGATCCATGCTTTCGCCGGATAGAATACTTTGTCTTCACCTGCCACCTGAAAGTTTTTCGATTCGAAACAGTTTTTACCGCTGATCCACATATTCGCACGTTCAAAGCTGACGACGATAGTGTCATTCTTGATTTCAATACTTTTGTAATAGGGACTTTCTCCGTTCACCCCCTCTACTCCGTACGTCTTTGTTAGTGCAAGGAGTGCCAGACGCTCTCCGGCAGCCTGTTTCTTTGCGGGATGAATACCCTTTTCCATTCCTGCATCCAGCAGTACAGCCATGCCGCTGTTAGACACACGATGTTCTACCTTTGCCTGTGCTTCCCGCAGATAGGCTGAATTAATCACTTCTTTACCTTTTTCAGTGATAATACCATAGTCATAGGGAGCTATCTGGCAATAGTAGAAAGGAAAATCACCTTGTTTCCATTCGGCACGCCAGCCGTTAATCAATGTGGCAAACATATCCGCATAGGTATGGGCACGATTCCAGTTATCTTCTCCCTGATACCAGATCACGCCTTTCATAGTCATGCCGATCAATGGATGCAACATACCATTATAGAGTACGGTTGGAGTACGGTTTTTCGATTTGATATCAGCTTCCGATTGAGGTATCTTTGCATCCGGAAATGCTTTCAGCCAATCAGCAGTCATCCATGCCTCGCAGGCAGAACCGCCCCATGCCGCTACTACGAGTCCTACCGGAACTTCTAATATTTCATTGACCAGTCTTCCGAAATAATAGGCCGTCGCACTGAAATCACGGACACTAACCGGAGCCGCTTCTTTCCATGAACCGACTACGTCGTTCTGTGGGGTAATGGTAGAAGTACGTTTTACCGTAAACAGGCGGATATGAGGATTTTTGCTGCGAAGAATATCCATATTGGCATTCTCTACAGGTTGGTTCTTGAATCCTTTCATCGGCATTTCCATGTTGCTCTGACCGGAGCACAGCCATAATTCGCCTATCAGAATATTATTCAGTGTCTTTGGGGTTCCATCGTCGAAAGTGATGGTATACGGTCCGCCGGCTTCCGGAGTGGAGACTGAAAGTTTCCATGAGCCGTTTTTGTCTGCTGTTACTGCATATTGTTTTCCGTTCCAGCCGGTAGTGACTGTTACTTTTTTGTTCGGAGTTGCCGTTCCCCAAAGGTTGGCATTGGTTTGTTGCTGCATCACCATGCCGTCAGAGAAAATAGCAGGCAGTTTCACTTCCGCATGCATTGACAGACAGGCAGCGAGCAGAAAGCTTGCTAATACTGTGCTTGTTTTAATTCCTGAACTTTTCATTCTTATTTGTTTTTATTCGCTACTTCAAAATTCAAAGGTCCGAGCAATCCTGCAGGAAGCAGGGTGTTTTCTGCTTTCCGGTATTTGGCATTCGTCCATATTCCATCGAAAGGAGCTTTTCCTTCATCGGCCCCTTTGAGTGCATTCGCCCAAGTATTGGTCACTTCGATTTCCAGTTCATTCACACCTTTCTTTAAGGCTGCCGTAATATCAGCCCGATAAGGAGCTGTCCATATCGTTCCGCAATCTATGCCGTTTACACGGACAGTAGCCAGATCGCATACTTTTCCCAGATTCAGATATACTTGTTGGGCTTCTTTCACTTTACTTTTCCAGCGGAATGTTGTTTTATACACTACTGTTCCGGAGTAATAGCGTATTTGCTCATCTTCTTCTTTGCTCCAGTCAAAGAGTTCCTGTCTTTGGATAGTCTTACCGTTTGCTGTAAAAGTCACGGTATATTCTGTAGCTTCCAAGCCTGTCTCCGAAGGTTCTTTTACTGAATCCTTCTTTTCCTTGCGGCCTTTTTCCGGAGTTTCTTTATAATCTTCTTCTGCAGGGTATACGATGAAGACAGACTCATTCGGAGCTAACGTTAAAGTGATTTCCGTACGATAGCTTTTTTGTTCGTAAGGAATGTCGGCGGTAATCTCACCCGTCACCGGATTCCAGCATTCCGGCTTTCTGCCGTCGATGCGCATACTGGCGGTAAATGTACGTGTTTCCTCCTGTTGGTTGGCGATAAAATAAATGTCCCCCTGTTCTCCTTGCCGATGTGTCCATGCAATGTCTTCCGGTACGATCAGATCACGTTCCAAACCGTATGAGGAGAAATCATCTTCTTTATATGGAAGAGAAGGAATCAGTATGCCTGCTTCTTTCAGTTCATTTATCTTTTGTTTTACTTCCGGAGATAGTTCTGTGGGGTCTGGATTCATCGGACGTGGAAGTGGCAATACTAATACTTTGTAACTGGCTCTACCCGGTAATGTCATCCTACCATTTTCAGCTTTCGCCAAACGGAGTAACGCGTCTTTGTTAAAGCTGTCATAGGCATATCCTCGAAGTGGATTTACCCACTTTTCAGGATCGGCCATATTGGCAGAATGTGTTACGCCTACAGGACGCACACGTAAGGGTTGTCCTTCGTTTGCCAAGCGGATTCGTTCGCTTTCCACCCGCTCTGTACCGAAGATGCCCGGTAAAGAAGGAACTAAACGTTCCGGCAATATCGAACGTCTTGGCATCTCTTCTCCTGTAAAAACTGCAATATCTACCACTGGATGCCCGTATTGCAGCAATGATTGGCAACGGGTGATGTATTCACAGAAAGCCTTTGCACCTTTATTCCACCACGTCTGGTCACGCTGGAAGAAAAGGCCGATACCATCCAGAGTCATTCCCGGTTTGCGGTCCAGCCAAGGATTATGGACATATACATGGAAGAAAAGGCGGTTGATGCCTAAAGCATAGTTGCGGTCCAGTAAGGCTTTCAACATTCCCGGATGTTCGTCCCATGTTCCGCGTACTTCTGTGAAACCTTCTGCCTGGATGATATTCTTGCCGTAGATATGCGCTCCGCTGATAGCATCCAGCATATCATTCGGTTTGTCGTGAGTTGGGCTGTTCAGCCAGAATTCTCCCATGGGAAGGTCTACTTTCTGATAATGCAGTAATCCGTCACTTACCATGGTAGGCGCTACGCATTCGGCTGAGAACTGGCAATCATATTCTTTGGCACAGTCGGCCAAGACTTGATAGAAAACGTCGACGACCAGTTCACCTATCGTTGTGCGGACATCACGCAGAATCTTTTCACTTCGTTCGGCACTCTCCATCGGAATACCTGCCAACAATGGTAAATAAGGCATCAGGTCGTATCCACGGCGTTTCTGGAATTCTGCGGCAAAAGTATCGCTCCAGTTCTGGCTTCCGCATTCCCAACTATCCACGTGCATATATTTTAATACGCGGCGTGCAACGTCCGGGTTTGTCTTTACAAATGCCTGCGCAAACCAATTGTCGAACTGCTTGCGGACAGCTTTTGGATTAAATTTATCACATTCCAGTCCTTTTCCTCCTCCGGCAGTTGCGTTAGTATGTCCGGTGGCGGTATGTCCCATGCGGAGTAGTTTCCACTTTCCTTTGGGGAGAGTAGTCGTCAGTGTTCTCTCTTTAAAATTGTCGCTCGGACTATTTTTAAAAGGATCTGTCAGGTTGATAATCTGTGAAAGGGTATAGCAATCTTGCTCCCCTATTTCCTCTTTCTTCGTGGAGGAAGCTACACGCCATACCAGTCCGGCTTTGCCTTCCCACTGATCCAGTCGGGCTTCCCGGTGCAGGTGCAATTCTTTTATTTTCAGATTAGGTTTCCATTTTGCGGCATCCATATCTTCACTTCCCGGTTCACTGCCTTCGGGGGTCCAGTAGAAGCGGAAATAGCGGGCAGTTGTAGCAGGAATTGCATGAGTGGAATTTTCATCTGTATTCTGCCATCCCTGACGTGCAGGGACGAGCTGTTTCACCAAACGGTAATTAACTCCATCATCACTTGCCATCACTTTCAAGCGGTGTGCCTGATAATTATTGCCACTCAGAATGATTTCAATATTGCGGCAGGTGAAAGGCTGTTCGTATTCATATTGGATATAGCAGGGATATGATGAACGGATTACTCCGGCATCATCCATGTTCACAGTCTTCTTGATGTCAATATGATTTCCTGTGGCTATATTGGCACAGGTTATTTTAGCCGGCATAATGTCTGCCGCTTCCTCTTTTACAGGCAGGGCAAATAAAGATATATCTTCATAAAAACCTTCATATGTCTCCGGTTGCGGCAAGTATAGTCCTTTGATATTGCCACCATCAACGATTGTATCACTCCAGACTACTTTTTGCATCGATTCTTTCGGAGTCATCCACGGACCACCAGCCAATGCAAAACCATCACAAATATGCATTCCTAACTTTAATCCCAGGCGGTCGGCTTCTTCCATGCTGAAACGAACCATTTCCCACCATTCGGGAGTTAGTTGTTGCGCCTTCCCATTGTATTGTGGCCCTTCTTTGATACCTTTGATAGGCATCAGATAAGTGCCTCCCAGTCCGGCATGTTTCATTGCTTCCAAATCAGCCGTAATCCCTTCTTTGGATACGGCGCCAAACATCCAGTACCAAAAAGTCCAAGGCTTTGCTTCGTCAGACGGATTTTGGAATTGTTCGCGAAGTGAATGTGTTTGCAGAGCATTGGCAGGAGATATAGCAGTACATACCAATAATGAGATTGCAAATATTTGTTGTTTCAGTCGGCTTTTCATTCTAATCTATATTTTTACTTATAGAAAAGACGAAGAACGGACTGTTTTGTACTCACTATATTTTCCTTGCTCAAATTGAATTAAGACATTTAATTTGTCAAACAGGATTGAATTGATGGACCTGTCCTTTAAATAAAAAGCTATATGTAAAGTGCACCTCCTTTCCCACTCCAGAAAAAAAAGGTGCACAACACAAACAATAGATGACCTTCACAGGCAATATACGTATATTTTTTAGATTCTTGAATGTACATTAATATGGATTCACTCAATCATTGAATCCATCAGAAAGTAAGGATGGCACGAACACCCAGAGCATTTGATTTGAGATTGTAATAAGTAGCGCCATCACCCACCAATCTCCCAGTACACCTGGTTACCGGGTCTGAACTACTCTCTGTAGAGGTTAAGTAACGCTCCGAAATCCGAGTACTACCAGTTACCTTGTTTAAATAAGTGTTCAAAGTTGTCGCATTATTCGCAAAGTCCCCTACCGGATCGTTGGAAGGAAAATACCAGCCACTGGTCATCCCCGTAGGCTTGGGTGTGTATTCTACGCACCATTTGCAAGCGGGGAACGAGTATCCTTGATTTATCCCTTCCAATATTTTTTTTGTATTCAGATATCCCCGGTAATCATAAAGAACGTCAGTCCATTTCTTCGAGGCATCTCCCCATGCCAGCCATTCCTGGCGCAGCGACACTACATATCCCTGTATGGCGGTCAGTTTACCGTCGTAGTTCGATGCATTATCCCCGCTTCCTGCCCCTACCTTAAACACGATACCAATGCAATTCACCTTTTCTTCGGCAGTCAACGTCTCCTTGCTTCCTGCCACTATCATTCCGTTCTGCATATAGAAGTCACCCACGGCTACCTTACGTTCGGGAGTCACTCCGGGTTGCGACCTTGTCACCGTCAGCGTATAGCACCCTCCGCTGGTAAATCCGCTGCTATACGGAGTACTCCGGAAGTTCACCATCCTGCCTGCTTCATCTTTGTAGTTGCCGTGCAGGGTGCTGGCAGTTGTAGTCGGAGGCACAATGGCGCGAAACGAGCCGTCCGCCATCCGGTAAGGGATGATGCCGTTCAGCGTAACGCTGTTGGCATGGTTGTCTGCCGTTGTTCCCCAATAGGTATAGGTGGCTCCTGCCGGGGCGATGTATTCACTGATTCGGGGCACTAACACCAGCAGGCTGAAGCGGTGGGTGAATTTCAGGCTGAGGAACCGCTCACCGGAGGTGTTGGTGGTAATATCTGCCGATGTGGCACTGGCAGTCATCAGGTCGCTGGCGGTATAGGCAGAGCCGTCCGCCGCGCTTTGATCAGCGGCTGGTTGCAGTTTTCCGTTCCCGCCCAGAGAGGCGATGATTTCGTCCGTGGTCTTGGTGGCGTTTATTGTGATTCCGTCTGTGTAGGGGTAATAGGCCACGTAGCTCACTCCTTCGTACCAATAAGCGCAGTGCCCTCTTCCGGGTTCCAACTGCCTGCGGCACCGTCCGCACCCTCACTGTAGGTGAGCTTGCTATTGCTGATGCCGTCCACAATCGCCCCGTCCTTGATGGCGAAGATACCGATGGCGTCGCCAGTGGCGAATGTGGTGGTATTCCCGTCTTCCGTCGGGGTACGGGTAGCCGGAGCATCGCTTTTTCCCGTTTCGGGTACTTCCTCGAAACTCCCTGCCGTGGCACGGACGGTCAAAGGGACGGGATTGCCGTTGCTGTTTGTCATATCATTCTCATTACTGCAACCGCCTGCAAGGAGCAGGGCGGCGCAAAGGCTGATGCCGGTAAGATATTCTTTCATGAATTTCATTATATTGTTCTATGCGGATGATTAAAAGGCGAAAAAGGGACGGACTACTGCCCGGTAGCTCAACCCACTCTGCTTATTAAAGGTCATCAGCGAAATTTGGGGCTTGACCCAAAGGACGTTCCAACAGAGGTCCTCCCTAAACTCGGAACTGCACACGAAAAAGACACCAGTATTGGAAATAATGAGGGTTAACGGTTTATCCACCTTATTTAACTGATCATTTATCTTATTCCACATCTCGGTTCCGTAACTCTCATCAATCCAACCACCGCCGATATAACCCCTAAATGTTTTGGGAGACTGCCCGCATAGATTCGCCATCACGTCAAACCATTGTCCTACGCTCGGAACAAACCACGGACTGCGTTTGCCGCTCAAACCGGATGGCACGGGATTACTTGTCCGGTAATCATTAATCGCATTGAAAGCTTCGTAATTGCCCAGGTCGCCTTTACTTGCACGCTCCGCGAGCATCGCTTCCGTTTCGGTATAGCCATTCATGTTATTTTCAGCACCGTTATCAAGCGTCATATTGGGAAGAACGCTTTCATCCACAAACGGATACGGTCCCCAATTCAGGTTACTGCCACAATTCTCCAGTCCCATCACATACGCATGATTCCAACCACCGTCTTTTACAAGTTTTTGGTCCTTCATTCTCTCCGGGTCACAAGTCACTACAATGCCTATGGCTTGAGTGTAACCGGGTATCTTTCCGCCTTCTAGCACTCCGTTACCTGGATATACCTCTATCCCGTTTGTTCCGTGAAACACGAAGTCGCCCGGAGCCAGCGGGCGCGTGCCGTCTTGACCTTCAACGGCGAAGGGGCTGTCCGAATTCACCCGGTAACTATTGCCGGTAGCAAAGCCGTCGGCGTAAACATCACTTGTGAAGACCATGGCTGCTTCTTCGCTGGTGTAGCTCCCTTGCATCTGCGACGAGGCAGAGGTGGGCTTCACGATGACGCGGTAGCTTTCGTCGGCCGTCACGCGGTATGCGGGCACGCCGTTTATCACCACGTCTCTTACGTTGACATCGGGCACGGGGGCTTTGGACCCGGCGCGATAGGTGAATCCTCCGCCGACGGGAGCAATGCATCCTTTGGCGATGCGCGGAACCACCGTCAATTGGCAGTAGCTGTGGGTAAAGTTCAGGGTGAGGATGGTTTCAGCGTCGGTACTTCCTGTTACGGGGGTGCCGGAGGCGGTCATGAGGTCGCTGGCGGCGTAACTGGCGGCAGTGCTCTGGTCGGCGGCGGGTTGCAGCAGGGCGTTATTGCTCAGGGAGACGATGATGTCGGCGGTGGACTGCGAGGGGTCTATCGTGACGCCGTTCGTATAGGGGAAGTAGGCGATGTATGTGGCTCCGGCGTAGTAGTAAATCTGGCTGCCGGCAGGGGGTGTCCAACGGGCTTCGACATCAGCGGTGGCAGCTTGATAGGTGAACTTCATATTGTTCACTCCGTCTATGATAGCTCCGTCTTTGACGATGAAGATGCCGATGGCATCGCCGGTGTTGAAGGTGGCGGTGTTGCCGTCTTGCGTGGGGGTGCGGGTGACGGAGGAGGATAACCTATCCGCCGGGACGGTGAGTGCCTCGTCGAAGCTGCTTGCTGTGGCGCAGATGGTGAGGGGCATGGGAGTGCCGTCGTCCGTGCCTGCGCCGGGATCAATGCTTTCTGTGCTGCATCCGCCTACCACGGAAAGGGTGGCGAGCAAGACGACACAAAGGCTCGTGAGGGTGAAGTGTTGCTTGGGTTGTTTCATATCTTTCGTTCTCTTTTTTAAGTAATTGATTAAAAATAGTTCAAAGGCGGATAATAGGGTTAAGGGGGAAAAGCCGTGTCCGTGGCGGGGCTAAAAGGCAAAGAATGGCAGGAAATAAGCCCTTTGGTCTTCCTCGCTGTTTACTCCCTTGATTCTTTTCTGAAACCCGGCGTATCCTCTTCCTATGACAGCGCTCCAGTAATGGTGCTCGTCTGCCTCCGAACAGCACATAAACATGAGCGGTTGATCCGGTAACACTGCATCCTCACGGATCTTTTTTAGCCGAGCGTTTATTTTCTCGAATGCCGCTTCTGCCGGATATCCGCGATACACCCAGCCCTCTTCATCATTCAACGAGTTATTACTGGACGGCCCGTCCAATAACTTGTCGAGCGGGATTCCTCCGAGATTGGTTATCATATCACGCCATTGCCCGGTGGTGGGGGTGAACCAACGGCTGCAATTTGTTTTTCCGATATAAGATTCTGACGATATCCGCGGATATTGGGATGCCTGGCTGTCGTAATTGCGTATCTGCTCCAATCTCCAAAGAAACTCGTAGCCACCAGAACCACCCCAATTACTACCGTCCGTCATCGTTTCTGTTGATGTATATCCGTTTATGTCATTTCTCACGTCGTTGTAAGTTGTCAGATCGGGCAGCCGTTCATTTCCATAATCGTCCCATGTCACCTCGAACAAATCTCGAGGAGGCATGATAGGCATTACACAGGCATGTGTCCATCTATTTTCGATGAACAGTTCATCCGTCATCCGAGCGGGGTCCGAAGAAACCACAATGCCCATGGCTTTGGAATAATCGACATTCTTGCAGTTGCCGGGCAGCACAATAATATTCCAATTAACATCGAAATAGACATAATCGCCCGGAGCCACCCGGCGCTTCAGTGGCTGGCTGGCAAGGGCGCTCTGCCCGTTGGCTACCCTCAGGACGTAGCTTTTGCCTGCCTCAAAATTCTTTATAGGGGTTCCTGACCATTTTATCCCTTTACTTTCACCGGCATCATTTGTGGTAGTGTATGTTCCAATCGGGGTGATAGTAGCGCTGCCCAGCTTTGCAATGGATATAAGCAGTCGGTAACTTCCATCGTCCATCTTGCAAGGTTTTGGTACTTCGCCCCATCCATAGTCGTACACACTTACAGATGTCACCTTGGTATCTGTAACGGACACTCTTACATCTCCAATATATGTGTAAACGTCTTCGTCTCCATCGGGAGGAAGACAGAACATCCCCGTAGTCGGTATGAATACAAACACGGCATGCTGATGCCGGAAATCCAAGTCGAGCACCCTCTCCGCCGGGTTGGCTCCGGTGGTGGGTCTGCTGTAGGCTGTCATCAAGTCGTATCGGGCATAATAGCCCGAGGCGCTTTGGTCTAATTTCGGGGTGAATCTGGCAGATGCTGCCAATTCGGTACCGAAAGCCTCCGGCTTGTCCGGGTTTAGCGTTACAACTGAGGGGGAAAGCTTCTCTTCGTAAGGGTAATAGGCAAAGTACATGACTTTGGGGAGATAGTAGAACTCCACTCCGTCGGGGGCTTTCCATTGGCCTGTGATGCCGTCGCTGCCCACTTCGTAGGTGAGGCAGATGTTTTCTATATTGCCGAATATCTCACCGTTCTCCTCTCTCACGGCGTAGATTCCGATTTTGTCACCGGGCACGAAGGTGGTGGTATTGCCGTTGTTCGTGGCACGGGTGGAGGCCGGGGAGCTTACGTCCGGCTCGGGCAGGCCCGCGAAATCGGTCATTGTGGTGCGGATGGTGAGGGAGACGGGAGTGTCCGTTTCTCCGGCATCGGTACCGGTCAGTTGGCTTTCGTCGGTGCATCCTGCCATGGCGAGCAGGAAGGCACAAAGGCTGAAGGAGGTTAGAAATTGATTGGTGCGCATAGCTTTTATATCTGTCTTTATTCGTTGGTTTCTTTTATTCGTTGAAGGAGGCGCGAGGCGGATATGGGATTACCAGACTTCACCGTCTACGGTCTCATCGGTTCCTTCTTCCCATTCGGCACTCCCTCCCCATCGGGAGACGGTGTGCGTGGTCACGGGCTGCCCATCTACCGTACCCGTTCCGCCATTGCTCCAGCCGGAGTCGGTGGGGCCGGTAGCGTAGGTGATGGTGTAGCTGCCCGTCACGGTTTCCTTACCGCTGTCCGTCCATGTGGGCTGCGTGGCGGCGGTCACGGTGATTTGCTTCTTTTCGATGCCGATGGTATAGGTGATGAAAGCTCCCTGTGTCCATTGGTCGAGCGAAGGTAGCGGCTGTCCGGCCAGGCTGATGGTCTGTGTAATAGTTGCTCCGGTGCTTAGTTTACCGGGGGCGGTATAAGTGATGCTGAACGTGCTGCCCTCTCCTCGGGGCAGCAGGAAGAAGGTGGAGAGCAGCTTCTTTTCCGTTGCTTTGGTGTCCGGCACGGCAAAGCCGGGGGTAGCGGTGGCTGCCGCTGCCGGAAATGTTTCCGTCTCCGCCGGAGTGGAGTCCGTCCACCCCGCTCAGGAAACATCAGCATTGCCTGCATCGAGTGCGTGGGAGGTAAGC
>OJRW01001021.1_pt1 | contig 24604 bp, 18 predicted proteins | sample 1599231 | NCBI WGS metagenome assembly OJRW01 (sample SAMN04168656, study PRJEB22393) | human gut metagenome | biome: human gut microbiome; feature: stool | host: Homo sapiens | collected 2014-03-17
TGATACTGAGTTGGCGGAATAATTCTGCGTTGAGTTCTAATGCTGTCATATTTTTATCCTTCTTTTGTCTCTGGTTTTCAATGGCAAATATACGAAATAGAATCAGTTAGACAATGCTTCGGTAGTTTATTCTTGTGACTGTCTTTATTCTATTCCCGTCCCGGATCCTTATTATAGCGGCGCCGAAGGCTTCGAGCTGGTCTTGGACTTATCTATCGTAAGGTTGCTAGAATGCCCATTGTAAGATGCTTATAACTGCGATTATAAGAACCTAACAATGGGCATTCTAATAACCTCTTTTTGTGAGAGCGGCGATGACAGCCGCTCTCACTCGTGAAACCTTGCCTATCGGATTATCACTTTCTTCGTTATCTCATTGGATAGGCGGACGATATAGATACCGCTAGCCAAGCCATCTACACGACTGTCTCCGGCGGGAAGCCGTACCGTGCGGACTACGTTTCCGGTGAGGGCGATCACCTGCGCTGTCACGGAGACTGGCGTACGGATCAGCAAGGCTCCGCTCTCGGCACGGATCAAGGTAGCGTTTTCCACTTGCTCGATACCGGTCGTGGTATTTCTCACGATACCGGTGATCGCTACGGTCAGGTTGGCGGAAATATCGGCGATCGTGTACTTGCCGCTTGCGTCGGGGGTGAGGGCGTTTCCGTTCACGGTCACTACGGGGACGGACTGGTCATAGTCTGCGTCCAAGGTGAGGGTGAAGGAGAAGCCGTCGCCTTCGGTTACCGTATGCGCTCCGGCTGCCGGGGTGGTGGAGGCTCCTACCAAGGCAGGGAGGGTTACGGTATAGGTAGCGGGCTGTGGCGTAGGAGGCGTTACGGGAGGAACATAAGGCGTTACGGCAACCGGGGGCGTGGTGAGCGTCGTGGTCGTGGTCGTGCCGCCGTCTCCGGTTACGGTGGCGGTAACTAGGCAACGATACTGGCCTACGGTTCTCGTCCTGTAGGTATTCGAGGCGTTACGCAGCTGCGAGTCGTCCGGGGCGGTAGACCATGTGCCGGCCTGTGCGTTGAAAGTCTCCCATTGATACGTCAAATTCATTTGGGTGCCTTCGGGGGCGGTTATGCCGGCCTTAAGCTCCGCGTAGCCGTCAGTGGATGGTATCGGGGTGCTTGCCGCCGGGTCTACCCGTTCGAGGGTGATGTTGCCGGGGAGTGTCACGGTGGGCACTCGTGCGGTAAGATCCGTGAAATGGCCGTTGTTGGTGACCGCGGTGTTGACAAGGTCGCCGGCATTCTCGCCGGGGGTGAGCGTCAATTCGTTGCCGGGCTCGATCGTGACCGCACCCAGACTGTTCGTGCCGCTCAAGGTGAGGTTGGTCTTCCCGGTACCGTTGATGAGGGTGGCCGCGGAGGTTACCTCGTTGAGCTTTATTGTCATATCGGTATCGGCGGGAGGGGTGAGGGTGAGTTTGTTTATGGTCTTGCCCTTCTCTCCGTTGATCTCTCCGTTGAAGTAGTTGTCGGTACCATCATCTTGTTGGAACTTGTTCTCGTCCGTTATCGTGATCTCGCCGTTGTCTGCCGGGGTGATAGGGGAGGCTTCGAGGTAGACCTGCGTGGTGCCGTTCATCACGTACCCATTGCCTTTCACGCCATCAGGCAGCGGTGTGGCTGTCCAGATGAAGGGGTTCTTCTTGCCGGGCGTGAGGTCGAGGGTAGCGCCGTCTTTCAGTTTCCACGAGATCGGACTATCTATCACGTCGCCTCTGTCGGTGGTGAAGGTGAGCTTGGGCCATGTGGCGGCAAGATCGGCCAGTATCTCATCGGCGGTCATGATGGTGGTGACGATCCGGGTCTCGGTCGGCTGTCCTACCGCCTCTGCCAGCTCGCTCTCTTTCCATTGGGCGGTGAGGGAGAGATCGCCGGTGGAGCCTTTCGCCACGGTCGCTACCGTATTCCCGTCGGTGTCTTTCCAGCCCTCGAAGGAGAGGTAGGTATTGGCGTGTGTCGGCGTGGGGAGGGTGAACTCGTCCGATACTACGGTATATTGGGTGGGGCTGCCTTGCGGGAGGGTGCCGCCATTCGGGTCGTAGGTGATCGTGTAGCGGATAAGCTCGGCCTCGGCGGTAACCGTCGTCGGCTGGGCGGGCATCGTGAAGCTACGCTGTGCGGTGTAGCCCTTGTCGTTCGGTGCCAGGGTCTCTGCGGTCGTAGCGTTGCCGTTGTAGGTGATGGAGCCTACCGTCAGTTGGTAGCCTTCCTGCGGGACGAAGAAGAGGTCTACCTTGGTCCCGTTGTAGACGGTCTGGCCGGAGGATACGGCGGTGTACGTGCCGGCGGCGTTCATGATCATTACGTCCAGCGTCGCTCCCTCGGCGGGTTGCTGGATGGTGAGGAGGTATGGGAAGACCGGGTCGGAAGGTTGCGCCTTCGTGCTCGTCTCCGGGGCTTGCGCCATCGCCGGCTGCGCTAGCAGGGCGAGCGTAGCGGCTAGCAAGGATAGGATATATCTGAATGTTCTCATATTTGTATCTGTTTTAGTGTATATAATATAATGTATGCTCTACAGGACGACCTTGATCGTTGTACCGCCTTGGTGGACGAGATAGATGCCGGAAGGAAGGGCGATCGTCGTCTCGCTGCGCAAGAGCGGCAGGTAGCACTTCAAGGTCCCGCTGACGTGGTATACGGCGACTTTCTCGGCATGGTCGGCGCTAAGGTGCAAACGTCCGTCGGCGGCCCAAGCGCGGAAGCTGTTGTCCGCCGGAGTCTCGGCCAGCTCCGTACCCGTGACGATACCGTCCAAGCGGAGGCTCTTCAGCAGGGCTTGGGTGGCGGCATTGGCCACGACATAGCTCTCGAAGGGCCGCAGGGTAACCCGGTCCTTCAGCTCGAAGCGGCTGCCGTCGTCGCTGAGGACGTATATGTTTCGCATCTCCACATTGTACGAGGCCCGATTGCCCTTGAAGAGGAACACGCCCGTGTTGAGCGGCTCGGCGGGGCTGGTAGGCTCGATGGGGGAGTCGGGGCTGTCCTTGAAAAGGTAGATATTGCCGTAATTGAGGCGCAGCGTGTTTGTCTCCGGGCCTTCGCCGGCGATCAGCACGGGGTTACCTGCGGCGAGTATATGCAGGTTGTCGGGATCCGCCGGCTGCCAAGTCTGGTCGGTGGCATCGGGATATCCGGTACGCACGTAGCAGGGGGTTCCCGCGTCGCTAGCCAATTTGTCGGCGGTATTGGATGCTAGCGTGGTAGCCCGCCATTGGTTGCGGTTGGGGAAGAGGTGGGTGAAGCGGGCCGCTACGAGTCCTAGCACACCGTCATCGGCGAACCGGATCTGCCCGCCGTCCTGCAGCTCGAGATCATTCACCAGTGGAAATACTCCATTTTCTCCTATCTTCCCTACCGTAAGGACACCCTTCTCGGTGACGCGCAGCCATTGGCCCGGCATGCTCGCGTCGAAGGCCGTCTCCTTGTCGATCACGATCCAGACGGGCGGGACTTCGCGCAATCCCGTGTAGCTTGTCAGCCCGTCGGGATGGGCGGCGGGGAAGGTGCTGAGGTAGGTTTGCCCCGGGTCGTCGGAGCGGTAGCCTTCCTGTTTCAAGCCCGTCGACTGATTCTCTAGGTAGAAGGAGAGCGGGTAGTTCGTGGCTATGCTCTTCATGCCTGTAAGATTGAAGGTCAGACCATTCGGATTCTCCGTCGGTTCCGCCGGTTTGAGGTAGATGTAGCCAGACGGAGATTCCGGCCATGTGAGTTGGACAAGGCCCTTCACGGTGCCGCCGCCTTCGGGGTGGATGGCCTGCTCGGCGGCTGTCAGCGCCAAGGTGTTATCCGGGTCGGCGGGCGTCGGGATGAGGCAGGTGGCTCCCGTCTCTACCCGGAGCGCGTGGGTTCCGGACAGGCGGGGGCTGTGGGTGTTGTTTTGGAGCCTCACCGTCCCGCTCGCTACCGTGAGGGCCGTGCCCGTCGGGGGCTGGAAATCTACCTTGTCCAGCGTAAGCGTAGCCTCGCCCTCGGCATGGATGGTGGCGGGGATGTTGATGTAGGATGAGCTGCCGTTTGTCGTCACCGTCCCGTCGAACATCTTCTCGTCGCAGTACCATCCGTCCGCGGGGTCGAAGAAGAGGTCGATGCCGGTGCGGGTGCTGCCGTAGCCGTAGTCCTTGGAAAGGTCGAGCGGCTGCGGGGTGGGGCGGGTGGCGGTGGCGCCGGAGTATCGGCAGTATGCCCCGTCTGTCCGGAAGAAGGGGTAGTCTCCGTCTTTATAGGAAGACCCGCTGTAACGCCTGCCGGCATATAGCCGCTCGCCGTCGAGGGAGGCGGTATACCGCGTATCGGCCGCGGCGAGGAAGGCGTAACCCCAGCAGGTCCCGTCGGTCGCGAAGGTGGCCGCCGGCTCGTCGTCGCCTGCCGGGGTGACGGACAGCGTCCGGCCATCGGTCGGGGCGGTATCGAAATCCAGTTCGATAAAGCCGCTTACATAGGTGCAGAGCGCGTTCGCTTGCAGGTGGATCCGTGCGTTATCCCCGAACGTGATCGCGTCCGGCGAGGTATTGTCGTTTTTAAAGGCTGAGCCACCTGTTTTACTGATGACATGTATCTCTCCGTCCAGATGCATCCGGGCATTCTGGAAGTTGGAGATGGCGCCGATGCTGAGCGGCGCTTGGGCATAGACCGTGAGCGTACCCGTGCCCGCGGGAGATCCGTTTAGGATACCTTGGCTTATCTCCTGCGCATCGGCTACGGTCAGGGTGAGCGTGCCTAAGTTATAGATGAGGTCGCTCATGATCTCGATCCGGTTCTCCCCCTCGATCCGGAGGGTCGGTTCCGCGCCGGCCTTGATATAGAAGAGCTGGTTGAAACTTGAGGTTATGACGGCGTCTTTCAGCGTCAGCGCCGGTGGGTTGCCGCTGTCGGGATCGGCGGAGGTGAGTACGCTGTCGGAATCGGTGGAGGGGTGTATGACGAACTGCCGGCCTACCTCGGGCATCGTGCCGGTGATGGTACCGTTGAAGGGGGTGCCGGTGGTCGGGGCCTGCGTGTCGGATGCCCCTACTTTGTACACCCACGTGCCGTTTAGGTACGCGAGGTTGATGTACCAGTTATTGTTCAGGGTGCCCGGCAGGGTGGCAAGGTCGAGTGCCCCGGGAGGTTCCGCTTGCGCGCGGGCCGCTGTCGGGAGGGTGGCGATCAGTGTCGCGACACTGATCAGCAAGGCGAATATTCGCCTTGCCGGTAGGTGGATGTCATGTAATGATGTTCTCATGTTCTATGTGTATAATAGGGTTTATAAATCGGTTGTTTTTTCCGGCAGGTCCGGTAGCCCCTGTCCGGCAGGCTTGGCAGCCGTTGTCCTCGATGCTTGGCAGCCGTTGTCCGGACATGCCGGACAACGTTGTCCTCAGATCTCGTCCGGACTCTCGCTGTCGCCCCCACCGCCTTCTCCTACGATAAGGATGATGGGGAAGGTGTAGGTGCGGGGCTCTTTTACGTTACGGCTTCCGCTGTATTGCGTGGTGAGGCTCACGGTGTACTGCCCGTCGGCCAGCGTCGGCATCTGCACGATCACCTGCGAGGGCGAGTTGGCGATCACCACGGGTGCCTTCATCGGCGCGGCCCCTTCGGTGGTGGGGGTGAGGTAGACACCGATGGAGGGATCATCACCCTGTATCTTCAGGTTCACGCCACCCAGCACGAGGGCTCCGCCGGAGCTGAGCTGCCCGTTGATGGCCTTGGAGGTGGAGTCGGTCACGGTATTGATCACCGGACCTACGGCCGCCACGCCGTTCACCACCACCTTCACCAGCTTGAGGGTCTCGCGCAAGAGCTTGCCCATGGTGTAGGTGATGCCGAGGGCGTGCTTCCCGGGTTCGAACTGCGCCTTCTCGCCCTCGAAGGCCCCCTGCACGTTGACGAGGTATTGGCCCACGCCGTCCACCACGCTCTTGCCCTCGGCGATGGCCTGCACCTTATGGCTGTCGGCCATGTCGAGGATGTTGAGGATCGTGCCGTGTTGGTACTCGGTACGCGCGGCCACGATGCGGGCGGCGATGTCCGTGTTATACAATGTCCCGGTGATGTGCGGCTTGGCGGTGTAGTCGCCCTTGCGCTCGGTGAGCAGGTTATCGTACAAGTCTGTGTTGAGAATGATTTGTTCTGCCATGGTATTCCTTTATTAAGTGATTACTGCCAGCAAAGAACGGGGTTCGGGGTAAGAATGAGAGGACAAATCCGGGAAAAAAGAGGACAGATCTCGGAAAAATGCTCATTATTGCGCCTGCCGCCGGTATTGGGCGGGGGTGACTCCCAGTATTTTCTGGAAGATACGCGAGAAGGTGCGGGAGCTGGTGAAGCCCGCGCCGACAGCGATCTCTTCCATGCTCCGGCTGTCGCCCGGCATCAACAGCTCGGTACGGGCGTGGTTCACCCGGTAGCGGTCGATGTATTCCTTGAGCGTGATGTTCAGCTTGTCCTTGATGGAGGTGGAGAGATACTTCTCGTTGGTACCGAGGGCACGTACTAGGTCTTGCCGGCTGAAATTCGGGTTGAGGAAGGGTGAGGAGCTGGCCATATAGTTTTGCGCTTGCTGGAACAACTCGTCCTCCTCGATTTCCAGCAACCCGCCGATAAGATCCTCTAGGTCCATCCGGTTGGGATCGGTATCGGCGTCGGCTTGCGGGGCGAGGTTGAGCCGTAGGTATAGTTGGTCGTACGTGTAATGGTAGTTGGCGTAGTGGATCGATACCGAGGCGTAGAAGAGGGCGAACACGAAGTTGACCGCCGTGTTATAGTAATTATTCGGGAAGAAACAGAGGCTCACGGCGGCGATGCCGATACCCAGCGCCCATAGGAAGGCACGGGTTACCCAGCGCAATTCCAGTCGCTCGGGTGATTGGGGTATCTGTTTCAGGTTACCTAGATAGATCGCCCGCTCCCGGAAGAAAAAATGCGTATAGCCCCCTAGCTGGACAAGGTATACGAGGCACGTGAGCGTACGTATCAGCAGGGGCGGGTTCCCAATATTATCCCACCATACGTCGAAACGATACGTATGGACATCCTCCCGGAAGAGACAAGCGATCGTGTAGGCTACGGTAAGCGCGATCGTAGGCATGGCGTGGAGGAGGATATTCCTCCGGGTCACGTTCTTTCCCCTGAATAAGAGGGTGAGCAGGAACGTGAACAGCAACGCTTGCGAGGCGCTGATTAGCAGGATGGGGAAGTAGAACAACTCCATGATGGTTCGCTCGTCCGTGCCGGAAGACAAGATGAAGATATGCCCTATGCCTACCAATGCCGAGGCCAAGGCGAGATACTTGCAGGCCGTCCGGTACTTGGGGATCGTGCTTTCCCGCAAGGTCTTCAGCGACAACAGCAGTCCGCTGACCAGAAGGCAGGTAAAGGCTACGATCCCTGTCGAGGCTAAGTAGAGTAGGTGGTCGTTCATGTTGGTTCGCTATTGTTTTTTCAAGTCCGGATAGCTGATTCGGGTATGGAACATGGTTTTCAGTTTGTCTACGAATACGCTCTTTATGGTCTCCACGTCCTTGAAGGTCAGGGGAGCGCTCTTTAGCAAGCCGTCGGCGATCTGCCCGTCGATGATCTTGTTCACCAAGGCGCTGATACTCTCTTCGGTATGTTCCTTCAAGCTGCGGGAGGCGGCTTCCACGGAATCGGCCATCATCAGTACGGCGGTCTCCTTCGAGAAGGGATTCGGGCCGGGGTAGGTGAATAGCTCGTCGTTAATCGGCTTGTCCGGGTATTGGTTCTTGAAAGAGTTGTAAAAATACTTCGCCTTGCCACGTCCGTGGTGCGTACGGATGAAGCTGATAACCGCCTTGGGTAACAGGGCCTTCTCGGCGATCTTCACGCCCTCGGTGACGTGGCTGATGATGATCTGCGCGCTTTGGTCGAACGATAACTGGTTATGCGGGTTCACGCTCGATTGGTTCTCGGTGAAGAAGACGGGGTTGCTCATCTTCCCGATGTCGTGATAAAGGGCGCCGGTACGTACCAGTTGGGCGTTGGCGCCGATCTTGGCGGCCGCCTCGGAAGCGAGGATGGATACCTGCAAGGAGTGCTGGAACGTGCCCGGGCAAGTCTCGCTAAGCTTCTTCAAGATCGGGTTGTTGATGTTGGACAGTTCCACCAGCGTGATGCTGGACACGTATCCGAACGTCTTCTCCAACATATATACCAATACGTAGGTGAACATCAGCAGGATGAAGTTGATACCGAAATAAAGCATCATCATCCAGTTGATCTTGTTTAAGTTCGCCTCTTGATACAACGTGAGACTGAGGTAGCAGGCGGCGTAGGAGATGAAGATGAAGACGGCGCAACGGATCAGTTGCGAACGTTCGCTCAACTCCTTCAAGCTGAACGTCACTACCATACCCGCCACGATTTGCAACAACAGGAACTCATGCGGGAAAGGTACCATCAACGAGCAGATCAGCACGATGATAAGGTGCGTGAAAAGCGCCGTCCGGGAATCGAAGAAGGTACGTACTACGATCGGTACGATGGCGAACGGCAATATATATACGTTGAATAATGCGTAGGTAACACATAGTTCCGTAAGGATGCAACTCACGAATATGCAGAGGATCAAGAATAGTACGTTCTTCCGGTTATGGAATATCTTCAAGCGGAAAGACCATAGGTAGAGCCAGAAACAGAACATTAGCCCGAAGACGAGCACGAATTGTCCGGCCAATATGATGCCTTGCGTCTGCGTGCCCCCCGTCTTGGCCTCGTGTATGGCCTTTAGGGAACGGAGCACGTTGTAGGTATGGTTGTCGATGATCTCGCCCCGGTCTACGATACGCTCTCCGGCTTGTACCATACCGTTAGCGATAGATACGCTCTGTAGCATATCCTCCTTGATCTTGTCGGACATGTCGGCGGCATAGGATATGTTCTCGGTGAGGTAGTTATTGATGTCACACGATTGCAGGATCGATTTGTCCAGCCGCGGCGGGCAGTTGTTGATAATGAACTCGTAGGCGGTGCGCACGGTGAAGAAGTCGCTCACGTAGCGAGGCTGTGCGACGGCGTTCTCCAAGAGGTTGACACGGGAGTATTCCTCTTTCCGTAGCTCGTCCAGATCCTGCGACGAGATGATACCGTTCTTGTATAAGTTGATCAGGCTGCTCTCTATATACTGCATGTAAGCGGGGGATACTTTGCTTCGCAAGTTATTGCCGTTATTGTAGTTGGCACGCAGTTTCTCGACCTCTTGCTTCTGGATGTCGGGGTTCATGCGGTAATAAGGCTCGAACTTACGGAGTACGCTGTCTTTCTCCGCTTTTACCTCGTCGTCGGTCTTGTAGATCGGGAAATCGCTCGGGGCGGTGAGTAATCCATATCTCCAAGGCTTGCCCTCATAGAACTGATAACGGAATTTTCCCTCCCGAGGGAAGAAGTAGGCGATAAGTAATGCGGTCACCACGAAGTAGACCACGGTCGGTATATTGTAATTCTTCTGTTTCATATAGATTCCTTTTTGCGTCCGAAATATACGTAAAAAACTTCACTAAGCGGAAAAAAAGGCGTACTTTTGCCGCATTATTATAGAATGTAAGTATTATGACTCAAAGAAAAGTAAGAGTACGCTTCGCACCTAGTCCTACGGGGGCGCTGCATATCGGAGGTGTCCGCACGGCTTTATACAACTATTTATTCGCTAAACAGAATGGCGGTGATATGATTCTCCGTATCGAGGATACGGATTCCCAACGCTTCGTTCCCGGGGCGGAAGACTATATCATCGAGGCCTTGACTTGGCTGGGTATCAAGTTCGACGAGGGCGTGAGCTTCGGCGGCAACTACGGTCCGTATCGCCAGAGCGAGCGTCGTGAGATCTACAAGAAGTATGTCGATCAATTGCTGAACGATGGCCATGCTTATATAGCGTTCGATACGCCTGCCGAGTTGGAGGAGAAACGGAAGGAGATCGCCAATTTCCAATACGACGCCTCTACCCGTTCGCAAATGCGCAACTCGTTGACGCTTTCTCAGGAAGAGGTTCAGAGCCTGATCGAGTCAGGTCATCAGTACGTAGTTCGTGCCAAGATCGAGCCGAATGAGGATATCCACGTGAACGACTTGATCCGTGGCGAGGTCGTTATCAACTCCTCTATCTTGGATGATAAGGTATTATATAAATCGGCCGACCAATTGCCTACTTACCACTTGGCGAATATCGTTGACGACCATTTGATGGAGGTTACCCATGTGATCCGTGGTGAGGAGTGGTTGCCGAGCGCACCGCTTCACGTATTATTATATCGTTTCTTCGGTTGGGAAGATACGATGCCTAGTTTCGCCCATCTGTCGTTGCTGTTGAAACCGGAAGGTAACGGTAAGTTGAGCAAGCGTGACGGCGATCGTCTGGGCTTCCCTGTATTCCCCTTGGAATGGCACGATCCGAAGACGGGTGATGTTTCATCGGGCTATCGTGAGAGTGGCTACTTCCCCGAGGCTGTCGTAAACTTCCTCGCTTTGCTGGGCTGGAACCCGGGTAACGATCAGGAGGTGATGAGCATGGATGATTTGATCCGTTTGTTCGACCTGTCTCGTTGCAGCAAGAGCGGCGCTAAGTTCGATTATGAGAAAGGCAGATGGTTTAACCACCACTATTTGCTGGAGAAGAGTAATGCGGAGATCGCCGACCTATTCTTGCCGATCGTGGAAAGCCATGGTATCCAGACTACCCATGCTTATGTAGAGAAAGTGGTCGGCATGATGAAAGGCCGTGTCAATTTCGTGAGTGAGTTATGGGATCTTTGCTCTTTCTTCTTTATCGCCCCGACGGAGTACGATGAGAAGACTCGCAAGAAACGCTGGAAGGAAGATTCGGCTGTTCAATTGGGTGAGTTTATCGAGCAATTGCGTGCCCGTGAGCCGTTCGACGTAGAAGGTACCGAGAACGAGTGCAAGGCTTGGATCGAGAGCAAGGGATATCATTTGGGGAATATCATGAACGCCGCCCGTCTGGCCTTGGTTGGCGAGGGCAAGGGCCCCGGCATCTTTGATATTACCGAGGCTTTAGGTAAAGAGGAGTCTATCCGCCGTATCCAACGGGCTATCGAGATATTAAAATAATCATGTACAGTTTAGCAATACATCTCTACGCTTTTGTAGTCGCTTTGATCTCGCCTTTCCATAAAAAGGCGAGACTGATGCGATTCGGGCAATGGAAAACAAATTCCATACTTCGTGAGAAAATCGACCGGAACGCTAAATACATCTGGTTCCATGCCTCCTCGCTGGGCGAGTTCGAGCAAGGGCGTCCTATGATCGAGAAGATCAAGGCGGAACATCCGGAGTATAAGGTGCTGCTGACTTTCTTTTCTCCATCTGGCTATGAGGTACGGAAGAATTACAAGGGAGCGGACGTGATCTGCTACCTTCCTTTTGATACGCCTTTCCGGGTGAAGAAGTTCCTGAATCTGGCGAATCCGGCGATCGCCATATTTATCAAGTACGAGTTTTGGGGGAACTATTTGCGTGAGTTGCGGAAGCGGGGAATACCGGTTTATATCATTTCCGCTATATTCCGCCCCGACCAGCTATTTTTCCAATGGTTCGGAAAGCCGTACCGGAAGATGCTATCTTATTTTAATCATCTTTTTGTTCAGGACGAGCGTTCGATGAAACTCTTGAACGAGTTCGGCATCACGAATGTGACGGTGACCGGCGATACCCGTTTTGATCGGGTGTTGGATGTCCGTAAGCAAGCTCGTGAGCTTCCGTTTATCGAACGTTTCTTGGAAAGCAAGGAAGGTAAGAGGCCGATCGTGATGGTGGCCGGCAGTTCATGGCCTCAAGACGAGGCGATCTTTATCCCTTATTTCCATGAGCATCCGGAGATGAAGTTGATTATCGCCCCGCATGAGATTCACCGGGAACATCTCCTTTCTATCGAGGCGATGCTAAAACGTCCGTCCGTCCGTCTATCGGAGGCGCATGAGGATGATCTGGCCGATAAGGATTGCTTGATCATCGACAGTTTCGGACTCTTATCTTCCATTTATCGCTATGGACAGATCGCTTATATCGGTGGTGGTTTCGGAGCGGGTATCCACAACACGTTGGAAGCCGCCGTTTATGGGATGCCGGTCTTATTCGGTCCGAGATACCATAAGTTTAAGGAGGCGAAGGATCTGATCGCCGTAGGTGGTGGTTTCTCCATCACAGACGATTCCTCTTTCCGAACGAAGATGGACGAGTTATTGACCGACCCGACAGCCTTGGAAACCTCCGGGCAAGCTGCCGGTGATTTTGTGAAAAACAGTGTAGGAGCGACGGATCAAATCTTGCGACAAATCCATATCCGTTAATAGATAAAGCCGGGTTTGCTATTCGAGTGATTGTATGCCCAGATTCTTTTGATATAGCAATGGAATACGGATGAGATAGATGTACGGATTGGTAATTGAACGATTTGCGTTGTCTATCTCATCCGTGTTTTATTTTAATCCTCTTCAGCGAACATCGGGTCCCAAGCGGGAAGGCGAGTCGGTGTTTGTTTCAAGATCTCTTTTACTTGATCCGTGATGTACTTCTTGTTGACTACCAGACGGAACATATACTCATTAAACCATTGGTCTGTCATGATGAGGTGGCCGGCGTTCGCTCCGGGGCCCCAACTATTCTCAACCATCCATTTCTTCGGCTTTCCATTCGCGTCGAGGTCAACAGCCATCAAGGTCATGGCGTGTGAGGAACCGCTGGCGAATGTCTGGATACGTTGTTTCTTATCCATGCCGAAAGTCGTACCCATCAGTGAACCGTAATCGTAGAAGTTTACATCCAGAATACCTCTGTCACGATCGAAGAACTTGCCCACGTCGCAAGAGAAATACATCATGGTGCTGTCCTTGATGGAAGCGATAGCCATTTGTTTGATATCCTCGATCGGAAGGTTTACGTAAGTCCAGTTCTTTCCATCGTAAGCGTGGCGGTCGTAATCGATCTCATACAACTTATAATAATCGCGGCTCGGATCGTTCATCAACATGACATAGTTGTTTTTCAAATCGTCCCCGATATATTCTTGGAAGAAGGACTGAGGCGTATATTCCTTCGTCTCTACCGGATTCCCTTTAGCGTCTTTGCGAGTCCACGTGAATTTCGTAGGCGGCTCTCCCAAGTTCAATACGAGCATACGGTAAATCGTACCTAGCATCTCGGTCTTCTTTTTCTCCAGATCCGCTACGGTCGTGCCTTTGGTCGTAGACAGGTCACGAAGTTGCAAGCCGTATTCTTTCAGCTTTAATCCGATCAGGTTGCTCATGCGTCCGGTACTGTTGCTACTGTTGGTCTCTACCATGACCTCGGCGGGAACCACGCCATACTTGGTCAAGATATCGGAGACACCCGTGAACTGCCCTCCGTCTCCGATCGGGTTCTTGAACAGCCATTCCACCATCTTGTCGTCCATCGGTTTCAGACGAGTATCGATGATGCCCTGTAAGAAAAGGTTCGCTTTCTCCAATTGATCCCAGAAGAAAGAATAATTCTGGGAGAATTGAAAGTCTCCCATGTCATATTTGGCGATGGCCTGCGCACGGAACACGTTCAATCCCGTGAAAAGCCAGCAACGGCCCGAGGAACGTTGGTTGGAGATCCCTTTGCTCTCTACCTTATTGGAGAAGTAAGTATCCAAATTGTTCTTGCTCTCCCCATTAACGGCAAGCTTGTTGATGTCGTTATTGGTGATCGCGTTACGGATCGCCTTATCGGTCGGCGTTCCTTGATAAGACTGTTTGATTTGCTGCAACATCGTGGGTGAGATGCCTCCACCACTTTGTTGTCCGTGAGCCGATAGCGTGATGCCTAAAGCCAAGGCCGCTATCCATAAATTCTTTTGCTTCATGATATTTTAGTTGATTAATAAATTGTGTTATTTCTTTTTAGGCCATACCAGACCGTCTTGCCGGATATTCCATACCGTACCGTCTGGTGCGGGTAGTGATATCTCATACATGGAAGGTGTCGTATGTATTTCCAGTTGATTGGCGATCTCTTGCGGGCATAGCTCGTTTGCCTTCAAGTCGTTGATGTTATCGGCATAATGTCCGAAGGTCGCGGCGAACTCATTCTGACGGTAATATAAATTACGCAAGATCCATTTCGTCTCCTCCGAAGGATGTTTTACGAAAGGAGTCTCACCTTCTCCCGCAATCTTATCCGATATTTGAACATAACCCCAGTATTCGGGCATATGGATATTGATTACCCCGGTAGGCGCCCATACCCAGTTGTACTCGCGAATCTTATCCTCTCCTTGGATAGGGACTTTCACGTATTTACCGTCTTTCAGGTCCGTTGTCCATTCCACACGAGAGAAGTTCACACGGATCTGCTCGCCGATTTCCGGCTTTTCTTTTCCTCTGTCCATTTGGAATACGGAAGTCCAAGGAATGAATACCTCTACGCTCCATGATTTATCCGTGTCTTTCGGGTTATTCAGCGTACCGTCCACATAAACAGCGGATTTCATTCCGGTAAACTCCCAGTTATTCAATACTTGCGGATTATCCCGATAGGGGCGGGTTAAGAACAAGTCCCATTCCGTACCCAAGGCGTTCACCTCGTACTCCAGATAATTATGGGTGTCGTTCGTAGGATTCAGGAAGATCTCGAAGTCGTTGTCGTGGAAGATCACGGCGTCGTGTTCCGTGATGGTCGCCCATACGTGCGGCTCCTCCATAAGGACGGCGAAGTACATTCCGTTATCATCGTAAGTCATCTTGGCCCGGGTCTGGAAGTGAGGGGCTGGGCGTTTGTCGCCTTCGATATCTACGAAGTCGCTGGTCCAAGGTATCGCGTCCCATTCCCCGGGAGAAAGCTTTCCGTCGATCTTGATAGGAGCGGGGGCCTTGTAGCAAACATACGTCGGCGGATTGAACGGTGGTTGCGGCATATACGTGATGTCTGGCTTTTGCGTACTGGGTTTCTGTGCGCAAGAAAGCAATAGGAGTGCCGCCAATGGCGCTGTCGTTAAAATCGTTTTTCTCATGTGCGTTTATTTTTAGATCGTTTGATAAATAGATTCTTATTGAAGTAAGTCCATCGCCGCGTCCAACCATGTATTTATATCGTCCGGATAATGTTGATCGGCGGTATAAGTATCGCTGCGTTTGTGCCCGAGTCTTACGATCACGGCGTTCTTTTCCGGGAGCGTGAAGACGTATTGCCCCAAGATTCCTCTCATATAAGGGATCTTCATCCCTTTGTAATCGAGAATCCAGTATTGGAATCCGTAACAATGGTTGGGTTTGCCGAGATCCTTATAGACAAGACGGGTATCGGGGCTTGTCGCTTCCGCCAGATAAGCGGGAGAGATCAATTGCCGGTCATCCCATTGACCGTTGTTGAGTAATAATTGTCCGAAGCGGGCGAAATCACGGGCGTTACTGTTGAAACAGCAATAGGCTTTTTCCATGCCGTCCTTCCGGTCGAGGCTCCAAAGGGCGCTTTCCTCGGCGTGCATCGGAGTCCATAGTTTGCGGGATACATAATCGCTGAGTTTCTCCCCGGTAGCCTTCTCCACGATAAAGCCCAGCAGTTGTGTCACGCCGCTTTGGTAGATAAAGTTTACGCCGGGCTCGTCGATCTCTTTCATCCCGAAGGCGATTTCCTGTAGGTCATCGCCATAATACAACTGGGTGGTAGGAGAGAAAGGAGAGCTGTAAGCCTCGTCGAAATCCACGCCGGCGCTCATGGTCAGCAAATGGCGAAGCGTTAGGGCCTTTCCGTCGTATCCCTTGAATTCCGGGAAAAAGTCGCTTACCGGTTGATCGACATTGCGGATAAATCCATCGTCGATAGCACAGCCGATCGCTAACGAGACGATGCTTTTCGCCATCGAGAAGGAATTGCTATGCGATTCCGGGGAATAATCTTCCCAATATTGCTCGAATAGCAGTCGATTGTCTTGGATGATTACATAGGCAACCGTACCCAGCTCCTCAAACCGGGGAAGATAACGCTCTGGAATACTTTTCGTATTGTAAGCTTCCGATAGTTCCCAAGGGCGGGGCGAACCTGCTTTTACGACCCGGTTCTCGAAAATCGGATATTGATCGATCTTGGGTAACAAATGGATAAGGGCCCTACGTAGATAATAATTGGAGGGTAACGCCAGATATCCGCCTATTCCCAGCATAAAAATAAACACTATCCATCCCACTCTTCGGGACAAATAGTGTTTATTGGCTGGAACCCTATTATTTGAATCATTTTTCATGTAACCCTTTGGTTGTTACTTTACAGATACAAATATATGGTTTATAATTCAAATAATCAAATACATGCTATTATTCTTTATACCAAGAAGAATACATATGATAGTTCTTGGCTATCTTTTGGTTGATCTCCTTCGCTTGCTCGGGATCTACCTTCTTGACGAACTTAGCGGGAACTCCGGCGTAGATGCTGCCCGGCTCGACGATCGTCTTGCTTAATACTACGGAACCTGCGGCGATGATCGCTCCCTCGCCTACTACGGCGTGATCCAATACCACGGAGCCCATTCCGATCAAGGCGCCATTGCAAATCTTCGCCCCGTGGATCGTTACGTTATGGCCGATGGATACATCATCGCCGATCTCGATCGTCGATTTCTCATATAAGGTGTGAAGGACGGAACCATCCTGTACGTTTACGCCGTTGCCGATGCGAATCGAGTTCACGTCGCCGCGAAGCACGGTGCCAAACCAGATACTGCAACCTTCACCGATCTCTACGTCACCTATAATCGTGGCGTTGTCTGCTAAAAAAGTGTCTTTACCGATCTTCGGGGTAAAGCCACGAACGGATTTAATTAATGCCATTTTTAGTTGTTTAAATTTCTGTTGTTTTCTCTTTCAGCCAAGCTTTCTCCTCCTCGTTCAAGAACGGGCTGATCTTGTCGTAGACCATTTGGTGGTACTTGTTCAGCCAAGCGTGCTCACGGACAGAGAGCATGGGGATGATAATCAAGCTCGTGTCGATGAAACAAAGCGTCAGCGTATCGAATCCTAGGAATTTCCCGAATTCCGTTTCGCTGTCCTCACGTACCAAGATCATGTTCTCCGTACGGATACCGTATTCGCCGGTACGATACATGGCCGGCTCGTCGCTGATCACCATTCCGGGCTTCAAGGTCACCGGGTTCTCCTCCATGCGGATGCTTTGGGGGCCTTCGTGTACGTTTAGGCAATGGCCGATACCGTGACCGGTTCCGTGCAAGTAATTAATGCCGGAATCCCATAGCGCCTTACGGGCAAGGATATCGATCTGAGAGCCTCGTGTTCCAGCGGGAAACTTGCTTTTCGCCAAGCTGATCGTACCTTTCAATACACGGGTGAAATCCTTTTTCATCTGCTCCGTCGGCTCTCCAAGGGCGATCGTGCGGGTGATATCCGTCGTACCGTCCAGATATTGCGCACCGGAATCGATCAAAAGCAATCCCTCCGGTTTCAAGGTCGCGTCCGTCTCCGGCGTAGCGGAATAATGAACGATCGCTCCATGCTCGGCGTAACCGCAGATCGTGCCGAAGCTATCCATGATGTATTGCGGTTGTTCCGCACGTAAGGCTGTCAGCTTCTCGGCGGCGCTGATCTCTGTAACTTGGGCTCCTTCCGCCATTTTTTTCTCCAGCCAGATATAGAATTTTGTCAAGGCGACGCCATCTTTTACCACGGCGTTTTGGAATCCCTTGATCTCGGTCTCGTTCTTGATGCTCTTCAAGTGATTGGCGGGGGAGATCCCTTCCACGATCGTACAGCTTCCCGGGATCGCATCGTATAAGGAGACGTTCGTCTTGTTCATATCCACGAATACCCGGCTGTTTTCCGGTAGGCGGGACAGATACCTCTGGATCATGGAGTATTCGGCCAGCGTAACCCCTTCTTTCTTCAAATGCTCGGTGATCTCGGCGGTCAGCTTCTCCGGCTTGATGAAAAGCACGCTCTCGTCCTCCGATACGAAGGCGTAGCTGACTACGACCGGGTTATAGGTCACGTCCGTACCCCGGATATTGAATGTCCACGCGATCTCGTCCAAGGCGGCGAGGATCAAGCAATCGGCGCCCTCGCTCCGCAACTGGTTATTGATTAGGTCTAGTTTCTCGTGCACGGAGGCTCCGCTTAATGCTTCCGGCATCTCGAATATCGGGTTTCCGGGAACGGCGGGACGGTCCTTCCAGATACCCTCGATCAGGTCGGCCGAGGTATCCAGCTTGATTTCTTTACGGCTTAGTTTATTTGCCAAGGCACTCGCTTCGGCGGCGCTATAGGTTTGCCCGTCCAGCCCTACGGCCTGTCCGGCGTGTAACTCATGCAAGAGGAATTCCGTGATAGACGGTGTCTCCGGAAGCGCCAACTTATAGAGTTCGATACCGGAACCTTCCAGTTGGCTGGCCGCTTGCAGGAAATACCGGGAATCGGTCCATAAGCCCGCCTTGTCCGCGGTGACCACGATCGTTCCCGCCGAGCCGGTGAAGCCGGATATCCATTCTCTCGATTTCCAGCGATCGGCCGGATACTCGCTTAGATGCGGGTCGGAACTGGGTATGATATAAGCGTCAACCTTCTGTTGTCTCATAGCCTCCCGTAGGGCGGCGATACGTTCAGGAATGTTTGTTTTCATCGCATTTTATTTTAGTCAACATTAATACTCGCAAAGTTAATGAATTATTTTGGATTTGTCTCGCCGGAAACCGGCTCTTCTACCTTATAATATAGATGGGAAGTACCTAGCTTTTCCCACCGCAGTTTCCTTTCCTCTACCAGCCGCCGCAAGTCGAGGGAAGCCTTACTTCTGGAGCATCCGCAGAGCGACATATACTTCTTCTGGTGGATAAAAGGGTTCGTCTCCAGATAACGGAATACCTCTTGCTCGCATTCCTTGGCGGAGGGATACGCAGGATCGCTAACCGTGTACTCGTCACGAAACACCGGCATGGTCTTCAGCCGGTCTCTTAGTTCCTTGGACGATCTGAACTTCACGTCCTTGAAATGGATGGATTCCGCCCGGATCTCATTCTTTTCCATCACGGGCCGGCTTTTCAGTGAGACGCTGAAAGTACCGATCCCCTCTAGCTCCACGTTATAACCGAACATGAGGAAGTCCACCATCATGTCTTGGAAAAGCTGCAAGATCCCTTTCATATCCGCGGGCGAGAAAGAAGACCGGGACTTCGCTCTATTGATGAACTCATCCGTATGTATCGTCCCGCAAGAGACCAAACGAGGATGTAGGGGTAATGACTTCCCGGATTCCTCTGGATTCGGGTTGGGGTTTCTGACTAGCTTGTAATTTGCTGACATCTGTGCTGTGTTTAAATGGTTATAGATCTTTTGTCTGATTCTTCTGGATCGCTTACCCGTTTCTATAGGCGAGCTTAGCGGTTTCTTCAAGAAGGATTCATCTTCCAACAGCCGTTGCATGATCATGCACCAACTGTTGGACGATCATCTACCATCTGTTGGATGATTGTCCAACGGATGGTAGATGATGAATACTTCAGCTTCAAAGGTACAACATATAAAGGAGAAAAGGGTTAGGATTTCAGATAAAAGAGCTAAAGGTTATGATAAACGTGTATGGGCTCACAACCTTGTGAACCGATCCCTTTAAATCAAGTTAAAGATAAGGCACCCAATAGATATCAAGGAATAATTTGCTAGCTTTGTAGAAACAAATAAGAAGTGCCATGAGGAATCTGCTTTATCTTTTTGTCTTTGCGGCTCTGCTTCTCGGCTTGAGCGCATGTTCTTCTTATTATTATTCGATGTTGAACTCGAATGACCCCGTCGGGGAGAAGAATGAGAGAGGTGATTTTGTGCAGGAAAACGATACGGTACGTATCTCTTATCGTTTCTGGGGAGAGAACGCCCCGGTTACTATTACCATTTATAATAAATTGAATGAACCCTTGTATGTGGATTGGGGGCGGTCGGCGCTGATTATCGATGACGTGGCTACCACCTACGACCCGAAAGTGGCCTCGGTGAGAGGCGAGAGCTCTAGCGTGGCATCCGGTAGCTCCTTTCATTGGAGCGATAGGAGCAGCAGCGGGTGGAGCTACTCGGAAGGTTCCTTCTCCGGTGATGTGAGTTTGCCAAAGGGCGTTGAGTTTATCCCGCCGCATTCCAAATTAGTCAATACGCCTTTGCAATTAGCCAACTTCCCGTTTAACGAGATCCCGAAAGAAGAGTATGTAAAGGAACAAATGACAACGAAAGCAAACACAACCGTAAATATCCGAGTGAAGGATTTTACAGAAGAAGATTCTCCGCTGAGATTCCGTAGCTACCTGACGTTGTTCGCCGGAGGGACTAATGGGAAGCCCTTGAAGCATTCCTCTTTTGAGCGGAACTTCTATCTGGCGAAATTGATCAAGGTCGGCGACGTGGCTCCCCAGTATTTCGATGAGGGACAGCAGCAATCCGGCGATTTCTTTTACGTGAAAGAGACTCATGGGGCTACGGCAGGCCTTGTCGTAGGAGCGATAGCGGTTACCGCCGCAGGGGTGGCGATAGAAGCTACGCTGGGTCCCGTGAACTATTAATATATTCATATCGAATGATACAAACTCTATCTGATTTAAAGACCGTGCGTTTCAACGAGCAAGCGGACGGTGTGATCATTTTGGACCAAACTCTGCTGCCGGGTAAGGAAGCGTATCTGACCCTTACCACTGCCGAGGAGATATGGGATGCCATCTATAAATTAAAGGTACGTGGAGCACCTGCTATCGGGATAGCGGCCGCTTATGGTATCTATGTCTGCGCCCGTCGGATCGATACGGCGGAGAAATCCGTTTTCGTGGATGAGTTTCGGAAGATCAAGGAGTATCTGGCCGGTTCCCGTCCGACGGCGGTGAATCTAGTGACGGCGCTGAACCGGATGGAGCGGGTATTGGTCGCTCATCCAACCTTGTCTGTCCCGGAATGGAAAGAGCTATTATATAAGGAAGCGATCGCGATCCGGGAGGAAGACGCCGCCGCTTGCCGGCAGATCGGCGAGAACTGTCTGGAGCTACTCCGTCCCGGGATGGGAATCCTTACGCATTGCAACGCCGGACATCTGGCGGTCTCGGAGTATGGCACCGCCTTGGCGCCGATTTATCTGGGGCAGGAGAGAGGCTATGGTTTCAAGGTCTTCGCCGACGAGACCCGTCCTTTGTTGCAAGGCGCCCGGCTCACGGCCTATGAGCTAAGCAGGGCCGGCGTGGACGTGACGCTGATTTGCGATAATATGGCCTCTATCGTCATGCGGAAAGGCTGGGTGCAAGCCGTGGTCGTAGGTTGCGACCGTGTAGCCGCCAATGGCGACGTGGCGAATAAGATCGGCACGTCCGGAGTGGCTATCTTGGCCCGGCATTACAAGATCCCCTTCTATGTATTAGGCCCGACATCCACCATCGATAGCTCGTGCCCGGACGGCGATTCCATTGTAATAGAGGAACGTAACCCCGATGAGGTCACCGAGATGTGGTATTCAAGGCGTATGGCCCCGAAAGACGTAAAAGTCTACAACCCCGCCTTCGACATTACTCCCCACGAGCTAATCACGGCTATAATTACGGAGAAAGGCATCTTTTATAAAAATAATCGCTGAAAGTTTTGCTAATCCCGAAACAATCAGTAATTTTGCCGCTCAATTTGAGGATATAAATAATTAAACAATATAACAATTTAAATTATGATCGTAGTTCCATTAAAAGAAGGCGAAAACATCGAGAAGGCGCTTAAGAAATTCAAGAGAAAGTTCGAGAAAACAGGTGTAGTCAAGGAATTGAGAGGCCGTCAGGCTTTCGAGAAACCGTCTGTTACGAAGAGAAAGCAGACTATGCGTGCTATCTACGTACAGCATTTGCAACAAGTAGAAGAATAATTATAGCTTCCGGGCTTGTTTTATTGAATTCTTATTCCTATTTTCGTTGCATGAATGTTGATGCAACGAAAATATGCTGATCGATGACTTTCTAAACTATCTCCGGTATGAGCGGAACTATTCCAATTATACGATTGGTGCCTATTCGAAAGATTTGGACCAATTCCAGAGGTATGTAAGAGAGCATCGAGAAGGTGTATTCAACCCCGGGGAAATCGACTCGGATTTCGTGAGAAGCTGGATCGTCAGTTTGATGGACGAGAAGCTTTCTCCCGTATCGGTAAACCGGAAATTAAGTTCTTTGAAATCTTTTTTTAAGTTTCTCATGAAACGGGGGATTGTCTCCGCGAATCCGTTGAGATTGGTGAGCGGTCCGAAAACGAAGAAACCCTTGCCTTATTTTATTAAGGATAGCGAGTTGGAGGCGTTGTTGGACGGGGACGGATTTGATGAGGATTTTGAAGGTGTGAGGAATCGGTTGGTCATTGAGATGCTATACGATACCGGGATGCGCCGCTCAGAGTTAATCGGCATACGAAACGTGGATGTGGATTATGAGGCGATGCAGGTCAAGGTAACCGGAAAGCGGAACAAGCAGCGGTTGATTCCTTTTGCGGAGGGTTTAAAAAACTTAATGCTTGCATACACGGAAGTCCGTGATCGTGAGGTTGAGGCAGCCGGTGAATGGTTTTTCGTTCGAAAGAACGGGAATCAGTTGTCGACGGGGATTGTTTATAATATAGTAAAAAAGCAATTGTCGGAGATACCCATGCTGGCGAAACGAAGTCCACACGTGTTACGACATTCATTTGCAACGAGTATGTTAAACAACGGAGCCGAGCTGAACGCTGTGAAAGATTTATTAGGTCATAGCAGTTTAGCGTCTACCAGTGTTTACACGCATACAACCTTTGAGGAATTAAAAAAAGTGTATCATGCTCATCCAAGAGCAAAAAAAGAAGGAGGTTATTATGGACGTTAGAATTCAAGCAATTCATTTCGACGCAACTGCACAGTTGGAGGCGTTTATTCAGAAGAAAGTTTCTAAATTGGAGCAATACTTCGATGGTATTATATTGGCAGAGGTTACATTGAAGGTGGTTAAGCCTGAGACGGTGAAGAACAAGCAGGCCAGTATAATGTTGTCCGTGAAGAACGGGGAATGTTTCGCTGATAAAATAAACGATACTTTCGAAGGGGCGATAGACGATTGTGTTGAGGCTTTGGAGAAGCAACTGGTTAAATTCAAAGAAAAAATCAGAGCCAAATAAAAAAAAACGGTAGATAAATTTGGTATGTAAGAAATAATATCTAAATTTGCAGCCGTTTCGCCGTGGTGACGAAACGGCTGCTTTTAGAAGTATCGCCTCTTTAGCTCAGTTGGCCAGAGCACGTGATTTGTAATCTCGGGGTCGTTGGTTCGAATCCGACAAGAGGCTCAAAAGAAAAGAGATACATTCTACAAAGAATGTATCTCTTTTTTTTATTTGTTTTTTGTAAAAAAAGTGATAGCTTTGCTTTGTAAAACCTAATATTATGATGCGGATATCCTCTTATTTCCTATATGTAACTCTATTTTTTCTTCTTTTACTCCCTTTGGGTAAGGCAGTTGCCGGTTGGAATAGCTTCATTGTTAATTTCGATAAAAGCCTTTATGGTAAAGGTGCTCAGACTTGGAAAATAGCTCCTTATGATGATCATTGGGTGTACTTTGCAAATAAGAACGGTATGGTGCAGTTTGATGGAAACGTCTGGACGGTATTTCCGATGAATAACTTTTCTGATGTACGTTCTGTACTGGCATCGACTACCCAAAAGCGTATCTATGCAGGTGGTATTAATGAGTTCGGGTATTATGAACCGTCGGAAGATGGAGAGTTGGTCTATCATTGTATGTCCGATACGCTGGAAAGAGATTGCCGTTTTGTTGGTAATGTCTGGGGAATCCACGAAGCTGATAATATTCTTTATATACAAGGTGATGATCGTGTAGTGAAATATCTGAATGGTAAATACACCGCTATTGAAATGAATGCTAAAATAGATTGTTCCAATATGGTAAATGGCATTCTTTATATAGGTACTGATCATGGCGTGTGGGTATTGGTTGGAAATACTTTCTTCCCTTTACAGGGGGCTGATATTCTGGCTTCCAATCGTATCCGTGGAATTATTCCTCATAAAGGTGGTGGTGTTATTGTGGTTACTGCTTACAATGGCTTGTTTTATTGCAACGGGCGTACCACAGTACCTTTTGTCACTGGTGCCGAAGATTTTATGTGTGAAAATGAAGTTTTCTGTGTGGCTGCTCAGGATGATAAAATTGCTCTGGGAACTATTCATAAAGGTCTGTTATTGATAGATTGCTCCACGATGGACGTAAAATACTTCAATGAGAATAACGGATTACGTAATAATACAGTGCTTTCTGTAGCCTTTGATAGCCGGGGTAACTTGTGGGCAGGGCTGGATAGCGGTGTGGACTATGTTTCTTTAAGTTCCTCTTTCACCAATCTATATTCGTATCCTTATTCTTATGGTACAGGTTATACGGCTGCTATGGAAGACGGCTATTTGTATCTGGGAACTAATCGTGGTCTTTATTATACCTCTTATCCGGTGCGGTTGAACGGTAATTTGCCGGATATCCATCCCATCCCCCAATCCAGTGGTCAGGTCTGGAATCTTTGTAAGATTGGAGATGATCTCTTTTGCCTGCACGACCGGGGCATTTT
>OJRW01001069.1_pt1 | contig 23756 bp, 23 predicted proteins | sample 1599231 | NCBI WGS metagenome assembly OJRW01 (sample SAMN04168656, study PRJEB22393) | human gut metagenome | biome: human gut microbiome; feature: stool | host: Homo sapiens | collected 2014-03-17
GTATAAAATATTCTCTTTTCCGAATACTTCCTCCATACCGCGACGCATCGTGTAGTAGTCGCCCATAGGTGTAACGTTTTCTTTCGGAACAGGGTGTGAAAAATATGTCCAGTCGCCGTAAATCGCTCTTATGTCGTCCGCATTAGGACCTATAACAGCGATGGTTTTGTTCCCTTTCAGCGGCAGTGTACCGTCATTTTTAAGTAAAACCGCACTTTCCTGTGCAAGTTTGTGGTTAAGTTTTTTGTGTTCATTGCAGTTTATGACGCTTCTGTCAACTGTCTTTTTACCGTCAAAAAGACCTATTCTGAATTTTGCTCTAAGTATTCTTCTTACCGCGTCATCAATATATTTTATGTCAATTTCATTGTTCTCTATAAGTTCTGACACGCAATCGTAAAATTCGTGCGTATTCATACTCATATCGTTGCCTGCCTCAATCGACAGTTTTGACGCGTCTTTTAAATTTTCGGCTATGAATTGCCTGGTGACAAGATTTAAGACATTTTCGTAATCGCTCACAACAAATCCGTCAAAACCGATTTCGTCTTTAAGAATTTCTCTTACCATACGCGGATTGGCGTTAAGCGGAACGGAGTCAACAGAGCCGTAAGCGGTCATAACCGAGCCGCAACCGACTTTTGCGGCTTTTTCAAACGGCGGTAGGAATACTTCTCTGATTTTTCTTTCACTGACCTCACTGTCGTACGCGTCACGTCCGCCTGTTGCCTCACCGTATGCAATGTAATGCTTTGCACACGCAATAATCAAATTGTCTTCTTCGTATCCCTCAATTATGGCTTTGCCGAGTTCGCCTATAACATAACTGTCCTCACCGAATGTTTCGTTTACGCGTCCCCATCTTAAATCTCTTGCGATACATAAAACGGGGGAGAATGTCCAGTCAAGACCGTCTGCCGCAACTTCTTTGGCAGTAGCCTTGCCCATATCGTGTATTAACTTCCGATTGAAACTTGATGACATTGCAAGCTGTGACGGAAACACTGTTGCACCGTTTAAAAGACAGTGACCGTGAATTGCGTCAATGCCGAATATCGGAGGTATGCCGAGCCGTGTCTTTTCTGCGCGTTTTTTTATATCGTCTGCCTCATCACCTAAAACGTGCAGGAATGAGCCGATACCGAGATTTTTGTACTTTTCGTAATCTTCTTTGCTCAACGTGTTGTAGCTGACTTGCAACATTTGACCGACCTTTTCTTCGTTTGTCATTTTAGAGAGTAAATCGTCAATTCTTTCTTCAATATTCAAAGATTTGTCTTTATATTTTTGCATAATTTCACCGCCGTTTCTGTTAGATATTTTTAGTATAAACACTAAAGTTATGTTTGTCAATGTTTACTTTTTTTGAGTGATATGGTATAATAAATTTTACTTGATTTGAAAGGATTGATAAAATGATAGCATCATTAAAAAGAGCGATTGTACATATACTTGACGCAAATTCGGGTGTGAGTGTGTACTCGGAAGAAGAACTTGATGTTACAGACGCAAGTATAAACAGTTTTATTACAAAGCATATAGAAAAAGTTTTTGAGGACGCAAGTATGCGAAATGCCGAATTTTCGGAAAACAGCGGTTTTAAATATCATTTGGCAGAGTATATAAAGGAATCGGAAGCCTATCTTGATCAGCAGGAGATCAAAAAGCTGGCGGTGGATTTAGATAATTTCAGCTATGAATATGACACTTACGAATATAAAGATACCGTTGAGAACAGGGAAGAACAGGTGGAGAAAATCACAGAGGACATTTTGAATCAGAAAACAGGGTGTTTAAAGGACTGGTTGGTTGAAGTATCGGAAGAATCTGATATAGACAGTGATGTGATAACTGCCCGGTCATTACTTTCCCGCTTGGAAAATGCAGAAACCTTTTCTATCTTTACCAGACAATCAGAACAGGAACAGCCGGAAGCTACGATTACTTTTTATGTGGCAGAGTGTATGGAGTTTCAGGTCATGGGAGAATACCATAATAATCTTACTCTGGAAGAAGCGATTAAGATTTATGAAAGTATTCCGGCAGATCGACTGCATGGAGGCAAAGGGATTGGTTTTGACCTGCAGGACGGGGATAAGGATTATTCTGGAGAGTACGAACTGATGTGTTGGGACAGAGTAGACAGGGAACTGATAGATATGATTCCGCATTATAAGGAAAGTCCATTGGTACAGAAAGCAATTAACGATATGGAAAAGTATCTGAATGAGAAACATGGAAAAGTGCAGGAAGCAGAACAGACTGTGGAAGTGAAACAGGAAGTTCCAGAAGCACCAGTCAAGAAAGAATACGTATCAGTAGAACCGAACCGGGAACAAAACAAAGAGCCTGCAAAGGGTGAAAAAGGAGAACTGAAAAAATCTGTACTGCAGTCGTTGAAAGAGTTTCAGGCAAGGGCAAAAGCACAGGAGCAGAAAAATAAAGAAGTAGAAAAATCCAAAGCACATAAGAAGGGGGATGTAGAATTATGATGGATCTGGCAATGAACTTTGATACAGACGAATGTTCAGTAACGGCAATGTTTGATAAAGGAAACAGAAATGACACAATGGAAGCAATCGACCATATCATTCCATTTCTAAAAGGGGATGCGGATATGATCGTGCTTGTCTGCAATACCCTAAGAAAGCTGTTCTGCATGAGTGATGAAGGCTATGAGACTTTTCTTATGGACTTGGAAGATTATAAATCGGAACTGGAAGAGGGGGAATGAATTCAAGCCAGAGTGCAGTATAGCAGGTGAAAGATGAGAAGCGAAGGAAAAAGTGTCAGCATTGAGAAGTGTTAACAGGTATATATTGGAAGAATTCAGCCAAGGAAACTCTGGCTGATATAAAAACACATCTGCAGAAACAGTGACTGAAGAAATTTTGAGTAGTGGAATTGGGAAGAAGTATTTAGATACTATAATAAAGAGATTAGCTGGCTTGTATACTGACAGAGAGGATATAGTAAACAGATTTGCGTTATTATCAGGGATTGTAGGAGATTCCGAAGAGCTTTTGTTCAGATGATGAAACAATAGGATTGGTACAGGAATTATATAGAACAAAAGTTAATAAAGGGATTTGTTGCGTTTTCCGCTATAATAATCTGCCAGCAAAGAATGTGTTGCCTGAATATGTTTGTGATTATAAGAAACGAGCAGGGTTATTTCAAAGATCAGCAGATTTAGAGTAGTTCTTTTTTTCTGAGAGAAAATTAAAAATCGTTTTTGGTTCTTCTGGAGAGTGATTATAGCGTTTGGGAAACATCCGGAGAAACCATTACCTCAGGGTGTCGTAAAGTTCTTTATCAAAGAAGGTTTTGAGATGCCCTTTCTTTTTTTATCCAAATCTTTCCTCTTGTTTACATATATAAACCTAAGAAAAAGCTTGACGTTTAAATATTACAAGTGTAATATTTAAGAAAATATGAAAAAAGGAGAAATAAAACTATATGAGAAAAAAGAAAAGAAAAAAACACACGAAGATTATTACAAAAATAGTTTTATTTAGCGGTATATTGATTGGTGGTGGAATCGGTATTGTAACAATAATGAATTGTAATGTTCCTGAAAAAAGACTAATGGAATATATGAAATATATTGAAAAAGGGGAATATGAGCAAATGTATGCCATGCTGGATCAGAAAAAAAGCAGCATGAACAGTAAGGAAGAATTTATAGAACGAAATTCTAAAATATATGAAGGCATTGAGATGTCTGATCTGTCCATAACCGATATTACAGCAAAAAGAAAAGAAAACGGAAATGCGGCAGTTTCCTATACAACAAATATGCAGACTGCTGCAGGAAATGTAGAATTTACCAACAATGCGGTATTTTCACATAACTGGACAGGATATCATTTAATCTGGCAGGATCAGTTGATTTTTCCAGAGTTATCTGCAACGGATAAAGTTCAGGTAACGTCAGAAGAGGCAAAGAGAGGAGATATTTTAGACAGAAATGGTCGTCAGTTGGCTGGAGAGGGAACTGCATCTTCGGTAGGAATTGTTCCGGGCAGGATGGAGAACAGAGAAGATACAATAAAAAAACTGGCAGAGTATCTTGGAATTGGAGCAGACGAAATTGAGGATAAGTTAGAAGCCGGTTGGGTAAAAGCAGATTCTTTTGTACCAGTAGCAACAATTCCTAAAATACAAGAGGTCGATCTTCTGACAGTGAATCCGGATAAAACTGTTCTGGAAGAAAAAGAAAAGCAGGACACATTATTGAAGATTCCAGGTATTATGTTATCTGATGTAAAAGTACGAACTTATTATCTAAAAGAAGCTGCCTCTCATCTGGTAGGGTATGTACAGGCGGTTACAGCCGAGGATTTGCAGGAACATAAAGGGGAAGGGTATCGTACAAACAGTGTGATTGGAAAGACTGGACTGGAAACGCTTTATGAAAAAGAACTAAAAGGAACAGATGGGTGTGAAATCTGTATTGTAGATGCAAATGGAAATAAAAAAAGTGTTATTGCATATGAGCCTAAAAAAGATGGAGAAGATATCCATACTACGATTGATGGCGATCTTCAAAGTACTCTTTATGAACAATTTAAAGAAGACAGAGGATGTTCTGTAGCTTTGAATCCTTATACAGGGGAAGTATTGGCGTTGGTAAGTACGCCATCTTATGATAATAATGATTTTGTACGTGGAATGGACAACAGCCAGTGGAGTGCATTAAATGAAAATGAAGACAGGCCTTTATACAACCGCTTTCGCCAGACATGGTGTCCTGGCTCAACTTTTAAACCTGTAATTGCTGCAATTGGATTAAAAGTGGGGGCATTTACTGCAAATGACGATTTTGGAAATGAGGGTCTGGCGTGGCAGAAAGATTCCTCGTGGGGAGATTATACAGTGACTACACTTCATGATTATGAACCTGTGATCTTGAAAAATGCGCTTATTTATTCAGATAATATTTATTTTGCAAAAGCAGCATTAAAAATTGGTGCGGATCAACTGATGCAGTCTCTAAATCAAATAGGATTTAATCAGGAACTTCCATTTGATATTAAAATGTCAGAGTCCCAATATTCTAATATGGACAAGATAGAAACAGAAATCCAGCTTGCTGACAGTGGGTATGGACAGGGACAGATTCTGGTAAATCCTTTGCATCTTGCAAGCATTTATACGGCTTTTCTAAATGATGGAAATATGATAAAGCCATATCTTCACGCGGATGGTGGAAGCACTTCCAGTGAAATCTGGATAAAAGATGCTTTTTCACCACAAATTGTTTCGGAGGTTATGGAGGGGTTAGAGGGTGTAGTGAATAACCCGGAAGGAACTGGTTATGGAGCATGCCGGGAAGACATTAGATTAGCAGGAAAAACCGGAACAGCGGAACTGAAAGCTACAAAAGAAGATACATCTGGAACAGAAATTGGCTGGTTTACAGTTTTTACTACAGATAGAGATACAAAGAATCCTATTTTGCTCATCAGTATGGTAGAGAATGTGAAAGATATTGGAGGAAGCGGTTATGTGGTGGAAAAGGATAAGGCGATACTGGATGAATATCTTGGTAATGAATAATTTTTACCTTTAAATATTACAAATGTAAGAGGAAAATGATATGAAAAAAATTTGGAAAATATTTGTGGGAGTTATTTTTCTTGCTGTCTGTAGTGGATGTGGCATAAAGAAAGAGCAGAAAAAGACAATTGAAGATACGAAAGAAAAAATTTACAGAGAGTGTGAAATGCTAGCAGAAGGCTATCGGAACATATATGAGAATGCTGTGAAAGAAAATGCACTATATGAGCTGAGTACAATACAAAAAAGTATGGATTATTTTGGAAAATATGGATATGCAGTAATTGATTCCTACAATCAGCTGGATATGGTTCAAAGTATTAAAGTAGATGATTTTTTGAAAAAAGCAGAAAAAGAGAAGAATGGAAAAACTACTATATTTCAAGTTATAGCAGGGGATTATTTTATCCGGTATGATCTGAAAACCAAACAGGGGAAAATAGACGTTGAAGTAAGCTCTTTTAAATGGAAAGAGGACACTTGGCAGGAAACATATTATCATGAGTTTAGAGCTAATTCATGGAAATATACAGAAAACGGGTATTTCTTTATAGAAGAATATCATCCGGCAGGATATGATGGACCGTCTGGATATCGGGACTTTCGGGTAGCACCGTTAAATAAAAAATGTCGGGAGTTGAATCGAAAATATATACTTCCTTTTGGATATACACTTAATAAATTGTTTACTTCTAATTGGAGTGAAAAAAATTATGATGGAATAAATTTTTATGATGTTTTTGATCGTTTACTTTCAATGGAAGAAAAAACTGATGAATTTAAGGAAGGAAAGACTTATGAAATCCCAAAAGAATCATTTGAAGCGATATTTCAAAAATATTTTAATATAAGCGCAGAGATACTGCAGACAGGAACGGTATTTCACACGGAAACACAGACATATCGGTATCGAACCAGAGGAATCGTATATGATTTTGCTCCCACACCATATATTCCATATCCGGAAGTTGTTTCCTACATAGAAAATCAAGATGGAACAATAACACTGGAAGTAAATGCGGTATGGCCACAAAAAGAATTAGATCAGGCGTTTTGTCATAGCGTAACCATTCGGCTGTTAGATAAAGATAGATTTCAATATGTATCCAATTATGTATCAAGGTCAGAAATAGAGGTTACCTGGTATACGGAAAGATTATTAGACGAAAAGTGGGAGGAATGTTATGGAGATAATTGATATGAGTACAAAAAGAAAACTGAAAAAGATGGTGAGTGTTTTATTTATTTTGGGATGCTTTTTCATAGGAAATACAAAATGTAAAGGGGCTGATTTAGAATATATTTCACAGGAAACTGCGAATTATGCTGTACAAGAAAGAGGATATGATTTGCCAGTAGATGAAGTCGTGAAAGAAGAAGCTATTGAAGATTGTAAGAATGTTATGAATCAGATGAAAGTCATTTATCAAAAGGCGGATAAAGGGACTTCATCGAATATAGTAGTTTCTGAGACAGTAATGGAAGAAATGCAGGAAGTATTAAAGGAAAAAAATGTCCCTGTTATTACATCAGCGCCGTATTCAAATATGGCTAATTATTCTAAAATGGAAGAATTTCTTTTCAGGGCAGAACAGGATCTGCCAGGAGATATCGTCTTATATAGGATTAACAGGGATGGTGGGATAGAAAGACTCAAATTCAATTATGATGGGACAGATATGTATTTGCTGGCTGTGAAAGCTGTTTGGGGTATGAACGACAATCCATCTATTGTATATGTTTCGTATACAAGGATAGAAGAATGGAAATATACAGAAAAAGGCTGGTTTGGTTATACGCTATGTGTTCCAAAATATCCGGAAGTATCAGAAGCGGTTGATGGCAGTTCTATGATAAGAATTAAACCTTTAAGTGATGAATGCAGGGAAGTTTCAAAGAGGTGTGTGTATTTGCTTGGATATCAGGGGAATAATCTTTTATGTTCTGATTGGGATAGATCTGATATGGAAGGGTTAGATTATAATGGTTTATATGAATATTTATATCGAATGAAATACGGGGAGAGATATGAGTTTTCAGGTAACTCAAGTGGAATTCCGGCAGAAGAGTTTGAAAATCTGATAATGGAGTTTTTGCCGATAACAGCGGAGCAAATTAAAAAATGGGCAGTATTTGATTCGGAACATCAAACTTATGACTGGGAACGATTAGGTTGTTTAAATTATAGCCCTACTTATTTTGGAACATCTTTACCGGAGGTCGTTGAAATAAGAGATATCGGAGAGGGAAACAATGTGCTGGTTGTTGATGCTGTATGTGATACATTTATATGTAATGATGCCGTTATTACAAGTGAGCTGACTGTTAAGTTCAACGATGATAAGAGTTTTAAATATATGGGGAATAAAATTCTGAATAATGGTACGAAAGAAGTTCCCAAATATCAATATAGAATAAAAAGAAAGAACTGATAACAACTATCAGCCCTTTCATATTTGTTAATTCCATATATGTAATTTTTTTAAGATATCAGAAGTGATTTCAAATGCTTTTTTGCCAGTTGCATTAGAATCACTTTGGATATTGGTTGCAAAATAATAGCTGTTATCGGAAGTTTCTACATATCCGATAAACCAGCCGTTGATATCCTGTCCGTTGACACGACCGGTTCCAGTTTTTCCGTAGAAATTACCATTAGGTGTACTGGCAATTTTTATAGCATTTTTAACAGAAAATACATTTTGGGAATTTAGATGGAATTCATTTGTGTTAAATTTTTTTAATAATGTTACTTGCTCTAAAGGCGAGATTTTTAATGAAAAATCGGACCAGTATAAATCCAGATTTGAACTGGTTGTTTGGTTTCCATATTCTATTTTATTCAAAAATTCCTGGACTCTGTTAATTCCGAGCTGCGAATCAATTGCCTGGAAATACCAGTTAACGGAATTTTGCATAGCAGAGTTTAAATCCTGATCAGCTTCCCAGGATGGAAAAGGAAAGGCATCACCATTCCATGTCATGGAAGAGTGTTCTGGTGTGATGATTCCGGATTCCAACCCTAATAATGCATCGTATATTTTGTAGGTAGACTCTGGCGGAATACGTTTGGTGGCTTCTTCAAGATCGTATATTTTCCAGGAATCCAAATTATTGTCATACAAAACAAATGATCCATCATATGTTCCAAATGTTTCGGATATATCTAACAGGGAGATATTTTTGTCTGTATCACTAAAATGATATACGTTTTGAGTAGAGGCATCAATGGATAAAATGGGTGTACATCCAATAAAAACAGCACTAATGACCAGATAAATTATCAATGCTCTCATTTTTTGATAAAGAGTTTCTTTCCTAAAAACGGCGATGTTGAGAATACGTCGTTTCATCTGCCTGAAATTTCCGGACATTCCAACTGCCAGTGGAGAGGAAAAAGAGGATATTTTTTCTGCAAAATTAATCAGTGTAGTTCCATAAGCTTGGTATTCATCAGCAGAAATCATCTGCAATACAGCAGAATCACAGGCTATTTCACGGTCACAGAGAATTTCTTTTAAAGTGTACCAAACAAAAGGGTTAAACCAGTAGAGTATATTACTTATGACCATGAGGAAGCCAATAAATGTATCTTTGTGACGGTAATGCTGTAATTCGTGTAGCAGCATAAAACGCATATCATCAGGATTCAGTTCGGAAATTAAATGGATGGGAATGTAAATTCTGGGATGTATTATTCCGATTAAAACTGGTGATTTTAAAAATGCAGTACTGTAGACTGATACTGGGTGAGAGATTTTAAGTTCCTTTAAACAATTGTAATAAATAGTTTTTACCTGCTGATTTTGAAGCGGGAGAGCAGATCTTTTTATGGAACGTACATAGTTTAATGAATGAAGGGTGAGGACTGACATAATCATAACACCCGTTATCCATATTAGAAAGAGTATGGTATTCAAGCCTCCAGAAAATTGACTACTGATGGAAACTGAAAAATCATTCACCTGGTTTAACAAAATATTTTGTGTATTACTGGTAAGTTCGGATAGCGTGTCGGTACCAGAGTTAAGTCCTGAGTCAGTTTGAAAAAAATGTAACCATGAAAAAAGTTGTGAGCCATGAATCTGTACAGGAAAAAATGGCACGGCAAGTAGTAAAAATAAAAGAAAACAGAGATGGTACTGTGTAGCCGCAGATAAATATTTTTTCAGAAGTTTTTTTGTTCCGATTATTACAAGTGTAAAAATACATATGAAGATATTACTGATTAAAAAGTGGATAATCCAGTTGCTCATTCAAAACCTCCTATTTCTGATGTTTTGATAATAAATGGCGTAAGTTATCAATTTCTGTTGAAGAGAGCTTATCGTCTTCAAGGTAAGAAGCCAGCATAGAAGAAAGATTTCCATTATAATATCGCTTTAAAAAAGAATTGCTTTCCTGGCGTATATATTCATCTTCTTGGACTAATGGAGTATAGACAAATACCCGGCTTTGTTTTTCGTAGGAAAGAGCTTTTTTGGAAACAAGTCTCTTGATAAGAGTTTGAATTGTTTTTGGACTCCAGCTGGTAGTTAGAGTAAGTTTTTCTGTAATTTCATTTGTATTGATGGGAGCATATTTCCATACAATTTTCATAACTTCAAATTCGGCTTCTGAAATTTGGGGTAGTGACATAATAAAATCCTCCTGCTAAATCCTACATATGTAATAAATATATTATATTACTTGTAGAAGAAAAAAGTCAAATGGCAGATGATATATAGAATATAAAATTAATAATGTAGAGGCAATAAAGGTGAAAAAGATAGAAATTATTGAGAGAATCACAGATGCTAATGGAAGCATAAGTGAAAACATATTGACTAGCTGGGAACATAAAAACCAATTCATACCGGAAATTATAAGGTTTGGAGAATTAAAAATATATCTACAGGAACGAATTGTTAAAAAGAATGATAGTGATGTTCATCTTTCAAAATATGAATATGATATTTTACTTCTTTTAGCGAAAAGTCCAGGTAGAATATTTGGAAAAGAAATGGTTTATGATCTGGTATGGAATGAACCTTATTCCGGTGATTATAATGTGGTTATGCGACATATCTGCAATATCAGAGAAAAAATAGAAGATGATCCTGGACAACCATTATATATACAAACAGTACGAGGTGTAGGATATCGGTTTAATGGGAATTTAGGCAGCGAGTGAAATCGCTGCCTATTATTATGGTTTTACAAAGAAGGGAGTTGGTTATGAGAAGATCTTTGTATTTCAGGAGCATCCTGTTTGAGATATTTGGACAGGTTTTGATGTATCAATTCCAACTCTTTTATTTCTTGCTTAAAGGAAACGTATTGAGTATTTAGTGATTCCTTTCTGGAAATAAGATCTGCAATTTGCTCTTGCAACTTATTGGAATTAAGATGTTTCAGGTTTATACCATTTTCCTGTAAAATATGCTCGGCACCAGCGAAAAGGATAATTTGAGATTCATATTTACGGAAATAACGATCTGGATCTTTGGAGCTTTTATAATGGTCGTCGTAAATTTTATTTTTCTGATATTGTTCGGCATATTTTAGCATTTCTCGAAGATGGCGTATCTGAGACTCGAGAGAAACAACAGAGGTATTTACCTCTTTTTGCTGCATATGTAACAAGGCTATGCGGTCTTCAAGTTCTGAAAAATTATGTAGATTATGTGTGAACATCTTGTTATATTCAGCAGAGACAATTTTTAAATTTTCCTTATTTGCCCATTTCTGAAATCCAATGTTTCCTGCTATATTGGGAGTGTTGGTGTCTATTAACTTATTACGAACAGAAGGAACAGTAGTTCTGTGAAGCTTATTATTAATGCGTTCTTTGATACGTTCCTTAGTAAAGTTTTTTCCTAAAGATTTAGCACTTCCACGCACTGGACGGGACATATCGGGAGAACGAAAGGTAATGTATTTTCTGCTGTTTTCGCCAAATTCTGCGTTTTTTATTTCATATCCTTTAGCTTCCATAAATGCAAGAAATTCTGAGTAAGTGGAAACAATTCGGATTGTCTGGTTGATATCTTTTCGCAGCTGCGCTTTTTTACTGGATTCAGATTTATTTGCAGCCCATTCATTGTATTTCATTCCCTTTTTACCATCTGGCATAATTGTGGACAGGTTATGTTCCTGGCATAAAGTGTCGCTGAGATTTCGTATTTTCCAGTAATTCTTTTTACAGTCATGATAATGAGAAAAAGTGATATTATCTGCAGAACAGAAAATCAAATGGTTATGTACATGACCTTTATCAGTGTGTGTTGTCAGAACATAGGAGTATTTTCCCTCCAGTAAGCGATCCGCAAGTTCTTTGCCAATTTGATGGGCTTCTTCATAGGAAACTTCACCAGGGGAAAATGCCTGAATCAGATGAAATGCCTTATTTGTATTGTGCGGATCTCTGCAGTCATGTGTATGATCCAAAGTGTATTTAAAGTCAAGAACGGCTGTTTCGGGAGAGCAGGCAAAGGAAGAAATATATAGATTCTGGTCAGTTTTATCTGGATTGCAGATGTATTCTATTGCTTTATTAACGGTTGTTTTGATACCATGGATTTTTGTAACTGCCATATTTTTTCCATTAACTCCTTTATATCGTCCAGGTCCTTTGGGTAAACTGTATTGGTACTGTTTATACGATGGGTGATCTGATTCAAATTGCTGCTGATATTGCCCAACAGGGTATTCATTTTTCGGATATGAGAGTAGTCTACTTCATATACAAATCCATATAAGATCATTTTCCGTAGAAAGGCAGATTTGCTTTTCATCCTGGAAAGACGATATTTTTCTTCTAAAATGTATTGTTCGTCATCATTCAAATAAAATTGTACGGGATGAATTCTGGTACGTTTGCTCATTGAAATCCTCCAATTCGTTTTTTTCTATAAAAAAGAGTACAAAAAAACTGTCTAACCAGTTCGGTTATGACAGTTATGGTACTTGGTTTTATGTTGGTTTGGACAGATGTATCTGTAAGTTATTTTAACAGGACTGGGTGAAAGCGTCAAATTAAGAAATTATAAAATATGAGAGGGCCAGGGATACTCCCTGATACATTTTGGTAGAATGAACCGGAAAGGGAATTTGACAAAATGAGCCAGTTGTCATGACACTGGCAGTGCTTGCTTCTTTTGGGGTGTAGCCTGCAAAGCAGGCTATGCAAAAGCTATAAAACATAAATGGAACTGTGAGAAGTGGTTGAGAATATAATCCTGATAGCGTATAATCAGAGCAAGAAATCGTAAGTGAGGGATAAATTTGAAACGTGAGGAAATTTTTCAATATGTGAAAGAGCAATATGGAACGGAACCGGAATATTTATGGAAAAAAGATCCTGATTCTGCGGTGCTTCGACATAAAAATGGAAAATGGTATGCTATAATTATGGCAGTGGAAAAGAAAACACTGGGATTAGAAGAAGATGGAAAAATTAATATCCTAGATGTAAAATGTGACCCTGATCTGGTTGGGATGTTAATTCAAACGTATGGATTTTTACCGGGGTATCATATGAATAAGCGACACTGGATTACGATTCTTTTGGATGAATCTGTCAGTGAAGCTAAGACGCTAGATTTTCTGGATATGAGTTATGATTTAATTGACAGTGGGAAGTAATTAAAATTTAAAAGGAAGCCTTTCAGAAAAATCTCTGATCGGCTCCCAGGTATTCATTCTGGATATGTATAAGTTGATCTTTGCAACAGGATATTTTCCCAATCTCGTTCATGGCGCAACACTCGGAGAATATGAATTTCTTTTGTTTCTTCCATTATAATATAAAAAATAATAGATGGCGGAAAAGATCTTTTATGTATGGAATATCCTCTGTACAGAATTTGAGTTCGGGGAAAGGCAGTACTGAACTGGCCTAAATTCTGCATTTGTTCTTTCAGATCAGATTGAAAACGGTCAGCACGTTGCTGGCCGAATTCTTCTTCAATATAATCTGCAATGTCTGTGACGTCGTAAATTGCTTCCCAGGTTAAAATAATTTTATATTCTTGCATTTCTTCGTGCATCCCTTAATTCTGTGATTTTGCGAAAAGCATCTTCCAGTGGCAATTCACGACCAGCTTCCATATCATCAATTCCCCGGTCTAACATGCGGAGAAGATGATTGTTTTCCTGGTTTTTATCGGTTGTAGGGACTTTTTTTGTTAATTCCATGAAATCACTCCAATCATACGGTTTATAAATAGTGTATGTTGTTCAGAAGTATCTATCCATAGTTTAGCATAGAATGGGCAGCAATACAATTGAATTATTTTGCAGGAGCGTCCGTCAGACCAAGAAGATATTCGCAGGAAACATTAAATACTTCGGCCAGTGCGACAACTTCGTAGTCGGGAACGAAACGTGTGCCTTGTTCAATTCGCAGGATTGCCAGATCATTAAAATCATATCCTGCAAGTTGTAATTTGGCAGCGAGTGTTTTCTGAGTAAGATTATGAGCCTTTCGTAATTCTTTTACCCGTTGTCCTATTCTGTTTTTACTGTTCGTTTTTTTATCCCAATAAATAATCATTCTGATCCTCAAAAGTTTCTAAAGATGAAGTATTATTATTGATTTTAAGGAAAAATATTGTTACTATACTTCTAAAGATGAAGTTTTGGAAAGTTTATTTGATTTTTGAAATAAGAAAATGATAATGCTGCCTGTAATGAGAAATAATTCTAGTGAGAGGTGGAAAGAAGATGAATGAATTTTATGAAGCAGTATCGAATTTATTTGAGGAATTGCGCTGTGACTCCGGAGAAAGAGAATATACAGTACAGCCGGAAGAATGGAAAGAAGCAGAGAAGAATTTGAAACAAATACAAAAGAAGCTGCCACTACATCTGGAAAAAATCCCAGAGCGTGAGCAGAATTTCTGGAATAAATATCTGAATCAGTTAGAACATTTCCATTATGAAGAGGAGCAGCGGGCTTATTACCAGGGAATGATGGATGTAGTTGAGTTTCTTATTAATATAGGGGCAATAAAGAAATCCACGAATGTTAAGAGAATGATAGAAAAATATGCACGTTAAGAGTGGCGGTATGGGAAACCATACCGCTTCTTCAGAATAATTCAGATAGAATTCAAATGAATTTCAGGGATCTTGTTTATCGTGGTCTGTAGGAATTTTGTATGTGCGCAGGTATGCTTCTACGATGGCAAGGATAGCGGTAATTTGCTCATCGTTGCATTTTGACAGGTACATGAGCAGGCGTTGATAATCAAGATTATCTGTATGATTGTTTGGATAAAACAATGGTTCAGGAGGAACATTTAAAGCGCGTACCAGTTTTCTGATTTTATGAAAACTGGGAACTCGGCCCCCATTTTCAATTTCCTTTAAATATCGGCTGGACATTTCTGCTTTTTCAGCTAATTCTTCATAAGTCAATTTTTGCTCGTGTCGGGCGTTCTTAAAAAACAATCCCAGTTCTTTATCTGTTTGTTTTGGCATATGATACACCTCCATGTTTAGTGTATAGTTCCCTTTCTTGAAAGAAAATGAACTAATATTTCACTAAAAAAGAGGGTGATATTTCACTTTTTAAAAGACATATAAAATTCTGAATTTCCGTAAAACAGATCCGGAGGTATTGGAAAGATTAAGAATTTTATTGTCTGGTATCATATCCGTCATTACGTGACGGATGAAATAGATAAATAGTTCAAAAAAGCAAATAAATTTCTTTACCTCAAAAAGTGAATTATATGCCACAAGAAATGATGGCAAAATATTATCTTTTGATATAAATAGCGTCCGATGGGCTAAAAACTACCCATTAGGACGTTTTTTATATACCTCAAAATACAGGAAAAACAATTTTCTCGTATTTATTAAGAAATTTTTTAAAAATTTCTTCCCACACCCCGACAAATGCACTCATCCGTTTGGGATATGTGTGAAGGGGAAGCAAGAACTTTGCTTATTGCCTACCGGCGGGGAAGGAGGTGAACTCTTATGGAGCAATCCTCTTTTCAAGATGAGCAGACAGTCAGACATCAGTTTGATTCTCTGTGCAAGCTGGCATTGAAAAGTGAAGTTATTAATTATGAAAAGCATATGGCATATCGCCAGAAGTATGAAGTGATGTTGTCAGAATTATCAGAAAAGGAGTTGAGCAGACTTTTTATAATGGATGAGCATGAAATGGAAACACATCGTTTTCAGGTTCTGGGTTACGACATAGAAGTCAAAGATGCATTGATTGCTGAAGCACTGCAGACACTTACTGAAAAGAAAAGGAATGTTGTGTTATTATCATATTTTATGGATATGAGTGATGCAGACATTGCCAGAGAAATGAATCTTGTACGCAGCACAATTAATGAGCATCGTAGACGATCACTGGAACTGATGAGAAAAAATATGGAGGAATCTGCAAATGAAAAAAAGTAAAAAACAGAAATGCACATTTGATTTGCTGCCATTCCATGTTATTGAGGCAGCATCAACTGGTGATACTGAGGCAATCCAGGCAGTGTTGAAGCATTATGAAGGGTACATAACAGTTTGGGCTACCAGAAAAATGTTTGACGAATTTGGACAGGTGCATTACTGTGTAGATGAAACTCTGCGTCAACGCCTGGAAGCAAAACTGATTACTAAGACCTTGGGATTTGATACGAAATCATATGTAAGGAAAAGTAATCAGTAAAGGGAGTATTTAATATAGATTCCTTTTCCCCTTCAGGAATTTTTGTACCTTGAAAATTGTATATTGTTTTACATACAGGACGTGAAGATATGTAGAGCCACTAGGTAAATCCGCCATGATATATCTGCTCTGTTAATGGAGTAAATACGAGGAAATGCTGAAATATAACATTGAAGTAAAGGTATGGAGCGAGAAGAATTTGACAAAATGTGCAGCAGCTGCACAGGGCGACGAAGCATATCTGTGATAATGATACTTCCAGAAAAAATCTGGTCATATTTAATGACGGTGCAAAACCGATGTGGGCAGAGTACTGAACTGCCACCTGTATTGTAATTTTATCTGCCGATGACAGTGTATAAAATTGTAAATTGTCATGGGCAGATAAAAATGTTTTGTCCAAAGAGAAAAGGAGGAGAGAAGAGTGGCGATTAAAATTGAAAAAGGTAAGATTCCAATTTGGGAAAAATATATGCTTACGGTGGATGAAGCAGTGCAATATTTTGGAATAGGTGAAAAGAAAATAAGGATGCTTATTTCGGAACATCTAAATTCAGAATGTTGCTTTACAGTCCAGGTGGGGTGTAAGTCATTGATTAACCGTAAGAAATTTGAGGCCTTTCTGGATCAGACTACGTCTTTGTAAAAAATATACGAACAATTTAGCACTTTAAAGTGGAAATGCTAGCCCTGGTATGATATAATACCTATATCGTGCTAGGGCTTCTTCGTGGAAAGGGGCGAAGACGTTTGGGTAAAACAAAACGTGACCAAAAACGACGGGATAAAAAAGGTCGAATTTTACGAAACGGAGAAAGTCAGAGAAAAGATGGAAGATATGCGTTTGTATATACAGATTGTTATGGAAAGCAGAAGTTTTTGTATAGTTGGAAATTAGAGCCAACAGATTCTCTGCCAACTGGATGCAGACCATGCTTAGCTCTAAGGGAAAAAGAAAAAAATATCCAAAGAGATTTACATGATGGTATAGTACCTTACGGAGGAAATTTAACAGTTTTAGATTTGGTTCAAAAATACATTGGACAAAAAAAGGGGGTTCGTCATAACACTCAGGCGAACTATGATTTTGTGATCAATATAATAAAAAAAGAAGAATTCGGAACCAGAAGAATAGATAAAATAAAATTGTCGGATGCAAAAGCATGGTTTATTAAGCTGCAAGCAGATGGAAGAGGATACAGTTCCATTCACAGTGTGCGTGGAATTGTAAGACCTGCATTTCAGATGGCAGTTGAAGATGATTTACTGCGCAAGAATCCTTTTGAATTTCAATTATGTACAGTTGTCGTAAATGACAGTGTTACAAGACAGGCAATTACAAAAGAACAGGAAGAGTTATTTCTGGAGTTTATCCGAAATGATGACCATTACTCAAAATACTATAATGGAATGTTTATTTTGTTTAAGACTGGACTTCGTATTTCTGAGTTTTGTGGATTGACAGTGAAAGATATTGATCTTCAGGAGAGAAAAATCAATGTGAATCATCAGCTTCAGAGAACCAGAGGAATGCAGTACGTCATTGAAGATACCAAAACTTCAAGTGGAACACGAATGTTGCCGATGACAGATGAAGTTTATGAATGTTTTGAACAGATTGTGAAAAATCGTAAAAAAGTAAGGGTTGAGCCGATTGTAGATGGATATAGTCGATTTTTATTCCTGGATAAAAAAGATATGCCTGAGGTAGCACTCCATTGGGAAAAACATTTTCAGTGGGCGTTAGGAAAGTATAATCGTACTCATGAGGAACAAATGCCAAAGATCACACCTCATGTATGTAGGCATACATATTGTTCCAATATGGCGAAAGCTGGAATGAATCCGAAGGCACTCCAATATTTAATGGGACATTCTGATATAGGGGTTACGTTAAACGTATATACGCATCTGGGATTAATTGATGCAAAAGAAGAGATGAATAGGATTGCAAAACTGGCATAGTATGATAAAATAATAGAAAAAAGAATTAAAAATAATCTGATTATAAGGTTCTTAGAAAGCCTGTTTTCCAGGCTGGTTATTACTAAGAAGTTACTAAATTTGGATAAGAAAATATACGAATTTATGCTGTGATATACAGGAAAATGACAGGATTGAAGATTATCGGAAAATGCCTGTAAACAGCGTAAATACAGCATTTCAAGGAGTTTTAAGCAATGATAAGTGTGTTATTTGTCTGCCACGGCAATATCTGCAGATCAACCATGGCCGAGAGTGTTTTTACGCACAAAGTAAAAACGCTCGGCCTTTCAGATCAGTTTTTGATCGACAGTTTTGCAACAAGTACAGAGGAGATTGGGAATCCGCCTCACAGAGGAACAGTGAACAAGCTGAGAGAAGTGGGAATACCACTGGTTCCGCACAGAGCGAAGCAGATTACGTGGGCGGATTATGAAAAATCCGATTATATTATTGGTATGGATTCTGCTAATATGCGTAATCTTAACAGGATGCTGAAGAATGACCCGGAAGAGAAGCTTTATAAGTTTCTGACTTTTGCCGGATCAGGACGGGATATTGCGGATCCTTGGTATACAGGAAATTTTGATGAAACTTATGAAGATATACAGGAAGGTTGTGAGGGATTTCTGGATTATCTGGAGAAACATGGAGAAATCCATTACTGATATTTCGGAATGAGACACAAATCTGAAACAATACAAAAGGTATGACAGCAAAAGGCAGCGGAAGTTGCTTTTTCTGTCGATGAAAACTTCTTTACAAATCTGAAAACTTCTATTATACTTGTCCATACAGCAAGCAACTCAGATTCAGCAGAGAAATCTGCTCTCTGCAATTCTACAGTGGAAGTTCTTTCCACAGAAATATCTAATCATGTTATCAGATCAGAATCATTTTGTGCGTCGTTGTGAGAGCGCACAGGATTTTGTCAGGACATTCGTCCGCTTTGTTTCACAGAAAGGAAATTAAATATGGAAAAAAGTTATGAAACTTTTGTCACGGACCTGAGAAAGCTCCTTCTTGCGGCTATGGATCTGAAGGAAGAAGAAATTTATTTTTCAAACGATGGAGAAAAATATGGCTGTTTGGGAGATAGGCTATTTGTAGAGAGTGGTCATATGGAAAAGGCAAAAACAGTTTGCGGGTTGCATACAGAAGAACTTTATAAAAGGTACTGTCAGGAACATTCTTTTGAAAATATCGTTCATGATTGTGTTGGGGAGATAAAGAAAGTCAGTGAAAATTGTGTGCTATGTGATTTGGATGATCTGAAAGATTATGAGAAGGTAAAAAGCAGACTTTTTATTCGACTTCTGAATGCAGATGAAAACAGGACTATACTGAAGGAGTTGGTTCATCACAAAATCGGAGATATTGCTTTAGTGGTTTATTATCTTGCAGGAGAAAAAGAGGGATATGTTCTGAGTGCAAAGATCAAGAAAAGCTTTGTGGAGAAATGGGGAAAAGATGCGGATACTGTTTTCGAAGCTGCTCTAATAAATACATATTTTATCAGTCCACCAAGAATCTATCATTGGGAAAAAATGCTGTTTGATAAGACATATGAAGGAGATAATTTCATGGATATCCTTGGAACATACCATCCAAATAAAGGGATTGCCGGGAATTGCCTGAGTACAGAAAAGCGTACTAATGGAGCGGCAGCAATCTTTTTGCCCGGGGTAGCCAGACGTCTTTCTGAACTTCTGGGTTCAGACCTGTATCTGGTTTTTACCAGTGTTCATGAAGTAATGGTCCATAATGCGGATGTGGTTTATCCGGAAGATTTGAAAGAAGTTCTAAGTGATACGCTCGAGAAAGCAACTCCGGAAGAGGATTATCTGACATCTTCCATTTATCGATACAGCAGAAGGAGTGGTGAATTCTCTGTGGAATTGAAATGAGCTAAAGAGAGGTGACATATGGAAGTGCTTTGAGTTTATCGTTATTTGGGCATTAGAACAGAAATTAAGGCCGGAATCCATCATAAAGAATGAAATTCCGGCCAGGTTCTTTCCATGTGTTATGCTGTTTGTCTAACTATTATAAGAGTTCTTTTTTTGTGGTTTAGCTGAGAAGTGCGGAATCGTTGGAAAATTCTTCACCGCTGGCTTCTTCGAATTTGTCCAGGAGATCTTTGACTGTAAGCTTTTTCTTTTCTTCGCCCTGGATATCCAGAATGATCTTTCCCTCCCACATCATGATCAGACGATTGCCGTGAGTGATTGCATCACGCATGTTATGGGTGATCATCATGGTTGTCAGATGATCGCGGGTTACGATCATGTCTGTGATCTCGAGAACCTTGGCTGCAGTCTTCGGATCAAGAGCAGCAGTGTGCTCATCCAGAAGAAGAAGCTGAGGCTTCTTTAAGGTTGCCATCAGAAGTGTCAATGCCTGACGCTGGCCACCGGAGAGGAGTCCGACTTTGGAAGTGAGCCGGTCCTCAAGACCAAGACCGAGAATCTTCAGGAGTTCGTGGTATTCTTCCCGTTCCTGGCGGGTAATGCCCGGACGGAGAAGGCGGGATTTTCCGCGGCGTTTGGCAAGAGCGAGATTTTCTTCAATTCCCATAGTTGCAGCAGTTCCGGTCATAGGATCCTGGAATACACGGCCAAGATACGCGGCTCTTTTATATTCGGAAAGTTTTGTGACATCGGTTCCACCGATAATGATCTTTCCGGAATCTACAGGCCAGGCACCTGCAACTGCATTCAGCATAGTGGATTTTCCGGCGCCGTTTCCTCCGATGACTGTAACAAAATCACCTTCGTTCAGATGAAGATCCACGCCGTTTAAAGCAACCTTTTCATTGATGGTGCCCGGATTAAATGTTTTATGTATATCGATCAGTTTCAGCATGATCATTTACCTCCCTGTTTGGCTTTTGTAAAGTATTTGCCCTTCCAGTATGGGAAAGCAAGGAAAAATGCAACGACGAGTGCGGAAAGCATTTTCAGAAGGTCTGTATCAATTCCCATCCAGATAACAATCTGAAGTACCAGATAATAAAGAATAGAACCAAATACAACGCTTAACAGCTTCAGTGCAAAGTTGCGGAAAATACGGCTGAAGATCGCTTCACCGATAATTACTGCAGCAAGACCGATAACGATAGAACCACGTCCCATGTTGATATCTGCAAATCCCTGATACTGTGTGAGAAGAGCGCCGGAAAGAGCAACAAGTCCGTTGGAAAGCATCAGTCCCAGAACCTTATTGCGGTCTGTGTTGATACCCTGTGCACGGGACATGCTTGGATTACATCCGGTCGCACGCAAGGAACATCCGAGTTCAGTTCCGAAGAACCAGTAAAGGACTGCAATCAGAATGATGATCATAATTGCTACGATAAAAAGCGTATTCTGTGTCAGAGCAACACCTTTGACACGTCGAAGGGATACCAGAAGATTAAATTTATCAACATTGATCGCCTGGTTTGCTTTTCCCATGATCTTCAGGTTGATAGAATAAAGGGAAAGCTGTGTCAGGATTCCGGCAAGGATAGCCGGGATGCCCATAAAGGTATGAAAAATACCAGTGGCAAGACCGGCCAGAAGTCCGGCTCCTGTTGCAACCAGCATGGACACCCATACATTGTGTCCGCTGAGCATCATCATGATACAAACAGCGCCGCCTGTACATAAAGTTCCGTCAACGGTAAGATCCGCAATATCAAGAATGCGGAATGTAATGTACACACCGATCGCCATGATTCCCCAGATAAGCCCCTGTGCGGCAGCTCCTGGAAGTGCGGTTATTAAACTCATAATCTGCATGTTAAATTATCCTCCTCTTTTTTATGCACGAACAGCGAGAAGGGGAACTCCCTTCTCGCTGTATCAGTGTATAATAGGTTTTTTACCGATTATTCAGCTGTTTTATCTGTTTCGATTGCTTCATATCCATCCGGAATTTTAATACCAAGCTCGTCACAGATGTCTTTGTTGTATTCTTTTGTGAATTTTGGTGCATATTCAATCGGCATTTTGGAGATATCTTTACCATCCTGAAGGATGCTGACTGCCATTTCGCCGGTTTTGTATCCAAGATCATAGTAGCTGATGGAAAGTGTTGCAACACCACATGCCTGGCAGATACCTTCTTCACCAGCGATTACCGGAACCTTTGCCGGAAGACAGATGTTGTTGATGATCTCAGTATTGGATGCTACAGTATTATCTGTAGGTGCATAGATTACATCACTGTCATTGGCAGCTGTGGTAACAACGGATGAAAGATCGTTGGAATCAGAGAATGCATAATCTTCACAGGTATAACCAAGCTTCTCAAGAGCATCTTTTACTGTATCTACCTGATACTGGGAGTTTGGCTCTGCTGAGCAGTAGAGAAGTCCGACATTTTTTGCATCCGGGAAAAGCTCATGGAGCATATCGGCCTGCTCATCAAGAGGAGCAAGATCAGAAGTACCGGAAATGTTCCCGCCTACTGTTCCGTCAAAGTCATCGATTCCGAGAGCGACACCATATTCGGTAACGGCTGTTCCAAGGATCGGGATATCGGAAGTTCCGGCAGCTGCAGCCTGAAGAGATGCGGTTGCGTTTGCAAGGATCAGGTCTGCCCCTTCTGAAACAAAGCTGTTGATAATGGTAGAACATGTGTTGGAGTCACCCTGTGCGTTCTGCTCATCAAAGGTAACTGCATCGCCCAGTGCATCGGTTAATGCATCCTTAAATCCCTGGGTAGCTGCATCCAGTGCTACGTGCTGTACCAGCTGGCAGATACCTACGTTGTAGGTTTTTCCATCGGTGGAAGCTGCTGCATCGCTCTTTGCTTCTTCGGAAGACGCTGCCTCTGTTGCTGCTTCCGCGTCACTTAATATAGCCACCACACTAATGGTCGACGATACATCTTCCGCTGTTTCCAGGCTGGACGGTTGTACGTGGATAGTCAATCCCGTAACACGTAGTTCTTCTCCTGCCTCGTTGGTCAGCACAATTTGCGCTTGACATTTTCCAGCAGTATTAAGGCAAGGGATTTCAGCAATAACCTTTCCTTGCGAAATTGAAGCGTCCAAAAATATAGGGTCGCCATACGGCGGAATCACATATATCCGCGCTGTGTATCCGTCCAATTCATATGGCGCGCCGCCTATGTCTATCAGAGCTATTTCTAGGTTCCTGGACTTGACTTCTCCACGGGTCACTATGGCTTGTTCGTTACTATGCCCCCATACATCAAGACTTACTTTTTTTGTTGTTGCCACGGTTACGCCCCCTTAATTTCTTTGCCATCCTGATCATACATCGGAAGATAGTAGTCGATCCTGTCCTGTCGTATAATCATGCCGGTTTTTGTTCCGCCCGATCCATTTGGTATGTTGACTGCTAAATATCCATCCGGCCACACCGATAATTCCCATCCGTTCCGTAAATGAACATCTAAAAAGCCGCTTGATGTTGGGTGAACTTTAAATATCTGTTCATCTCCATAAAAAATAGTAAATTCGTCCGATAGCTGCCCGGAATCCTCCCGACTGGTAATTCGTGCTCGCATTTTCGTGCCCGAATCCGTTGTGGAT
>OJRW01001128.1_pt1 | contig 23031 bp, 20 predicted proteins | sample 1599231 | NCBI WGS metagenome assembly OJRW01 (sample SAMN04168656, study PRJEB22393) | human gut metagenome | biome: human gut microbiome; feature: stool | host: Homo sapiens | collected 2014-03-17
GAGCACGGCCCTGACCCTGCGGTACCCGTACCTTCCCCTGGAAGAGGCGAACGCCTCCGCCACCTCCCGCATCAACGCGTTCCCCAGTTCCGGCTCCTCGACCCTGCGGCGCGGGGCCTCGGCGTCGCCGGCGGATCGATCCCGTCGCATCGCTGGCCTGTCGGCCTGGCCGGCGTTCCTGTTCTCGGGTCGCAGCGCGGCCATGCCGCCCTCGCGGTACGCCCTGACCCGGTTGCGGACCGCTCCGATGCCCGCACCGAGCCGTTCGGCGGCCTGCTTCCGCGCATGCCGCCCAGCACCAGTTCGATCGCCTTGGCCCTCGTCTCCATTAGGATGATGGGTTTCGCCATATGGCCGGTATACCCGGGATCCTTTGCCAGCCAGCGTTCCAGGCACTGCCTGGTCGGGTATCCCAGATGCCTCACCACCTGGGCCGTGGTCATCGGCGTGGCGGAGTACAGATCCACCGCGCGCTGTCGTTCCTCGGGACCGGACATATGATAATCCTTTCGCTCAGTCTCCAAGAAAACGTCTGCGCCCTGTTCTCCTGCATGGAAAACTCGTTCTGCAAGGCAATGTCAAATCTGTAGGCAAGCTGCGCTTTTCCCGTTCTGCTTCTCCACCTCGTTCCATAAGGTTTCGCGGTCAGAGAAAGAGGGTGGAGCATGAGATGGCAGCAGGATTTCGGAACAGATTACGCCGCCCTTTTGGCGTAATCGCTGTCCTCGCTGTAATGCTCACTGTGCAGCTTTTCGCCGGAGCGATAGGCGGCAGCAGCCACAGCAGACTGTCCGGCGCTGCGCTTAATCCGGGTCACATGAAAATGATACAGTGCGATAGTCAATCACCCCCAAACTCATTTTTGTTGTGCTCGTTGATGGCCTCCATGAGCAGACCCTTGACTTCCGTCAAGGCGAATGCTTTTCCGCAAAGGTGTAAAACTCGGTTTCGGTCAAAACCTTTGTCAGCGATGCAACGCTTTCAATAGCTGCGCCACGGGTGATAAGATGATGTGCCCGCTTGCGCCGATCTCCCTTTTCGTAGTATGCGGCACGGTTTTCAAGTTGCTGCTTTTTGTGTTGGAGCTGCAAGAGCTTGCGTTCTTTCCGCTTTCTCCGCTTCCAGTTCGGGGATAGTTTTCTGTTTTGCCATAATGCATGACCTCCTTGATTTTGATGTAGGGATATAAAAAGACCGCCTACTTTTTTGTAGACGGTCTATGTAACTATAGAGGATAGTTTTTTTTATTGCGGCATTCCACCGTTTTTAATGATGGAGTTTGCTACTCCCTCTGCTGCGGCTGTCACAAACGCAGAGGAAATGGTCTTAATTGTTTCGATAACAAGGGGGAGTCCTTTTTGCACAATTACATCTTTAACCTTTTTCCATTGGGAGTTATCTCGGATTTTATCAAGAAAATCATTGCCCTCCCATGTTAAAGAACCTACGTCGAAGCTCCATAAACTGTTATCCGCATACCGGGCACCGTAATCAGAAATCAGCCCAGCCTCATTTAATATTTTGCAATGATAGGCGACAGTTTCCATGTCGTAGCCACTAATGTTCAAATTATAAATCGCTGTTGAACGGTATTCTTCTTCAATTTTCAAAAGAATGAGACGAACAAGCTCCATGTCTCGCTTCATGGATGCTCCTTTCATGGATGCTCTTTTTAATCATACTTGCTATCTGCGAATGGTTTGTTAAATCGTTCGTAGATAGCAAGTCCGCAGGGATAGCCGCTTAGCGACGCAAGGGGCGCAGCCCCTTGTACGGAACGGAGTGGCGCAAAACAGCCCGAATATTCGTATGTTTGGGCTGTTTTGCCTTGCAGAGCGCACATGCATGGCTTGCCCCTGTATAGAAGTGCGCCCTTTGTTCCAAAGGGATTTATAGCACCGCCTAATCCTCAAGATACAAGCCTTCATCAATATGACAAATTGCCTTTCGGATATTTGAAGCAATGATTGATGATGCCTTTTCGTATTCTGTACTATATATACCCAGCAAACTGAAAATGCAGGATTTCTTACAGCGTCTGACAAATGCATTATTGAATGCTGCCTTTGTGTTTTGAGAGAAGGACTGGTAATATACATCCTTTCGAAAGTAAGCTTCATATATCTGAACATAGAAATTTCCATGACAGAGGAGGGGCATGAAGTCAATACAAGTAGCGAATGCTTTCATTCTTCGCCATGGCTCTGATATCGACATTACGAATCTTGTGCTGAACAAGCTCGTTTATTTCGCACAAGTCGAGTCTCTGCGCGCAACCGGGAAACCATTGTTCGAAGACAAGATTGAAGCGTGGCCTTACGGTCCGGTTGAGAGGAACGTTTATTTCACTTTCCAAAAATACGGACGCAACAGGATTCTCAAGCCCGAGGGCGAAACCGCAAAGGATGAACAGGCCTTATCCGTCGTAGATGGGACGGCAAAGAAATACGGTTTTCTGACGGCATTCGATCTTGTGGGATTCTCCCATCGAAAGAACTCCGCTTGGAAGAATGTCTACAGGGAAGGAGAAAACGTCGAAATCACCAACGATGCCATTCTCGCATCCGACGACGGTCTGACCTTCCCCAAAAACACTCTTGCATCTAGTTTGGATGAAGTAAATGCAAAATGGCAGAACACCTTCAGGATTCTGCGCAATGCCTGAGCAATACACTGACGAGTGGTGGCATATCCAAGCGCCGCCACTCGTTTTTCCATCTGATGATTTCGCAGAAGCAATGACACAAGCAATCGTCCGAGTACACAGGAAGCAACTTGACGACATCGGCGGATTTACCGTGGAAAGAGACAATGACGCCGGTTCCGTAAGTGGCGTTGTAGATTCGACATTTCTGCCGGTATTCGGTCAATCGCCGAAAGAACGATTCGAAGATTTGTTTCGACAAATGGCGCATCTTACCTTTCACCTAGCCAAAAATCATTATTTCGCTGATGGCAACAAGCGCACCGCAATGGCCATATCCTTGGCCATCCTGAAAATGGAAAGAATTGATTTGGATATCGATGATGATCCAGAGCCAGAACGAAATACCCTATATAAACTCATTTCCAGACTGGTGACAGAAGAAATCACGGAAGAACAATTTGCCGCAAGCCTGAGGAGAAGTGGACGTTTAATCGATGAATGATGACGGGCTGCCGCCTGTCCGCTACAGCGCAAGGTCGACCGGCCCATGCGAGTGCTCGGCTACCGCACGCCCGCCGAGCCATTCGCCGACGAACCGCCAGACCTACAAGCCTGACGAAAGCGTTGCGCTTACAAATGAACAACGGGTGGCATCCATACATCATGATGAACGAGTAGAGTTGACGGGGAGGGGGAACCACATGAACCAAGCATGCGTACGCAACGACACCATCGACGCGGGCAACCATCATGGCCGACCGCAATACCGGCCGTTCCTGCGATTTCTGACAACACAGGAACGCAACGTCATTTGGCTGCTGCTGGCCATCGCTTTTCTTCCGGTGGACGGCACCACGCTCGGCCTGTATGCGCCGTTCTGGTCGCCAATCAGTCCGGCGCTGTTCGCCGTATACTGCCTATGCAATTGGCGTCAACTGCGCATCGCAGCCAACCGATACCTGCCAATGTTCCTCCTACCGGTAGCCTGCATAATCCTGTCTATCCCGGGATGGCTGAAATTCAGCATCCACCTCAACGCCGCGTTCATGAGCATCACCGGATTATTGGGCGTGCTCGCCACTTTGGGTGCGATCGCCATTGCGTTCGACATCAAACGCATTCCGTGGCGTACGCCATTGCGGATTCTCATCGCTTCTTACTGGTTCTCCTTCGGCGTGGGCGTGGTGCAATGGCTATCCATCCATCTGCATATCAAGCCGTTGACCGACTATTTCGCGCACCTTATGTACCGGCAGTACATCAATGAAAGCTCGGTGTGGGGCGGTGGGCGCCCGCAGTTCCTGTTCGCGGAGCCCAGCTATATCGGCATGCATCTGTTCGGCGTATTGCTGCCGCTTATGTGGCTTATGTATGGGCGCGACCGTATCTATGCCAAGCGGTTGCGCAACCTCATCGTTGTGTATGCGATTGGCTCTGTGCTGATGCAGGCCGGCACCCGGATCGTTCTTGATTCGGTGGTGGCGTTGCTGGTTACCATTATTGTGCATAATTCGTGGTGCGACAAGAAACAGCGTGTGCGTGGTATTGCGCAGTTGCTGGGTGCGGTTATGCTTGGTCTGCTGGGCGTGCTTGCCGATTCCCGACTATCTTCGATTGCGGAAAACGGTGCCGAAGGAGACGGATCGTTCTTCGCGCGAATCTACCAGAGTCTTGACCCGATATGCGGGCTGCTCGCCCATCCGTGGACGGTGCTTACCGGATATGGCTCCGGCAATATCATCAACGCGGTATGGGCCGGCGCGAAGCATGCGGGACGATTGTTGAATGGCCTGGGCATGAATGGAAGTGCTGCGGTGGGATTCGCGGCTGGCATGAATGCGGACACCGTATGGACGATGTGTGCGTATACCAGCGTCGTCGCCGAATACGGATTGATCGGCCTGGTTCTGCTGGCCATCGCTTCCATAGTTTCCGTGACGCGTGTCTTCGATACGGCAGCTGCCGAGCATGGTGTTTGGAACAAGACTGTTATCTGCTGGCTTGTCCTGATCGTGTACCTGTATATCCAGTGCGAGAACTACGCGTTCGCCGCACTGCCATTGTTTATCTTCGCGGCAAGCAAGCTGCGCAAGTAACCATATTTGACGAGGTGCGGATGTCTTCTTCTAGATAACTTACAGTTAGAGAAGCCGCTATCGCAAGTATTCTTTAACCTGTCCACAAGGCGGTTGGCATTAGCAATCATTTTGGGTAGGTAATGTTCGACTGTTCAGTTTTTTGAGCCTTGCCGCTCTGGAGCTGGCATAAGCGAATGAAATATGTCGCGCAACTAGTGGTGAAATCAGTGATGGGGCCAATGGAATTCGTCGGGCTTGGCAAACGCTGTGCGCAGGTTATGCCTTATTTGCCTTACGGGTGGCGTATTTGGCCGGTGCAAAAATGTCATTTCGCTTATATGTGGCAGATGGTCGGCAGAGCTATACCCTCTAACTGTGGAATATGTACCCCCGAAGTGGCTTTTTCCTATTACGACCTGCCACATATAAGCGAAATGGAAGTTTTCATCTCCTGAAATCTGCCACATATAAGCGAAATGAGACGTGTTTCGTTGCCTAGGGTGCAGTGGTCACGGTCCGTTCGGACCGCAGCTCCTCGATACTTATATGCAAGACGGCAGTCGATGGCCGTCTATGTTGGGTGAAGTGATCTGAAGTGATTACAAGCTGCGGATTTGCGAGCCGAACGGCCATAGCGCTAATTTGGCCATCTTGAACGACTGAATGCCGAACGGAATGCCGATGATGGTGACGCAGTTCAGCAGGCCGGCAAGTATGTAGCCAATCGCCATCCATATGCCAGCCAACACAAACCATACGATATTGGCCAGCACCGATCCCACACCGCCGCCATACACCACGGTTTTGCCGAACGGGGTCAGCGTTAAACCCGCCATCTTGAACGCCTGCACTCCCAATGGAATGCCGATGATGGTGACGCACAGCACCAGCCCTATAACGGCCCAGCTCGCAGCCAGAAACAGACCACCCAAAATCAGCCACAGAATATTGCCAAGAAGTCGCATACGCACATGATACTGACATGCCGTGCCGATGCCGACAAGTGGCAACGGATAACAACGAAAGATACAAAAAGCAGCAAAGCCATGTGGGAAGGATGCATTTTGCCTCGCCATAAGCAAAAATGGCGAGGCAGATTTATCGAACCTTAATCGAACCAAGTTTTAATACGGTTGCATTGCTTGGCAATGCCTCCGAATATATTGGTCGCAATTTTTACTTTGCTTTCCGAAGTGTTGCTGGCAGCAACGTATTGAATGGATTTTTGCAGGCATTTAATTGATGCGGCTGCAAAAGCGATTGGTATTTTCTGGTTGAATTTTTTGAGTGTGGAGCGGCAAAAAACAAAATCTTTGATAAATGCCATGTAAAACTGCCCGACATCTGTTTGATCGAAAGCCCGCTACAAATCTGCCATACATAACGCAGATAGACCGGTTGGAATGGGGATATTACGCGAAGCGATCTTGTGCGATTGCACGCTGCGGCCTACAGCAGAGGGGTGGCGCGTGGCTTGGCGGTTGATCCGCGTACTTGCAGCTGAACGGGGAATGTCTCGAATGGTTCCTCGATGGGTTGTCCTTCGATTAGCGCCAGAGCCTTTTGCGCCGCATCGACGGCCATGTCGTATGGGCGCTGTCGAACGGTGGTTAGCTCAGCCTCCTTAGCGAAGGTGCTGTCGTCAAATCCGGTTACGGAAATATCTCCAGGTATGGAAAGGCCACTGCGTTGAAGGCGGAAGAACAATGGAATTGCCTGTGAGTCCTGATGGAAACATAATGCGGTGGGTGGGTTGTCTTGCGCCATGATTTCGGAAATTGCCGCATCCAGAATGCTGTCGCCTTTTTGCACTGCCAGTGTGCGGGCGGTCAATCCGTCAATCATATCGCAGGCTTCTTGGAATCCGGAAATGCGGTTAAATGAGCTGAATCCCAATGTGGAGGAAAAGCTTTCATATAAATACAGCAGGTTACGATGTCCCAGCTTGGCGAGATGTCGAACGATGAGTTTGATGCCTTCTTTGTCGTTGATACCGACAGTTGCGTCGAATCCTTCGCTGGTGGTATTGATGCCGATAATCGGAATTTTTGCGGTTCCGAGACGTTTGACTTCGTCGGGGCTGATGCCAAATGAGGAAACGAATACGGCATCAGCGTTGCTGCGTACGGGAAGTTCCTCGAAGAATGCGTCGCGCGCTTCTGGCCCCTCGATGGGGTAGATGACCAGATCGTACCCGGCGTCACGCAAAACATCGTTAAGTCCGGCAATGATTTCGGCGGTGAACCATTCGATGATGCCGCTGCCGACCAATAATGCTATGCGATATGTTCTACCGGATTTAAGAATTCCTGCCGACCTGGAAATGCTGAAATTCAACGAATCGGCTGCGGCCTGCACTTTCAACCGTGTTGCCTCTGACACCTGTTCAGGGTGTGCGAAAGTGCGTGAGACTGTAGCGTTCGATACGCCTGCCTTCAGTGCCACATCGCCGATGCTCGCTTTCATGGTGCCTCCGAAAGTTTTTCACTGTTTGTTTCAGCCTACCATCATTGCCGTCCTCATGTCGACAAAGTTGAAAGATGAATGAAAAGGGTTACGGTACGACACGCCGTATGAAAAACAATATGTGCACGCTCACAGCGGTGAGATGAAACGGGTTTCAAATGAAACCGGTTACATTTTAAAAAACCTTGAATTGCCAATATGAAACCCTTGTCGTATGCTATTGCTTGTCCGCAAGGGGCGGATGAAGGCTTACGAGGACGTAAGGAGAGATATGAAAATCAACAAAGGTATCGCAGTGGCAGTGGCGGCCCTGAGCATCGTCGGTTTGGCTGCGTGCGGGAACAGCAATGCCACCTCCGGCACAACCGATACGAAAGCCGACAAAGGGCTTGATGTTATCGGCAACACCATCACCTACGACCCCAATCATCTCGTTAACGACGGCAAGCCAATCCAGCTCGAGTACTGGAGCTGGGGCAGCAAGGGCACGGATCCTGTCTACAAGATGATTGAGTCCTACACGAAGACGTATCCGAACGTCACCATCAAAACGGTGAATGTTTCATGGGATGATTATTGGACCAAGCTGCCGTTGGCTCTGAAAGGCAAAAACGGTCCGGCTGTTTTCAACATCCACAACTCTCACGATGCGTTGATTCGTCCATACGCAGCGGATTATGATATCGACACCAAGTCTCTGGAATCCGACTACTCCACCGCATCCGTACATGAAGATGAGAACGGTAAAGTCAAGTACATCGACTCCGTGATCAACACCGGCAACATCTACTACAACAAGACATTGTGGAGCGAAGCGGGCCTCACCGACGCCGACATTCCGACCACATGGGACGAATTCATCCAGGTCGCCCAAAAGCTCACCAAGACCGACGGCAGCAAGATGACGCAGGCCGGCTTCAACTTCAACGGCGATGCCTACAGCGCCATCTATCAAGGTCTGAACTATCAGAAGGGTGAACTGCTCTTCAGCGAAGATGGCAAGAAAGCCAACTACAACAACGATGTGACCAAAGAAAACATGCAGTTCCTCAAGGATTTGTATGACAAGTACAAGGTCGGATCTGTTGACTTCGGTAACGATTACACCCAAAGTTTCGGTAACGGCCAGTCTGCGATGATCTACGCTTGGGGCCACATGGAAGGCACGCTGAAAGAAAAGTATCCAGATATTGACTACGGTGTGTTCGCCACCCCAACTTTCTCCGAAGACACTCCGTTTGCATACGACCGTTACAACGGCGAATCTACTCCGGGCGTCAACAAAAACCAAAGCAAGGAACAGCAGGCTGTTGCTCAAGACTTCATCAAGTACCTGCTTGCCAACGATGATTACATTCGTGAAGCGGTATCCGAATTGAACTCCTTCCCAGCCAAGACCTCGCTGCAGAACGACAAGGACATTCTCTCCAAGCCGGTCATGACCGCCATCCAGCCACGCGTAGACCGACTGATCTGGCCGGGGCCGGCACCATCCACCGTTGAATCCAGCGGCACCACTGCTTTCCAGAACGTCTTCCAGAACGGTATGTCCATCGATAAAGCTCTCAAGAAGGCCCAGGATCAGATGGATACCGACATGAAGAGCTCTGACTTCACGTCAATGGAAAGCAAGTACGCTTACTTCGACGAACATAAGTAATACCGATATATCCTTTCCGATCCCTTTTCCAATCCGGGCAGTCGCGGTACGATTCTTCTTCCGCGCCGCGACTGCCTTTTATCTACGAGATACGTTCAATCTTCTTATTCGCTTCGATCCGGCATTCTGTATTGCGTAACAAAACGGTCGAATCGACTCACAGAGAGGCGAGATTCAATGAAAAACAAAAATGGTGAATCTCTGGTATCGAGAATTTTCACCCTACGCAACATGGCCGTTGCCTTCTTGGTGGTCTATTTCGCCATTTTCCTGGCCTACCCAATTTTTAAAGCCTTCGCGGGCAGTCTGCATAACTGGAATCCTCTGATCGGCACTTATGATTGGGCTGGGCTCGACAACTTCAAACAGATCCTCACAGACAAACTCTTCTGGACTTCCATGGGGAACACTGCGGTATTCGCAGGTGTTTCTACACTCTTCCGCATTGTGTTTGGTCTCGGTTTGGCCCTGCTGCTCAGCGCCAAACTCGTCAAATGCAAAGATACCCTCCGCGGTCTGTTCTACATGCCGACCATCACTCCGCTCGTGGCAGTCTCTTTCGTGTGGATGTGGATGTTCGACCCGCAGTTCGGCATGGTAGACAAAATCACAGGACTCGACATTAACTGGCTGCACGACACCAAATGGGCCATGCCGGCAGTCATCATCATGACCATTTGGAAGGATTTCGGCTACGCGACCGTTCTATATTTGGCCGGTCTCATGAATCTTCCTCGAGACGTGTACGAGGCGGCCGCCATCGACGGTGCCAACTCGGTGCAGATTTTCTTCAAAATCACCCTGCCGCTGCTTAAATCAACCACCTTGTTCATTGTCATCACGTCACTGATCAGCTACCTGCAGGCATACGTGCAGATTCTCGTCATGACCGAAGGCGGACCGGGCACGTCAACCTACACCATCAGCTATCTCATCTTTGATCAGGCATTCCAGAAATACAACTTCGGCGTCGCATCAGCTCAGGCAGTTGTGCTCTTCCTGTTCACTGGTGTGCTCACCCTCGTCATGTTCAAGGTTTCTGGAGATTCGGAGGAACTGGTATGAAATCACGTAAAATTGGCGGCATCATTCTTACGATTCTGCTCTTCATCGTCGCCATCATCACCATTGTTCCATTTGTTTGGATGTTCATTTCATCATTCGCGCCAAATAGCGAAATCGTAAAAGTGACTGGAGGATTATTCCCTAAGCCATCCACGATTGACAATTATGTGAGCATCCAAGAAAAGTTCAATTTTTTGCGATTGTTCGCAAACTCTCTGATTGTAGCAGTACTGAAAACCGGCATTGCAATCTACACAAGTGCAGTGCTTGGTTACGTGTTCTCTAAAATGCGATTCCGTGGTCGTAACCTGCTTTTCGGCATCGTTATGAGTACCATGATGATTCCTTGGGCTGTGACTATCATTCCGCAATACGAAATGTTCACCAACTGGGGTCTGCAAGACACCTACACTTCGCTCGTGCTTCCTGGCATGATCAGCGCATTCGGCATCTTTCTGTTCCGTCAATCCATCTCGGGAATTTCTGACGAACTCATTGAAGCGGCAAAACTCGATGGCGCATCCGAAACTAGAATCTTCCATAGCATCATTCTGCCAATGAGCCACAACACCATCGCGGCGCTTGCCATCTTCACCTTCCTGTGGAATTGGGAAGACTACCTATGGCCATTCTTGATGATTACTGACGAAAACAAGCAGCTGCTCGCTGTCGGCTTGAAAGCCTTCAACGGCCAATACGGCACCGATTACGGCGGATTGTTCGCAGCAACTTCGTTGGCAATTGTTCCAGTGATTATTGTGTATATGATTTTCCAGAAGCAGTTCATCGCAGGTATTGCGACGGGCAGTGGCAAGTAAGGCAGGAGTAGCATGGCAAACAACGCATTAGATAACGCAGCCGGCACGGTGTTCGTCGACTATGTGCGCATGGCGCGGCCGAATATGCGAGAAGCGTCGATCTTGCAGGGGGAGCATTGGAGGATCGGCATTCTAACGGAATCGCTGATCCGTTTCGAATGGTCAGATTCCGGCGAATTTGAAGACAATCTCACGCAGATGGTGGTCAACCGCGATTTTGGCGCCGATCCGCAATTCACGGTGACACATCGCGACGGACTGCTCATTGTTGACACCCCCGCACTATATGTGACGTACGATGGCGAGCCATTCAGCAAAGAAGGCTTAAGCGTGGTCGTCAAGGGCGTGGCCGACACCCAGTTCAATACGTGGCATTACGGCGACGAGTCGAAGCATAATCTCAAAGGCACCGCGCGCACGCTCGACGAGGCGAATGGTGCGATTCCGCTCGGCGACGGTGTGATTTCGCGAGACGGATGGGCGGTACTCGACGATTCCGCCGCGAACGTGATCGTGGAAGCATACGAAGTGAACGGCAAACCGAATCCGCTGGGGGCTTGGGTTATGCCACGCGATCACGCGGAAACCGACTTCTACTTCTTCGGCTATGGCCGCCGCTACACCGAAGCGGTGCAAGACTTCTACAAGCTGGCCGGACCAACGCCTCTGCTGCCGCGCTTCGCACTCGGCAACTGGTGGAGCCGCTACTACCGCTACACGCAAGACGAATACCTGCAGCTCATGGACCGGTTCAAGCGCGAAGGCATTCCATTCACCACATCCGTAATCGACATGGATTGGCACCGCGTGGACGATGTCGATCCGAAATACGGTTCCGGTTGGACCGGCTATTCGTGGGATAAGCAGCTGTTTCCGGACCATAAGGCGTTCTTGCGCGACTTGCACGAGCGCGGCCTGAAAGCCACGTTGAACGTGCATCCGCGAGACGGCGTGCGCGCGTTCGAAGACGACTATGAGGCGGTGGCCAAGCGCGTCGGCATCGATCCCGCAACCGAAGAGGCAGTGGAATTCGACCTCACGAATCCGGATTTCGTAAGCGCCTACTTCGACATGCATCATCGTATGGAAGCCGAAGGCGTTGACTTCTGGTGGCTCGACTGGCAGCAGGGCGGTGTGACCCGTCAGCCGGGACTCGACCCGCTGTGGGTGCTCAACCACTTGCACTACCTGGATTCCGGGCGCTACGCGACTTCTTCCGAACGCAATGTAAATGAGAACTGCGAATGCGAAAAGTACGCCGAGTCGGGCGCTCGCGATGAGCATGAAATGCATGTCGAGCAATCCAAACGTAACGTGAGTTGCACGGAACGCAACAACCGTTGGCCGCTCACCTTCTCGCGGTATGCTGGCCCGGGTTCGCACCGCTACCCGGTTGGCTTCTCGGGAGACACCATTGTTACGTGGGAATCCTTGCAGTTCCAGCCGTATTTCACTGCTACCGCGTCGAATATCGGCTACGGATGGTGGAGTCACGATATTGGCGGTCATATGTGTGGCTATCGTAACGAACATCTGGAAGCCCGTTGGTACCAGCTTGGCACGTTCAGCCCGATCAATCGCCTGCATTCCAGCAATTCGCAGTTCATGGGCAAGGAACCGTGGAATTTCTCTGCGGAAGTGCGCGATTCCATGGTGAGTTCGCTGCGACTGCGCCATATGATGCTGCCGTACCTGTACACCATGAACTATCGTGCCGCGTTCGAGGGCATGCCATTGGTAGAACCGATGTATTGGGCGGAGCCGAATAATCCGCAGGCGTACGAGGTGCCGGACGAATTCCGTTTCGGCACTGAGCTGCTGGTTGCGCCAATCGTTTCTGACAATGACGATTCTGCGCAGCTTGGTAGTACGGAAGTATGGCTGCCACAAGGCGAATGGTATGACTTCTTTGACGGTCGCCGTTACGTTTCGGCAGGGAAGTCCGGTCGTCGTTTGGAAGTGTGGCGTGCGATCGACCGTATGCCGGTGTTTGCCAAGGCTGGCGGTATCGTGCCGTTACAGCAGCTTGGCGAGGGCAATAAGGTGAATGATCTGGGCAATCCGGAGTCCCTGCAGGTGCTGGTGTTCCCCGGTGCGAACGGTTCGTTCACACTCAAGGAAGACGACGGTTCTGTGGCTTCTGCTGCTTCCGGCTCTGCATCTGCCGAGTCTTGCGATGGCCAAACTCATGTTGCCGATACGTGCATGAGCTTCGACTGGAAGAATGCGGACAATACCACGCAGTTCACCGTCAACCCGGTGGAAGGCTGTGCTGAAGCCATTCCGGCACAGCGTAACTGGGAGATTGTGTTCCGTGGAGTTGCGCAGACAGACACGCAGAACGTTCGTATCGAAATTGACGGTAAAGCTTGCAATACTACAGAAATTACATACGATCAGCAGACATTGAGTCTGTCGGTCGTTGTGCGCGACGTGCCGTCTGCCGCACGCTTGAACGTTACGATTGCAAATGGATTGCAGATTGCCGAGAATCCAGTCGAACAGGACTCACTCGACGTGCTCTTGCACGCGCAAATGCCATACATTTCCAAAGAGCATGCGATGCAGGCGATTCGTGAGCAAGGAGTGCGCGCGCTCGGTGCTCTGCGCACTTTCGATACCGCGCCCCGCTTCAGCAAAGAACTGTTCGTCACGTCCGGCATGCCTGATTCGGTAATCAGCGCCCTAGAAGAAATCCTCCTCCGCAGCTGATTAGGTGAGTATCTCGCTTATATATGGCAGACGAAGTGGCGAAAGAGTGCGAAAACATGCCCTCTGCTGGGCTTTTTCTGGCAGTAATCTGCCATATATATAAGCGAGATGTCTCATGTCAAGACACGAAATCTGCCATATATAGGCCAGATATGTAGCCAATATGCGGGCGGGCATGAGAAAGGGGTTATGGGCGAATCATCAAGGTTCACCCATAACCCCTTTTGGTTGAGAAGCCTCAAGGTCAGCTTTTGTGCTTGCTCTTCTTTCGGCTCCTTTGGCTCTTCTTGCCGCCTTCGGGGGAAGCTGGGGGCTACGGGCTCCGCGGTGCGCTGCACCATGGAAAGCTTCATCGGTGACTCTTTGCTGGAAGTGTGCAGCGACTTTTCCACCACATTGCTCAAGGATTCCGCCACGCTGTTAGCAATGTCGGAATCCTGCTTTGCGACGGGGTTCCATCTTCTTTGATTGCGCTTGTGATGCTGTAACCGTGTAGTGTATGTTCCATTTCAATTGGAATGTAAAAAGTACCAAGAAATGGCGGAATTTCAACGAAAATCGTTGCTGGGAAAACATTTTTAAAAAAGAAACTGATTACAAAAGTGGTTACGTGAGATGGCCTCATTATGTTTTTCGTATTATGTTGTGTTCTTGAAAATACATATATATTCCCTAAGATTCGATTCGTTTTATTGCCGGCGATGAGGTACAGTATTTCACGTAGTTATTTACAATAAAGAAAGGATTTACATGTCCGTTCTTGATGGTTTCAAAGAAGTTGGCGAAAGAACGGGTGGCAAGTTGACCATGACGGTCATGCTTGAATCTGTTCGTTTTTCCAAGGGTGTTTCCGAAGTGCTCGGCCGTCCGGAATTCGTCAAGCTGCTGGTGAATTACGAGCGCGGCAAGTTCGCAATCCAGGTGTGCGACGAGAATGACGATTTCGCGGTTCAGTTCAACAATCCGAACGCTGATCGTCCGGCTTCCGTGACCACTCGCAATCTTGACCTGCTTGTTGCAACGCAGAAGTTCTTCACTTTCCCGGAAGTGCCTGCAGACAAGATCGCCTACTTCGCCTTGGAAGGCGAATATCACAGCGATGAGCGCGTGATCCTCTTCGACGCCAAGAACGGGGTTCGTAGCGGCACCGTCGGCAAGCGCGGTCCGAAGGCCGGACATGGCGGTCGCAAGCGCAGGAAGATCGACGATGTCAAGGAAGCTACGGTGATCGGCGCCAACAACGCCCTGTGAAACTGATGGGATTTTGATGATATCTCGAATCACAATATAGTTTGAGCCCCGTAATATCTTCGAATATTACGGGGCTCAAACTATATGCGGCGAATCACGTAAATTGAATATTAATCACTAATCAACGTAAACATTTCAATACGAACATTGCCATCTGATTGAAACCAAATCAGATGGCAATGCATATCAGTAGCAGTGATTGGCGAGCCAGTACGAATAGGCTCCCTGGATGGAACCGTAACGTTGCGCGCAATAGCCCCAGAACCACTTGAGCTGGGTCTGATAATTGGTGGCCCAATCGGCGCCCTCGCTCACCATCTTGCTGCCAGGCAATGCCTGGGGCAGGCCATAGGCGCCCGAACTTGGATTCGTTGCGGTGACGCTCCAGCCGGACTCGTGGGTGATGATGTATACGGTGGCGGTGAAATCGGCTTCAGTGTAGCCGTTCGACAGCAGATAATCGTGAGCCCACTGCTGCATTTCGCCCGCCGGCACAGTGGTGCCGATTGACGCGGAAGCATTGGAGGACGATGACGAAGTGGAGCCGGTGCCGACGAGAATGACCTTGTCGACCGGAGCCTTCTTCACATACGAGCTGATCATGTTGGAAGAAACCACGGTGTCGCCGGACTTGGTCACGAGGTTCGTGGTTTCCATCACGCCCTCTTCGCCTTCCGTCTCGACCTTCTCCTGGCCTTCCGGCAGGCTTGAGGTTTCCTTCTTGACGACATTGAAGCCAATGGCGGTGTCGGAAACCTCGACGCTTGCGCCGGCACGCTGAATGGTGATCACGGTTTTCTCATCGACCTTGGTGGTGAGCGAGGGGGAAACCGTGTCTTCCGGTTCGAGCGTGATGTTACCCGCGTCAAGCACGGACTTCACGTCGGTGAAATTGGCACCGGGCACCACGCGCGACTTGCCGTTGACTTTCACGGTAACGTACGAGGTGTCTCCATTAAGCAGCTCGCGGGCATTACCACGGGACGCCTCCGCGGAATCCGTGACGGAGAAAGCTGTGGCCTGATTGGTTGTATTCTGCTTCGCGGATGTGTAAAGATTGCGCGACACAATGCCGCCGGTAGCCAACAGGCCCACCGCCGCAACCGTTGCGGCGATCTTCACCAGCGAGGACTTGCTCGGCATGACGAAGGTAGATGATCGGGCGTGTTTGCTGTGGTTAGCCATTCTGCTCCTATACGCGCGTTCAGATCCTCGACGAATTCACGCATGCTCGGCATGCGGCGCGCTGCCACACGGGGCTTCGCCGGAAAGCGCGCATCTAATGGACGAGTTTACCTCACGCCATGGAAACCGGGCGGGCGTATATGTAACAGGCGGGCAGAGCAAGCGTAAGCAATAGACGTGCGAAACAAAGGTGCCGTTGATGTTTGCCATCGAACGACACCTCTGAAATCGTTGTAATTTTTTAGCCTACTCCGCTTGCGCCTCAGCCTCTTCGGCAGCAGCCGCGTTGACGTCCAACGCCTTGGCCTGCGCGATCAGATCGTCCAGATCCGACGCACGCAACGCACCGGCCTGCTGGAACACGATCTGCTGGTTCTTGATCACCATCAACGTCGGCACAGCCTGTACCTTGGCTGCAGAAGCGAGATCCGGATTCTGGTCGATATCGACCTTGGCGAAATAAATGTCGGAATTCGCTTCGCTCGCCTTTTCGAACGTTGGACCGAATGCGCGGCACGGACCGCACCAGGTCGCCCAAAAATCCACGAATACCAGATCGTTGGATTCCACAATCTGGTTGAAATCCTTGGAAGTGACTGCATGCGTTGCCATGATTGCTCCTTGCTGTTCGTGCCATCGACGCGCGTGACGGGCTGTGCCCCTCGTATGCGATTGCTTTGGAGTATATAACCGTGCCCCAACCCTACGTATTCCCGGCATGCGCAAGATCCGCTGTCAGAGGAATCGTCTTCCAGCGCATGCTTTTCCAGCCAATTCACACAAGATGCGTGATAATGGGACTATGCCAGTGATGAATGATGAAGTGCCCGACGAGGGCGATTTCGATGCAGGCCGCCGTCGCGGAGAATTCGACGGCATCACGCCGGAGGATTTCATCCGTGGAATAGGAAACCCTCCAGGATGGCTTGCTTCCGGCGAAATCAACCGTATGCGTGGTGAAATGCCGATCCCATACGTGCTCGTGGTGCCGGTGCGCACCGATGATCTGGGACGTGTCTCGCAGGTCGGATCGCTGCTGCGTGTGTCTGACGATGGCAGCATCGAACGAACGCTGATTGCCGGCCGCGTGCTCTACCACGAATCGTTGCGTGAGGCCGTGGCGCGCAATATCGCCAAGGATTTGGGAGATATCGCGCTGCCGCAGCTGCCAGTGAGCCTACAGCCGTTCACCGTGGCCGAATTTTTCCCGACGCCCGGACTGTCCGACTATTTCGATTCCCGTCAGCATGCGATCGCATTGTGTTATGTGGTGCCGATTGCAGGCGATTGCAAGCCACAGGACGAGACGCTCGACGTGGAATGGGTCAATCCGAACAGTGAGATCCTCGACACTTTCGTCAACCAGATGAGCAACGGATATGGCACGATTGTGCGTCAGGCGATCGCGTGGACCGGCAAATAGGCTGCGAATACATGCAACAACAGGGGAGAGCAACGGAGGAGCGCATATGACAATCGAATTGCATAACAATGTGTATTGCGAGGGTGAGGGGATTCCTGTGGTGTTGGTGCACGGGTTCCCCGTGGACCACCGCATGTGGAACGAATGCGCGGATGCGTTGAAAACGACCGCTGAGGAACATGGCATGAAACAGTTCCCGATTTGGGCTCCAGACATGCCCGGCGCGGGAGAAGGGCCGATTCCTTCCGACGAGAACAGTGGAGGCAAAGACACGGACGGCGCTTTCCCCAACGGTTTGGACCGTATGGCCGACGCTTACGTCGACCTGTTGCACGCTGCCGGATACGACAAGGCGATTTGGGTGGGTCTTTCGATGGGCGGCTACCTGATTCTCGACGTTCAGCGTTTGCACCCCGAAGCCGTCGCCGCACTGGCATTATGCGACACGAAGGCTGCCGCTGATTCCGAGAAGATGCGTGCGAAACGCATTGCGATCGCCGAGGAATGCGAATCGACGGGCACACACGAACCGGTTATGGGATTCGCCGCCGCCACGCCTGAGGATTCAACCATCAAACAGTCGGACGCCTACCGCGAACAGTTCACTGCATGGATCAACGAGCAGCCGGCCGAAGGCATCGCTTGGCGTGAACGCATGGCGGCCGGGCGCCCGGACCTGAACGATGTGCTATCGACGATTACAGCGCCGGTCGCGGTGATCTGCGGCGACAAGGATCCGTCGAGCCCACCGAGCGTGATGGCACCGATCGCCGATGCGATGACGGCTACGAGCACGGATATGACGGTGGTGTTTGATTGCGGTCATTTCAGCGCTTATGAGCATCCGCAGGCGGTCGCCGAAGCGCTGCTTGCATTGGTGCGCAGAGTGCAGTAGCCGATATTCCCGCAACTGCCGTCAATAACGCAATCAGATATACAAAAAATATAAAGAAAATACGATTTATATAGAAATATATCTTTCACATATCGTATTCGAGGAAAGAAGCAATCGATGAGCGTGTTCTCGCCACTGGCGCTGACCCAGGCACTGCCGTTCCTGCCACTTGCACAAGGCGACATCGACTATGAGGTTTCAAGACGCGACGAACCCGACCTGTTCGACACGGTGCTGCTGGAACCTGCCACGAAAGTCATTCTCATCAAAGACGGCATGGTGGCGGTGCCACACGGACAAGGTGTCATCGCGGACTACGCCAACGTGCACATGCGTTTGGCACAGCTGCCCGGAGACTACGTGGCGGCGGAACTGCGCACGCATCTGACGGCGCTCGCCATATTCCTCGGCTCATATGGCGGCAAGCGTGACGAGCATGTGGTGGCCGTTGACGTGTCTCGTGTGAAGGCTGTAGAACCGGTGACTGCGAGCAGCGAGCATATGGGCGCGGACGACGCGTTCGGCGAACAGCGCGAGCCGGAAGAGAAAACGTCGAAATCGCTGTTGGAAAACGCGGCGGAACGATTCGACTGGGTTGACCTGCGTGGCTTCGCCCCGCACGCCAGCGCACGCGAAGCAGGCCAGGCCACAACGGCGATCTCGCTGGGCGTATGGCATGCGCGTCAACGTCATTGCCCCACATGCGGCGCCCCGACCGAACCCGCGTTGGGTGGATGGGCGCAGCGGTGCACCAGCGAAGCGGATGGCAAACGGCTGCTGTTCCCTAGAGTGGAACCGGCCGTTATCACGGCGATCGTGGACCATGAGGATCGTCTGCTGCTGCAGCACAACAGCGCATGGCGCAATACTGGCCTGTATTCCGTGTCCGCAGGCTTCGTGGAGGCGGGTGAGAACCTGGAGCACGCATGCCGGCGCGAAGCCAAAGAGGAGGTCGGCATCGACCTCGGCGAACTCAAATATTTGGGATCGCAGCCATGGCCATTCCCAGCCTCGCTCATGATGGCGTTCAAAGGCGTGGCCAATACCACCGACGTGCACGTGGACGGCGATGAGACCCTGCAGGCGCGTTGGATGACCCGAGACGAGTATATGAACGAGCTGGTAGCAGGGCGTATGGAATCCCCCGGAAAGGCCACCATAGCCCGCTATATGATCGAAGAATGGCTCGGCCACGATCTGCCGTAACAAGTTTCGGTCCAGCGCTATGGGAAATGCACGTGATTAACGTAGAATGAGTTTTCATGAGTGAAGAAAACGAAAACAAGCCGAATCTGGACGTTCCCGAGCATCTCGAATACTCCGACGAGCATGTGTGGGTGGACGCCTCCACCGAACCGGCCATGGTGGGCATCACCGAATATGCGGCCGACCAGCTTGGCGAACTCGTATACATCGATCTGCCGGAAGTCGGCACCGAAGTGCAGGCCGGCGACGAAGTGGCGGAATTGGAATCCTCCAAAGCCGTTACGCCGTTGGTCACTCCAGTGGCTGGCGTAATCCGCTATGTGAACAGCGAAGCGGCCGACGATCCGGGCATCGTTACCGGCGATCCGTATGGCGAAGGCTGGATTTTTAAAATCGAGCTTGAGGATGACGAACCGGGACTGCTTTCCTCCGAAGAATACGCCAACATCGTGGCGGAATAAACGGCTTGGCAAAACGTCTCGAAACATCTAGAAACAGGGAACCGCATGCGAAATCAGATATGAAATCGTTACCGTTCCCTGAATAATCCCTGATTTTCACGGCGGGGGCACCAAGGAGTTCGGCAATCGCCTTTATAGTGGGGATATGACCGAACCACAGCCGCTGCCCCAGCGTGAACCGGATGCCATATCCGAAGATGACATGCCGACCGTGCCCATTCCCGCACGCAAGGTGGTCACCATCTTCGACGCCGCTTCGAAACATGAGCGCATCGAAGTCAAGCCTCCGCTGACACAGCTGTTTCGTCGTGCCATCACCAAAGCGTTCAACGGATGGGTGACGGTCTCGACAAACATGGTACGCAATCTCAACTGGTATCCGCGCGTGGAACCGTATGTCGGCTATGGCACCGAACATTACTCGCGCCTAATCTGCCGAACCGTGTATGGCCCATTCAAACGACAGGCGGGCCGTCTGACCCGAGGCATACGTGCCATGCTCACCATCCCCTCGCCGCATACGAAGGTGCGCATTGCCATCGACGGCATGCCTCTGGAAACCGTGCAGGTGGGGATGTCGGAAGTGTATGACGAAGTGGATGCGCAGCGCAATGTTTCCAGCGAATTCGTCGCATCCGATTCAGCAGGCTATCTCGATCTCGTGGCCGAACATTCGCTCGAACCGGGCGTGCACGACGTGTCATACAAGGTGCGCAGCCGCAAGCCGGTCAAAGCCAACCTGTTCACCATTCCCAGCGGCACGAAAGTCGGTGTGATCTCCGATGTGGACGACACCGTCATGGTCACGCAGGCGCCAAGCCTGATGAAAGCGGCCTACAATCTGCTGCTGCTCGATCCGAAGAAGAAAATGCCGGTTGCGGGCATGAACCTGCTGTTCAACCGCATTGCGGACATGTTTCCGGACGCCCCGTTCTTTTACCTGTCGACGTCGCCGTGGAACGTGGAAAGCTCGATTAGGCATTTCATCGCCGACCATGGGTTCCCGGAAGGACCGCTGCTGCTGCGTGACCTCGATCCCCGCCCGAAAACGTTCATTCCTACCGGAGTGCAGCACAAACTCGAGTATGCCGAACAATTGATGGCTGATTTTCCTGATATGAAGTTCATTCTGATCGGCGATGATGGGCAGAAGGATCCGACCACGTACGCCACGATCGCACGTCGGTATCCGGGTCGTGTGCTTGCGATCGGCATCCGGCAGCTGTCTCCACGCGAGGCCGCCGGTAATCTCGGCACCGTTGCGGGGCGTGCGGCCACGCAGCCGATTCCAGTCACCGACGTTCCTGTATTCACGGGAACGACCGGATCGAATCTGATGAGAACCATGCTGCCGTTCCTGAAACAACAGCTGGGCGTCTGACGGGTTTTCTTTCAACTTGCAGCAAGGGGGATGCGCGTTGCGCTGGATTGGGACCGCGATGCCGGTATAATCGCCTGCATGACTGATTTTCGGGGTGAACAGGGCGCAACGGGCGCGCGAGAAAGCGACGAAAGCGTGCAAGACAAATGCGGGATGCCGATCGCGAAGCGTGTGCCGAAGGAGCGCGTATTCCACGGCGACACCTTCATCGACGAGTACGAATGGCTGCGCGACAAGGAATCGCAGGACGTGCAGGATTACGTCGCCGCACAGAACCGGTATTGCGAGCAGCGCATGGAACCGTTGAAAACCCTACGCTCCACACTGTTCGACGAGCTCAAGTCGCACGTTCAGGAAAACGACATGTCCGTGCCGACACGCATGGATGGCTACTGGTATTTCGTACGCACCCAGGAGGGCCAGCAGTATGCGGTGCAATGCCGTGTGCCGATTCGAAGCGCAGACGATTGGGATCCGCCGACCATTGAGATCGGCGTGCCCATGGATGGTGAGCAAGTGGTGTTCGATACGAATGCCGAAGCGCAAGACCACGATTTCTTCCGCGTCGGCGGCATGGATATTTCCAAAGATGGACGTTGGATGCTGTACGGCACTGATACCAGCGGCGACGAACGTTACGATTTCCGTATTCGCAACATCGAAACCGGCGATGAGCTGCCGGAAGTGTTCGAAGGCATCGGCGGCGCCTGCTTCACACCGGACGCGCAATGGGTGTTCTATGTGAAGCTCGACGACGCGTGGCGTCCATACGCGGTGATGAGGCACCGCGTCGGCACCCCCGTCACCGACGATGTGGAAGTGTATCACGAACAGGACGAACGATTCTGGGTGGGCATCGGCCTGTCGTTCGACGAACGCAATCTGGTGATCGGCACCGGATCGAAAACCACTACCGAAGTGCTGCTGCTTTCCACCGACGATCCGGAAGGTGAATTCCGCGCGTTCATTCCGCGCGAGCAGGACGTGGAATACGACGTGAGTTTCAGCCGTTTCGAAGGTGCCGGCGAACGCGGTGAGGATATTCCGCTCGCCGTGGTCTATCACAATGCGTTGAACCCGAATTTCGAAATCGATGTGATCGACATGCGCTCCCATGAGCCCCCGTACCGTTTGGGTGAGGGCGTGCGTGTGGCCGTCGGTTCGCCGTACGGATGCGAGTATGGCGACGAGGTCGAACCGGGCGCTTCTGGGATGCCGATCGGCACACCGTATTCCAATCCCTGCAATCCAGCCATTTTGCAGGGTGCGCATGGTCTTGGCATTGAGGGGATCTCGATTCACCGGCATTATGTGGCGCTGCAGTACCGGGCGGAAAGCCTGACGCATATTGCGGTGATGACGAAGGATGCCGCTGCGGAGGATTTTCTTGCGGGGCGTCCATGGAAGTTCACCGAGCTGGTTCCCCACGCGTTGGAAGACGATTGGGATGTCGACGAGTCGGTGGACGAGATCAACGAGGAACGTGCCGAAGTGTGGGGCGCGCTCGACCAATTGGCCGCCGCGCAAGGCGAGGGGTCGGCCGTGCATGGGGTTTCCCGCAAGGCGATGACCTCATCGGATGGCGCGACCGCCGATGCGATGCCGGGGGAGACCCGGCGCTTGTATTCGATTGGTGTGGGAGGTAATCCTTCGTATGATGCGCCCCGCATGCGCTACTCGTTCTCCAGTTACACGCGTCCCGGCGAACTGCATGATATCGATCCGGCGACCGGCGAGGATCGCCTGTTGAAGCGTGCCACGGTGCTTGGTGGATTTGAACCGC